>SXGS01363441.1_pt1 | contig 22992 bp, 17 predicted proteins | sample 3174681 | NCBI WGS metagenome assembly SXGS01 (sample SAMN11356861, study PRJNA531348) | freshwater metagenome | isolation source: freshwater sample F1-80 | place: China: Fuxian Lake, Yuxi | collected 2017-12-25
CCGAACTCGGCCAGCGAGATGTCCTTCACGAAATAGTCCTTGGGGAGGGCTTTGGCGCTCATATCAACGATCCTTTATATGTTGGACGGGCAGTTACCACGCGACGTACCGTAGCGCAAGGACGGGTGGTTCCTTCTGTTCCATGGCCGGAATTGCCGCCTTTGCTGCAGGCCGGCAGGGGGCGTCCTGATTGGCTGGATTCGGGGCGCCAATTGCACTAACCAACAGCGCAAGCTGGCCCGGCCGGCCTCGCAGGAAGGGGCAAAAGGCCCGATTCCGGCGCTCTGACGGGCATGTCGCAACACGGGAACCCACTATGTCGCTTAAAGTTGAATCGCTGGAGATCGAGGACGTCAAGCTGATCACGCCCGCCCGGTTTGGAGATGACCGGGGCTATTTCAGTGAAACTTTCAAGAAGCAGGCCTTCCTGGAGGCCGGGATCGACGCCGATTTCATGCAGGACAACCAGTCGCTTTCGGTCGAGGCCGGGACGGTGCGCGGACTGCATTACCAGGCGCCGCCCTTTGCGCAGGCCAAGCTGGTGCGGGTGCTGGCCGGGGCGATCCTGGATGTGGCGGTGGATGTGCGGACCGGTTCGCCCAGCTATGGCAAATGGGTGAAGGCTGAGATTTCAGCGGCCAATGGCGTGCAGATCCTCGTGCCGCGCGGGTTCCTGCACGGGTTTGTGACGCTCGAGCCCAATACGCTGGTGCTCTACAAGGTCGACGCGCCCTATTCGCGCGAGCATGATGGGGCCGTGTTCTGGAATGATCCGGAGCTGGGGATCGACTGGGGCGTGGCCGAAGACCGGGCAGTTGTTTCCGCCAAGGACGCCGCCGCGATCCGGTTTGCCGATTTCAAGTCGCCATTCTGATTTGGGCGGGGGGCGAGGCGGCGTCTGGTGAGGTGAGCCAGCGCGAAGGAAAGAAATGCTGGGGCCCGGGCAAAAGCTATGTGACTTTTGTATGCAGCATCAGGTTGCGGCAGTCTTGAAACGCCCCACAGTACTTAGATAGACTTATTCCGTATCATTAAACAGGACACCTTAGCTATGGCATCGTCGTTCAGACAGAAGATCTCCCCGCCACTCCTTGATGACGAGATTATAGCTGAGATCAATGCGATGTTTGATTGGCATGCTGCTGCTGAACTTCCCGACGGAAGGTTATTGGGGCGAGTTACGCCGGGCAAGCGACCAACTCCCAACGCTATTCCCGATCGAAGAATTGAATTGCTGAACTCGTTCATCGATCTCAGTAACAAGTCAGTACTCGAGATTGGGTGCTTTGAAGGGATACATACAACCGGCTTGGGCATGTTCTCGCCAAGCGTAACCGGTATTGATGTTCGTCCTTCCAATGTCATGAAAACATTGGCTCGGCTGAGTCTACATGGAGTCGATGCGCAGGCTTTCGTGGCTGACTGCGAAAAGATTACAAAGGGGTTTGGGGAATTCGACGTCTGCTTCCATTTCGGTGTTCTCTACCATTTGCTCCATCCTGTCGAGCATCTGGCGGGACTCGGAGAGGTATGTGAGTTCCTCTATCTAGATACGCATTATACGCTCGACAATTCTGTTGACACGGTCTTTGAGAGTGGAGGCGTGGAATACTCGGGGCGTTCAATTGTTGAGGGCGGCTGGAAGGATCCGTTTTCAGGAAAGGATTCAAAAGCTATTCATTTGACAGCTGGCAGTCTGATGAAGGCTCTCAGTCAGGCGGGCTTTGAGCAGCGCAGGATCATCCAGATACGCGATGAGCGAAATGGTCCGCGAATTCTGATTCTGGCATCAAAAACGATGGCTATTGACCGTGCCCCAAGTCTTGCGTTCGAACAAACCCAACTAAAGTAGGTTGGCGCGCCGCTAAGGACTGAAACCCGTCCCTCAGTTTCAGAATGTTGGATATCAAGAAGTAATACTATGAACCTTCACGACCTGATTAAGCGTGGTGACCGGTACGTTGAGGTGCTCTCCGGGACTGTATTGGCGGGTAGCTGCAAACTACGTGGCAGGACCGAACGTTCAGTGTCCATGAGCAGCGGCTCGTCATTTATGCTTAGGAAAGCGAACGGGATAGAAGCGCTCAAAAATGGTATTCGAAAACCGGATTGGTGCCAGATTGTAGCGCCAGAAAAGGGTGGATCGCTTCGAGTAAGTGCTGTGAGTGGTGCGGGTACGCAAGCAGTGAACGTTCTTTCCAGCCATTCTGGAGTGGCGTCTGAAGAAGTGCCGATAGCCTTCTCGGGAGCCATACTCGAATCTCTGGAGGGAGACTACGACCTGCACTTTGAGGCTGTAGGAGGGGAGGTACTAGTCGGCGTGGGCCCCCAATATTCCCCCCGCGAAGCAATCTTGAGGACCCTTGTTGGCAAGGGGGTAGAACTTGGCCCAGGGCTCAATCCTGCTGTTCGGCCAAGTTCAAAGATAGACGTCACATATATCGAACAGACAGCGCCGTCAGATTGGGCTAAATTGTACAACGCCAATGGTAAGGACAATGACATTCCTTCGGAATTGAAGAGCCGCTACCTGATCGATAGTGCCGTTTCCCCAAAGCACATTGCGGAGCGTTCGATAGACTTTGCCTTTTCCAACCACGTTTGCGAGCATCTACCAAATTTTGGGCAGGTTCTAAAGAATTGGTCTGTCGTGTTGAAGAAGGGCGGAAAGTTCTGTGGCGTTGTACCAGACTGTCGTTATTCATTTGACTATCGACAAACTCCGACGCCTCTGTCCGAAATATTGGACTGGGAGAGTAGCGGTGGGTTTGAGATACCAGATCGCTGCTACGACCTTTGGTGCAAGTTTACCGAGCCCAACCACACAATGGCCGCTCTCAAAGCTCGCGGCTACTCAATCCATGTGAACTACTTCACGCCTGCTGTATTGGCTAGTCTGTTCGAATACTACTGCGCGCGGGGCTATTTTGAATCCTTTCAAATTTATTGCCATCGCAATGGGCGAGATATCGGTTTCTCGACCGTCACCTAATAACACGAACCAAACTGTACCAGGTCGAACGGAGACGTGGGCGAATTTACGATCTTCAGAAAGATCTGTGGACTGAACAAGAAGAGGTTGGTAAGAAATGATCACTGCAAGCAGCTGGTTTCGGCAGTCTACAGTCAATCAAAAACCCTGGCTGATCCTAGGCAAGGGGCCCTCCTTTCGGAAGCTTCCCAATGTTGATCGCGACGCATATCATATCTTGGCGTTGAACCACGTTGCCCGTGAGTTGCGTTGTGACGTGGCATTGATGATGGACCTGGAGGTAGCCGACGCTATTGGCGAGTCTTTGATAACCAACGCCAATTTTGTCTTTGTTCCGTGGCACCCGCATGTCCGCAATAAGCCAAGCGAACTCAACTGCGAGCAGCTTCTCCCCGACTATCCGGAGCTTCAGCGGTTAAGCGCTGAAGGTCGCTTGGTCGTTTTCAATGCACAGACCGCCCGTGGGCTCGATCCACTGCCAGGGGAACCAGTTACAGACATCAAGTTCTTTTCTGCCGAAGCGGCTCTTAATCTGCTTGCTGACAATGGTGCAAGAACGATTCGGACATTGGGAATAGACGGTGGCAATAGCTACGCTTCAAGATTTTCCGACCTTAATGATGAAACCCTTCTAGTAAACGGACAGCCCAACTTTGATCGGCAGTTTGAGAGGTTTTCAGCGACTCTTCGCAAGTATCCGGATCTAAACTTTGCTCCTTTGACTGCCCCATCTCCAATACGCATCTTTATCGGAGCTGACCCTACACAGGTGCTTGGAGCTAAGATTTTCGAGTTCTCAGTTCGTCAGTATGCGTCGATGTCAGTGAGTTGTGAAATAATCGATAATGAGGGCTTACCCGTCCCTAAAGATCCGAGAAAACGAGCGCGCACTGGGTTTTCTTTCTGTCGCTTCAAGATTCCGGAACTTTGCGGCTATAAGGGGCGAGGCATCTATGTGGATGCTGATATGCAGGTATTTACTGATATCAAAGACCTCTGGACGCGGGACTTCGGCACGGCGAGTGTTCTTTACTCCGAGCTCCCCCCACAAGAAGACGGCAAAAGGATCCCGCAGTTTAGCGTCATGCTGCTAAATTGTGCTGACTTGAATTGGGAGGCAAGGGAGCTCGTTGCCTCGTTAGAGCGCGAAGACATGGACTATGCCAAACTGATGTTCGAGTTCGCAATGTTACCGGCGCATAAGAAACAGGCCCTGCTGGAGTTTGAATGGAACTCGCTCGAACACTACGAAGCAGGAAAGACTAAGCTTATTCACTACACTGACATGCCTACCCAGCCCTGGGTGAGCAATGCGAACAAGAATGGACATCTCTGGTACAAGGCTCTGCGCGAGGCTGTTGCATCGGGGTTTGTTACCATGCAAGAAATCGAACAGGAAATAGACAAGGGCAACATATCTCCCATGCTGCCCGTCTGGGCTGGCCTTGCTAAGCCTCATGATGCAGAAACGCGCGCGCGCGTCTGGACGCCGCCTTATAAACGCTTCATCAACAAGTGAATTTCCTAACTGTAGAATACGGAACGGTTGCTCATGGAAGTGTCGAGCAAATAGTCCTCTTGTAGTGAATTCTGAGGTGCCCGCATAAGAGCCTTGAGGAAGATTTTCTGTGTGGACTCATCTGTGCCCACACGACTCTGTCCTGGTGCGTGACTTACGACGTGATGCCCCAGACAGAGGTTTCGCAGCCCCATCTCTGCGCAATTCGCAGCCAATGCGACGTCGTTGTATCCGACCGGAAAATGCAACGGGTCCAAGCCCCCCATTTCTAGGTACTTAGCCTTTGACATCGCGGCAAATGCGAAAGTGTTTCCAAACACCCTTCGAGTAAAAGTTTGAAATTCAAGCGTCTGAGACATCTCCTCCACAGGCGAGTCATAGAACGATTTGCAGCTCATCCTTTTTACAAATCCTAATGAAGCATGCGAAGTGTTTGGATTGCGGACGCGAGCGCCCACTGTTCCAATTCCTTGGTAAAGTGCCCAAGCGGCTAGTTCATCAAAAATGCCGTGCGACTCAATCTTGCAATCGTTATTCATAAACACAATCACGTCGTGGCGTGCTGACCTTACACCAAGGTTCATCTGTGCGCTGTGATTGAAGGGGAAAGGGAACTCGAGGATCCTGAGGTCAAGATCTGGGATGTTTTTCAAACCTTCAGATATTGTCCGCCGCGATTGGGCTGTAGAATTGTTATCGATAAGGATTACTTCCACTGGGAAATCGCCTGCGTAGTTTGAAATCGACCGCACGGCCTCTAGCGTCATTTCAGCCTTGTCTCGAAACGGGATTAGTACTGTAGCGCCCGAAGGATTTGTTCGTGGCACGATATGGAAGGGTGCTGGATCAGAGGTGGCGTGTTCGACGAAATCAAACTCTAAATCCGCCGACAAAAGCACACTGTAGGCTTCCTGATAGTCGTCGAACCAGGCTCTATTCAAATCGCAATTGATGCTTGGTTTGAGCAAAAGAATTTCAGGATGAACTGTAGGCGACACCTCAGGGTCGCGCCTGAGCCATACAGACAAAAGATGAAGGTTGTTGATCCGGAATTCGCGTTCCAAGTCGCCTGGATAAGATTTAAGCCTGCTTGCGCGAATGGCAAATGCATTTCTGAGAACAGGTGCGTGGTCGTGCGAGAGAGGCTCCAAGTTGAGAATGTGCGTCGCCCGCTCGCACGTTCTATCCTTATAAGTAGCATAGGAAAATGCAATGAAGTCGGATTTTATTCCGATTACGGAGCAAATGGATCCGACTGAAGGGTCGAGTATATCTCCTTCGCCTACCATTATGCACATCTCCTCCTCTCGAAGAGAGGCTTTGAGATCGTCGGAGTCTGCAGCAATCTGCCAAGAAGGAAATGATTCTAACGCCTCTGTTTCTCTTTTAATCTCGCCCGAGTCCATCATGCCGCCAAGAAAGATTACTCTCATGAATGGGAATGACTGGACGGCGATACTTCGCAACGTGAGCCTTAAGGATTTGGTTTGGTTCCCGGAACATTGAACGATGATGCACATCGACCCCACAGCCTGTTGGTCAGGGGTCTCGAAGAGTCCTCGTTCTATCTTGAGCTTGGAGACCAATCTTTCAAAAGGAATACCCAAGAGCCTAGCACGCAGGGGCAGTGACCTGAGTGTCTCAATTTCCTTTTTGGAAGATAGGAAGTCCGCTGAGCCTTGAGAAGGCGCATGGGGCTCGCTTTGCAGCGGGCCGCTTATGATGGGATTTGATGTTCTAATGTTGGGCCCTGGTGAAGTTAGCCGAGGGGAGCCCACCATCGCGATCGCCTCGTGCCACTGATCCGCTATTGCCTCGTCATTGTATCGGGCCCTCACATGTGCCTGGCCTAGCAGAGTACGTTTGTAGACTTCATCGCGGCATTCAATGATTGCCCTAAGGCCCTCTGTCCACTGATTGAGATAAGCAAAAGCTCCCAAGGGTTCGTATGATGGAATGGCATCGGCAAGGACTGGAATTCCAAACCATAGTGGCGTTGCAACCCTGTTGTTAGATTTCGAATTTGAAAATGGGCTGTTGGTTATTGGCAGAACAACGACATCAGTTGAAGATAGGAGGTTGCAGAATTTGTCCTGATCCCAATCGACGTATCGGGACGGAACAGCTAAATTTGAAGCAACTTTCTGGTATGCCGCCTGATTGTTTGAGATTACAGTCAGTAGAGAATCTTCTGGCAGTTGAACGCCGCTCAGGTGGGTATTCAGTCTTTGAAGGTCTGCCAAACCAGATTCCGAATTCGGAGAACCATGTGACCCGAACCAAAGGAGCCGCAGTCGTTGATCAGTCTTACTACGGGCGTTTCCGCGAACGACGTCGAGTTTCTCAACGGCATCTTCAACTAAAACAACAGGGCATTTCGCTGACGGCCGATCACGGATGATGTCGGCCAGATAGTCGCTACATGTGGTTACAAGATCCGCGCGGGAGATCATGCAATCAAGGTTGTTGCCGGCTTCGACATACTGCTGAATATTTTTTGGGTTGTAATAGTGATTGTCCGAGAGGTCGAAAATTACGCGTTGGCCGTTTGCTTTCAACTGATTGACAAGTTGCAGAGTGTGGCGGTCATATGCTTTGGAGACAATTACAACTTCGTAGCTGGTTATCCGAGCTTCGTCAAAAATTTCGACTTCAACCCCCCGCTGTTTCAGTGAGGCCATAGGCGTAAGACCGCGAAATCGCACCGATGCTATAAGGTTGTTGTTCGATGGAAGTTTCCAACCTATCCGCATACCGATCTTGTTCCTTTTATCCTGTTAGGTTTTGTTCGGATTGCCGTAAACTGCGCAAAACACTTATCTTTTTCAGGTTTTGCTGGACGCTGGTGCTACGTCAAGTGCCGTTTCCTCGACAAGAAAATTCCTCTCCAACTCTCTGTCGTTTAGTTCACGCTGTTGAGGGGGCCTGATGGCGTGATGCCGAATTTGGTGACGTAGCGACAATCAGTTCGCGATAGAAGCTCCAGCACTCGTCCAAATCTCCACTTGCGACAATCTCTCCACCTTCGACGACTATTGCCTTATTGCAGAAACGTTTCATCAATGGTTCTGAATGTGTTGTTAGCGCCATAATGCTTGCTTGACTAAGCATGTCGTGCAGACGTGCTTCGGCACTTTCTACGAACATGGCGTCACCAACACCTATCCACTCATCGAATAGCAGGATGCTAGGTCGGATGCTGGTGCAAACGCCAAACGCCAGACGCACAATCATACCGCTAGAGTAAGTACTTAAAGGCCAGTGGATTGAATCGCCGAGATTGGCGAAGCTCAAAATTTCGGGAACAGCCTTCTCAATTTCGCGTCGCGACATGCCGAGAAGCATTCCCCTTAGGAAAATGTTCTCATATCCGCTAGCTGATTTTTCGAAGCCCGCAGATGCGGAAAGAATCGATGCGAGAGTGCCTTGACTCCAAATACGACCACTGGTTGCGGGCAGTACACCTGCCATGACCCTGAGTAGCGTCGATTTACCTGAGCCATTTCGGCCAATAATTCCAAGCCTATCGCCATCGCGAAGCGTCAAGCTAATTTGTCTCAGAGCAAAGATAGGTTTTGATGCGCGCCTGTGCAGTAACGCCCTTCGCGGGGGAAAGGCTACCGACAGGTTCTCGATTGCGATCAGGTTTCTCAAGTTGGTCAGATCCTGAGCATTACACCGCGAGCCAATCGCGAATAAAGTATGGCAGCTATAAGCCAAGATGCCACCAGCCAAACAGCCATGACGGCAAAAGACAGTGACACCTCCGCTGAACCAAGAACGGGACCCCGAACGATATTGATCGCATGATGTAACGGGTTGGCCAGCAAAAGAGGGCGAAGTGCGGACCGCTCCTCAGCAATCCAAATTACTGGTGTAACAAAGAACATAAATCTCATAATTGAGGAGAGAATTTCCGCCAAATCTGCGACATAAACACAAACGATCGCCAGCGAAATTGAGATTCCGGCAAATGTGAGAATACAGATCAACAGTCCCGGAATTGCAAAAAGAGCCTGTGCGGAGAGCGTTTCTGGATAAAGGACCAATGCCAACATAACTGTTGGTAGGGCGAACAGAGCTATGACGCAGTGTTTGGCTACAGAAACAAGCGGTAGCAAGGTAAGCGGTATCCGATTCTGCAAAGCAAAATTTCCGCCGTCCGAGATTGACCTGGCTGCGTCAATCATCATCAAGTTCGCCAGCTGAAATGTAAAATAGCCAAGCGCGACATAGGGAAGGAAGCTCCCTTTATCCAGCTTGAACACTGTGGTCCATAGCATCGCTATGCCAAAGACAAAGAAAGCAAACCCAACGATATTCCAAAATACTCCGAGGGCTGTATTTCTCGTGCGAGCTGCGATTTTTAGATAGGCCAGCGAAAAGATGAGATCGCCTCGGCGCAGACTTTCAAGCAAGTCACTGAGTAAATTCAATGATGTATGTGCGGGGACTGGACGCATTTCTGGTTTCTACCGGCCGTTCATGTTAAGGGCGCTGAGAGAGTCGCCACGCTAGGATCGCAGCCAGCCAGCGCGTTTAAAGTATCGTGCGCTACCCGATTGAGTTCCAAGCATGACGGAGCCTTTCACTCTGATAGGGACGCCTTCGATAGCGACATATCGATAAATCCAATAACGGCATCAAAGTGCGGCGCTGCAATCTCAAATCTCTCAGTTTGCTCGGTCAAAACCTCATGGAGTTGAATTTCAAAGCCATGATAGCCGTCGCCAATCTTGTTTGCGATAAGGTCATCTCGCGGCTTGTCGGCGAGGCCTTCCGAAACGGCCTTACCATTTCGCCTTACCTCAATGAGTATTCGCTCGTCTGAAAGCGTGCGCTTCGCCCAGCCCACAACCTTTCCTGGCTGCTGATGGCGGTTGAGGTATCCTTTGATATCGAAAACACGCGACAAGGGGCGCCGAAACTTGGGCCCGCGGTCGTCTATATATTGCGCAGCAGTCCGAAGAAGCGCAGCTGAAGCGTTGGAACCCAAGAAAGTTGCAATTTCTGCAGCGGTGGCTTCTGGAAAGGTTCGGGCCTTCGCAGCCGAAATATACATGACGGGTCCGTTGAACCGCGACATTTGCTTTATTGCCTTTGCAGTTTCAGCAGCGCGCTCTGCCATTGCCAGCGCGATGTTGGATTTTGACAAGGTGTGTTCGATATTGCTTGCGAGTATAACCGGATCATCCAACACGCAAACAACGCTGACGCTGTCCATCTGGGACAAGTTCGATATCAGTTTGGTAGAAATTGGTGTGGAGAGTGTTTTCGGAGGGAGGGGGCGCCGTTCACTGTTGCTTTGCGCTTTAGCCTGCAGATCAAGCAGTCCCGACGAGATTACATCTGAGCCGTTGATAAGCTTGACTGCCTCTGCGATGCGGTGATGGCATTCAGAACCTTCAACAGCGAGAACAGCACAAATTGCGCGCGTGCTTTGACTTGGCCTCCAATTGACACGGATCAAGCCAATATCATGAGCCAGACTGATTTCTGAATCGGGTTCTATTGTGAAGTCACGGTCATGAGCGCTTGTGTCTGGCATCTCGATTTCTTCCAAATATCACCATCCCATGGTTGGCGGAATCTAGACGTCCCAGGACCAGACAGCAACTCATCAAAAGCCGCTTCATTGTTTCCAAGTCTATCCGTTGTCAGGAGTGCACTTGGAATCGGCTATTTGGCAACCTTCCCTCGCGGGCCCCAAACCTGATGAAGTGTTCTTCGGCGCTCAACTTTGAGGCAGACACATCAGGATAACGCTCCAGATACCACTCTGAATCAACGAGCCCCAATCGCTTTACCATGCTTACAAGGTTCCTCAGTCGATGTGCATGCAGATACGGGTAGCGCACGGTCGAGAATAAGGCCTTCATCAACTCAAGCGAAAGCGTGTCTTGGGACGAATGTGTCTTGGCTGCTGCGCGCTTTAACAGCTTTGTTTCCTGGTCCAATTTCGAAATACGTTGGTCTCGCTCAGCAGCGAGGTTCGCCATTCGTCGCGCGCTCCCCTCAGCATCGTCCACGCGTCCAAGCAGTTGAGTTACTTTCGCTTTAAGCGCCCGGTTTTCTCGTTCGAGACTTGAAAATTTCTCAGTGAGATACGAGCTTTCCTGAGCAACATCTGTTGGCGGACAGGATTGGGGTGCCAGGCCTCCTTTAAAGGGCGATACTAATTCCTGATCCTGTAGGCGCAGGCTAGTGCCATCGGCAATTTTAGCGTCCACGGTCCGCTGTGTAACTATGGTCTCGAGAACCCGGCGTTTAGACGCTTCGTTTGCCAGCGAGACTGAGAGGTCGTCTCGTGCAGTTCGAGCTTCTTCAAGATCGTTCTCAAGAACGCGACGCACTTCCGCTGCACTCTCTACTTGTTTGGCTAGTTCTATGCGGCTTGCCTCAAGGGACGTACGCAAAGTCACTTCGTTCTGTTGTGCTGATTCAAGCTTGACTAGTAGCGCGTCTTTCTCGGCCTGTGAATTGTATAGCTCGCTTTCCAGATTGAGACGATCTTGCTCAACGCTTTGCATTAGTTTGGCGTGGTCTGCCTCCGCCTCTTTCATATTTTTTAGAGCCGTTTCCGATCTCAGGAGACTATCCTCAAGATCCTTAATTCTGTTACGGTTTCTGTGCTCAGTCTGCGCAATTGCGGTCAAACGTTCAAATACGTCCTGGCTCTCGTTTAAGGATTGGCGCAGTCCATCGAGGACTTGATAATCTTCGCTTGATTCACCCTCGTTCAACCAACGCGCAAAAATATCCCAGGCTCGTTCTGTCCATGGCAATAAGCCGGCACTCAGGGACATGATTGTGTCTCTAGCATCGTGATGGCGCAGTTCTGGTGATAGAAAACCCGCTACTTTCGGCGCCATTTTTGCTGCGGGCATTGGAAATTTCAGATCAAATGTCGAGGAAATCAGGCTAACGCAGCTTTTCCAGTCTGAAAGTAATTTATCATACCCCACAAGCGAGCGCGGTCTCCCGCGGGTCGCAAGTTCAGCCTCTAGCGCATAGCGAAGCCAAATGAGCTGGCCGATTTCCCTATTTATTTGGTTCCGCGTAAAAAGAGACGAAGCGACTTCTAGTGGATGACGAAACATGAGCACCGGAAGCGGCTCTATTCCCACCGTCCGAAGTGCTTCGAACCAGATAGGAACTACTTTACTGATCCGAGGATCTTTCAGCACACACAGTCGAGATTGCCCGAACTCTGATGAGATCGTAGCTGCAACGCGGGCTGTCATCTCACCAGCAATAGGGGACTGGTACCAGTCTTCACTGAACGCGCCCCAGTCTTGCCAACTGGAGCCAGCAGAGCTCAAAATCTCATTATTGATTTCATTAATTGTCGAAGATTCCCAGTGCCCTCTTTGATTTCCTTCTGTGGGCCCGATGAGGTTCTCCGGCAAACTACAGCCTGCCAGGCTGAGTACACGTGTCAAAGCGCTGGTGCCGGATCGATGCATGCCTAGGACGACTAAAGCGTACCGCTTTACTTGGGGCATTTGTGGGGTCTCAGCATCAATCTTCATGGCAGGCGCTCGGGGAAAACTCTGTATTACTGTGAGTATTTAACACCCACTTCGATCAAAACACTATCTGTTACTGGTTATTTTTGGTGAATCTAGAAATTAGAAAACAAGCTCTTATCTTTTAGCCTTCATCAAGGCATTCCTTAATTTTTTGATCTCTGCGTTCCGGTCGGCGAGTTTCAGTCTGAGAGAAAGAATTTCCAACAACTCGGACTCACCAGGGTGTTCATTTTTTAATATCGTGGCCTGGGTCCAAGCTTTAGCCGTCTCGTAGTCCATATCGGCCCTTGTGCGCGGGTTTATCTCGTAGGCTGACCTTTGCTTGTGGCTCGGCGGGACATGAGGCGTATCGGAGTGCCATTCAAAATGCGCAATTGCGTGGAAAGGTCGGGGACCGGCCTGCTCAAGGCGCAGGCCCTTCGATTCTACAAGCCGGGAAACGCCTATCTCCGCAGCGATGCATTCACCGTAATTCCCACCGATTGGAAATCCACCGAGTTGTTCAAGTGTTTCGCGTCTCATCGACCATACCAGCGACCGCAGGTGTTTTCCTGTTTCGCCTGGGTCAATTCCCCATGTCTTCATAGCGTTGAGATAAACTTCTACTCTCGGTGCAGGGCGCCGACCAATGAAATGGTCTGGGAGTTCGCTTCCTAGATGCGCTTTTGAGAGCGTGAGCCAATTAGCATTCCAAGCTGGATTAAAAGACTCGCCGACTAAACCGATCCCGGGGTCTTTTAGGGGATCGGTGAGCCACCTCAGCCAGTTTTCGCGAATAGGAAAGCACTCGTCCTGCAAAAAAACATACTGCTCATAGGTTTTGTCATCAAGCCAACCGGCATTCCAAGCGCCGATGTTCATTCCCGTGTTTTCCCTGTATATCACAGAAACCTGACCTTGCAGTTGAGGCTCAATTCTCAACTCACCCGTGGAGTTTACCACGATAAGGACATCGTAAGGGCTTCCCGCATTAAAATGCGACATCCGATCAAGGAGTCGGTTCAAATGTACCTGTGGCCTCCTATCATAAAATGAGATGACTACTCGGATGCGATTTTGGCGTGCAGGCATCAGTTGGCGATCAACCTTCATTTAGCCGGATGGAGATGAGCGGAAGTTATACAATGCTCTATGACTTTTTTTCTACTGCTTCAACTTCTTTGCTAACAACAAACGCTCGACAATTAATGAACCGCGCCGGGTAACCCCGGAGGCTGTGTGGTTGGGGCTATGCAGCGATAGCGTTTTCCTTCAGCGCTGCAAAGTAGTTTGCCTCGGCTTCTGCCGGTGGAGTATTTTCGATCGGCTCGAGCAGGCGAGGCTGCGGTGATTGAACCAGGCAAAATATTCAAGCGTGGCGTATTCGAAGGCGTCCATGGTTTTCCGCGGACCTTTCCGCCAGATAACTTCGGCGTTGTAGAGTCCATTGGTCGTCTCGGCGAGGGCGTTGCCAAAACTCTCACCGACACTGCCGACCGAAGGCTCAAGGCCTGCTTCTGCCAGACCCTCTGTATACCGCATACTGACATACGGGCTGCCGCGATCAGAGTGATGGACAAGACCCCTTCCGATGCCCGGCATTCGATCGTGCAGGGCCTACTCAAGAGCATCGAGCACAAAGTTAGCATGCGCTGCCCGGCTGACCCGCTAGCCGACAATCCGGTGGGCGAACACATCGATCACGAAGCCGACATAAACAAAACCTGCCGAGGTCGAGACGTAGGTGAAATCGCTGACCCAAAGCCTGTTCGGTGCGGGGGCCTTGAAGTTGCCGTTCACATGATCGAGCGGGAACGACGCTGCCTTGTGGCTGAAGGTCGTGCGATGCGGCTTGCCGCGGATAATGCCCTTCAGCCCCATGGCATTCATGAGGCGCCTGAAGGTGCAACGTGCCACGTCAAAGCCTTCCCGCTTCATCTGGCCCCAGACGTTGTTGGCCCCATAAACGGTGAAGTTCTCATTTGACGTGACCGGGTGAAAGTGGTCCGGGCTTTATGTTAATCTTCCGGCGGATTTCTCGAAGGAGGAAGTTCGCAGTGAAGAAGAAGCGCTGTTCGACCGAGCAGATCGTGGCAGCCCTGAAGCAGGCCGAGGTGAGGATGGCGGTTGCCGACCTCGTGCGTCAGCTCGGCATCTCCGAGATGACCTATTACCGGTGGAAGAAGACGTATGGCGGGGTAGAGTCTGACCAGGTCCGGGAGATGAAGCAGGTCGTCGACGAGAACACCCGCTTGAAGAAGCTCTTGGCGGAGCTCAGCCTCGACAAGGCGGTCCTTCAGGATGCTCTGTCAAAAAAGGTTCCGAGGCCATCGCTCATGAAGCGGGTTGTAGACTATGTGCGGGCGTCACACGGCTACTCCGAGCGGCGGGCCCGTGACTTGACACGCCAGAATCGCTCGACGCAGCGCAATCCATCTACGCGGGATCCGCTGATAGCACTCCGCCAGCGCATGCACGAGATCGTGGCGACGCGGATCCGGTTCGGATACCGGCGGTTGCATGTCATGTTGAAGCGTGACGGCTGGCAGGTAGGCAAGAACGTCGTCTACCGTCTGTATCGCGAAGAGAGCCTATGTTTGCGGCCCAAACGGCCCCGCCGGCGCAAGATGGCGGTTCACCGCGAAGCCCGATGCCAACCCTCCCGGCCGAACCAGGAGTCGAGTATGGATTTTGTGCATGACGACCTTTCGAATGGCAACAAGATCCTTTTACTGATGGTTGTCGACATCTACACACGGGAAGCGCCCGCAATTGAGGTGGGGTCCCGCCTTAGAAGTGACGATGTTGTGCGCGCGCACAATAGGCTGGTCTATCTTCGCGGTCGCCCCGACACCGTGTTTTGCGACAATGGTGCGGAGTTCACCGGGCAGATTGTGGATCTCTGGGCGTATCATCACAAGGTCCGTATTGATTTCTCCCGGCCCGGGACGCCAACCGACAACGCGCACATTGAGTCCTTCAACGGATCACTCCGGGACAAGTTCCTGAACGCGAACAGGTTCGCGTCCCTCACCGAGGCGCAGAAGCTCGCCGAGGCCTGGCGGCGCAACTTCAAAGAGAATCAACCTCACATGGCCCACAACGGAAAAACGCCGGCAGAAATTGCCGAAAACTCAGGCTTGTGCCATGGTGGCCGAGTCCAACTTGCCGCTGGATTTTTAACACCAAGGCTTGGAACACCAATCCCAAGCGCGTCAAGAAGCCGCCGGGCTAACAAATCTGGTGGACCACTACTGAGGGGCAGGCCAACCGTGCGCCTGAGAAAACCTGCTTGGTCAAATGAAATCCAATAATGCGTACCTTGTCCATCTGCTTCGATCCTTGTTCGCTGCAGCGCAGTCCCATTCGCCCGCCAGCAGACTAAGAGTCACGAGGCCGCTCCACATCATCAAATCCAGCGCGGTTCAGTTTGACGGTTTAGTGGTGAGTCGGCTGAATCCGCTTCAGTACAATCGCCAGCATCGAAGCCGCGCTTTCTACGGTTCTGCGGATAACTCAATTAGGGCCAGAAAGAAATTGGATCTCGCTAGTGGGAAACAGGACACAGTCCAAAAGCCGACAAGAATTTGACAATTGCAGGTGCCGCGACTCGCTAGTAGACAGAAGCGGAGGGAGCCATCGGCTGAGTTTTAGAGGTAAAGCCTTGTGAAATTTCCATTTGTTCGGCCAGATATTCCCACTCCTGACAGTTGGATTGGAGAACTCACACCCGCATATTCAAACCGCTACTTCACCAATTTCGGTGAAGCAGAGTCTAAGCTAACTCGACGTTTGACTGAGAAATTTGCCGGGAGCGACGTTGAAGTTACACTGGCGTGTAACGCGACAATCGCCTTGGCTGCTGCGCTTTTGGCTCACGGTGTGCGTGGAAATGTTGTTATTCCGAACTTTACGTTTCCAGCGACATTGCAGTCTGTACTGGCGGCGAGGTGTACTCCGATTCTTTGTGACGTTGATTCTGAAACCTGTGAACTAGACACAAATGAGCTTCAGGAAATTTTGAAAGTGTTCTCAGTGGCCGCTGTCGTGCCAGTACGCCCGTATGGTTTCGTACGTGACATGTCTGAACTGATCGGCATCTGCCAGCCTCTGGGTATTCCAGTAATTGTAGATTCCGCGGCGGCGCTTGGGGTAGCGAACATCAAAGCAACTGAGTTAGTTACGGAGGTATGTTCTCTGCACGCAACAAAGTCATTTGGCATTGGCGAGGGGGCTGCAGTTTTCTCTCACTCCACTATGCGGCCAAAGATAATGCGTGCGCTTAATTTTGGATTAAACCCGGATCGAACATTCGAATACGGATTAAACGGCAAGATGAGTGAGTTCCAGGCTGCCGTAGGGCTTGCTCAATTTGCGCAAATTGATCGTCTTTCATCTGAGCGCCGTGCTATGGCTTCATGGTACTTCGAGCACTTAAAAGAATTTACGACACTCAGGTATCCAATAGAGCCAGGGCTTACAGCTTGGTCCAATTTTCCTGTGATCCTGCCAAACAATGTTGACACGGCAACATTTGAACTAAGCTGTCACCAATCCGGTTATCAAATCCGGCGATACTATTGGCCGGCTATAAGCGAAGGTTTTTCGGAAAAGTTAGCCTCAGCATCAGCCTTGGGAGTCTCAAAAAAGCTAAGTCAACAAGCAGTGTGTCTGCCTTTATACTCAACGGTTTCGAAGAGTGAACTGATAGAAATCGGCGAGATTCTCTCAAACGCCCTGCGGTCAGCGAACGTTAGATAAGCTATGGAACAGTACTTAAGCGTCCCGGAAATCGAGTCTTTGGGCTTGAGCCAAGTCAATTCGACAGTGCAGGTGCATCGCTTCGCCAACATTGTCTTCCCAAAGAACATATTGATCGGCGATCATGTTAGAATTGACGGCTTTACTGTTATTGTTGCGCAAAGTGAGATGAGAATAGGGTCATACGTACACATAGGAAGTTTTGTTAATATTGCTGGTGGTGGTGGCGTAAGTATTGGGAACTTTTCCACCTTATCCCAAGGCGTAAAGATATATTCAGTCAGCGATGATTATTCGGGTGAATCCATGACAAATCCGATGGTGCCGAACAAGTATAAGAACCTCACGGTGGCTCCAGTCGTATTGGGTGATCATGTTATAGTGGGTTCCGGGTGTGTGGTTTTGCCTGACACCGTTATTCCTGACGGGGTTGCGATAGGCGCGCTTAGTCTCGTTCAGGGCGTTTTGGAGCCGTGGGGCATATATGCTGGCATACCAGCCCGGCGCATCAGAGACAGGAGCCGCAAACTGCTTGAAGTTGGGAAGCCGTTTCTGGATGAGTTTTCCAAAGGAACAAGTCTTTGACGCTTAATCATCATAAGCACCATATTGCGTGTCAAGTGCTCTCGCATGGAATTGACGACATCAATGTTCGGTCTCTAGAGTCCATGATCGAATGTGACTCTCGGCTAAAAATTGATGTAGCGCATAATCCTTACCCTGAAGAAAGTGGTGACTTTCTAAAGTTTGCTAGCGATCAAACAGCTTCAGGGAAGCTACGTAGCTTGATGGTGTTTGAAAGGAACATTAGCAATAATGCACTCCAGCTAGCTTTGTTGCGCAATAGAGATAGGAACCTCGAGTCAAAATATATTGTCATTTCGGATTGCGATATATTAGCTCCGACCGGCTTGATCGACGAACAGATTTCTATCCTTGAGAATAACCTTGATCTCCTGGTCTGTGGATTGCGAGTGGATGCATCACTTTGGGATAACAGCTTGCCAGTAAAGAGCGAGCTGATGGAGCGATTTAACTCAGACAAATTTGAAATGGCTGACCACGTTGCAAGCGCGACTGGTCTTTGGATGGCGATGTTTCGTACTGCTGAATTTTACATGCTTCTGGACACCATCGAGAAGAACAATTTGAGGCTAACCGACGGCAACTTGAAATCGTTGGGGTTTGCTAAGTTTCGAAAGAGATGGTCCGCAACTAAAAATTCGATTGGCCGCGAACTTAATCGCGAGCGTGAGACCTATCACGTCACAAAGGCTGTTTCTTCCACGGACTTTGGGGGCAATTCACCAGAGCAACCAGGGTCGAGATACTCTACATGGAATCACAACTTGGTATCAGAGGCTGAGCTTCAGGAAAGCGATAGTAAAACGAAGTGCAAGTTTGACGCTTTGAGACCTGCAGTTCCGCGCTTCAGGTCGGGTATTGGAGATGATCCTGTAATAAAGGAAATTCAAGCAGGGCGGCTTTCCCCGGTAACGGGTAAACTTGTCCGCACTGTTCCCTTGGATGACAGGACAGACATCTTCTTCGTGCTAGTTTCCGGAAAGCCTCAAACAGGAATTCCATACCTCTCGGACCGACAGTCGCTCATCTACGTGTCCTGCAGTGAATCAGTCAGCGCTCATCTAGTGGACTTACTCGAAATCGATGTAGGTAGGCTACTTGCAAACATGTCGATTTGCGATGCATCGAGTCTGCTGAACCTTTTAGTCAGCTTTATATCGAACGATGGGAAGATTGTTGGTTGGGTGCCATTTCTTACTTTGGACACCGCATCTGAGCATTTCAATGTTTTCGCGCTCTGCGCCTTAGCAGAACAGTTGAATCTAAAGCTGCAATTGCTCGGTGGCCCGAAAAACTTCAGCAACTTTAGATTTACGCTCTCCTACCACTGAACAGAATCTTGCTGCCTGAAGTCCAGAAAACTGAACACTTAAAAATGGGAAGATTCCCCCCCTTGGGTTACAGGCTGTATGAGGACTGAAGCTGCTGGATTGGCGTTTCTTCTTCTGACGCAGTACCGGGCAAGCCAGGAAACATCAAACGTACCGCACGCTCTGCCGCATCCGTCGCTTCCAGCATGGATGCAGCAAGGAAGGCCTTCGTCCCGGCATTCAGGATGTCAATCGGCGTGTCAAACAGGGCCGCCGATGCTTCTTCCGCAGACTGGACAATTTTGAGACCCTGATAAAGGGACAGGTCAAAATCCTCTGGCGCCAGAATGATGATAGGCAAACCAATCTGAGCGGCGTCCACCGCAATACTTGAGGGCGTTGTCAGTACCCGGTCCAAGGAGGAAAGTGTATTGACGCCGGTCGCGCCAAGATGCTCACGGCTTGCAGGATTGGCAGTTATAAGGTTTGTGGGCAACCCTGTCGTCTTGATGAACTTCACGCTCCACAGACCTGCCGGGTGCGGCATGATCACGAACTCTGTCTCGGGATGACGTTCTGCAAGCGCAATGACGATGGCTTTGAAAGCATCCCGGAAACTGTCGGGATATGCGCTCCAATGAAGGTTCTCGAATATACCAATACGTTCCGGACGCCTGTCGAGCGGGCGTAGATTTTTCAGTGTCGAGCTTGAAGGATCTGTGATCCTTCCTGTCGCTATGGTCCTTGCCCGGATTGAGGGCTCAACCCAGTCCGGTAACATGGACGGGTTGTTCCAGGTGAAAATCGTTTCCGAGGCAATTTTTGCATCTTTGGAAAAGGGGTCAGTCAGGGCGATATTCGAAAGTCCATGTTGCGCAGTGTAGGTGCGGATGGAGCACTGCTTTGCGAGTTTGGTCAGCCAGTGCGGCACTGCATGAGCAGGCAGTGTGGACTCAGAGGGGCAAAACAAAACAGATGCATTCCGCAGCCACCGGTAATCGGTTCGCCGGATATCCTGTCTCTGGATGAATGTTGGTGAAATCCGCCGGGCGACAAGATCTTCGATCAATTGCGGGTTCCGGAAGCACGCTTCCTGAGACACGATTACGCCCGTCTCAATGTCAAGCTTCCGGGCCGCGTCCAGGATCGCCATTCCGATCGGCCGGTCTGTTGCGTTGTTAATCAGGACCAGGAGCTTTTCAGGAAGTTTCAAATCTCCATATCGCCCGCGTGGCTTCGCATATGGCCGGAACGTTTCGACGGCTTCTTTCCACTGGGCAGCAACCTTGTTGATCGAGAAGTGCTCATGCGCTGCCAGCCGAAGCGCCTGTGCAGCCTGGACGGCAGCCGGCCGGTCTTCCAAGCACTTTACAATTGCTTCGGGTATTCCTGTCCTGTGCACTCCGGTCGCCATCCAGTCGAGGCTTTCGAGAGGTTCCGCTATGACCGGGGCGTTTTGCTCAAGTGCCAGCGTAACCCGGTTGGCGGACTTGCCGAGGGAAAAGCTGTCATCGCCGGTCGGCATGATGAAGGCGCGGGCTTTTTTGAGCAGCACCTGCGTGCCCTCATGGCTCCAAGGTACAAACCGGGTCGGCACGCCGATCGGTTCGATCAGATGTTTCCACTTCTCGCGATCGTTACTGACAATGATCAGCACGAACGGTGACTGGCGATAGGCTTCGCGCAATTCCGGCCCGATCGTCAGGAGGGTTGCCATTCCAAAATCGCTGTGCGGTCCGCCATGGTTGCCAAACCATATGAGGCTGCGCCGCTTCTCTTTAAGGGCGTCCTTGAAGTAGGGCTCGTTCAGCGCGGCGGATGTGCTCAGCGAATTCAAACTGCTATCACCATGCAGCACGGTCCGGACTGTGTGCTGCAAATCGAGCATTGATCTGCGGGGATGGCGAAACGCCTTGTAAAACCGGTAAGCAAAGTCGCGCGCAGCCTTAAGTCTCATTCTCGTAGCTGAGGCTATTGCGGCCACCCGGCTTTTGGAGCCTCCATTCGTCCGGTTCAGGAAGTTCTGCCCAAGTTCAGCCAAGGCAGGCGTTTCGACACAGTCCGGGATCACGAAGATCGGGCCCTTGAAGCCGTAGGCCTCAAACCGCCGCTTCAGAAAACTGCCTGTAGTTACGAGGCCTGAAAGACGCGGGGCAATGGCGTCAAAGACAATTCGGAACATCTCGTGTCCCGTGGCGCGATAGTCCTGATCCAGAATATCGTCACAGAGGTCAAGAACCACCGGCACGCCCGCATCATTGGCCTCGCTGACGATCCGGATGATGCCGGGGTCCAGCCGTTTGACGATCACGATAGCGTCCAGCTCAGGCAGCTGCTTGATCAGTGAATCCGGCGAAGAGGTAACGATGTTCTCCCAGCCCAGCTTCTGCAGGAACGCAGCCGGATAGACCAGCCGGTAGCGGACGCTGGCGACGCCGAAGTCCGCGTTGCTGGAAATCCAGGCGATCCGGCGCCTGCCGGCCGGCGGAAGGGTGTCTTCTTCGTTCATCTAGGTCCCCTTGCATCGGAGAGCCCCGGCGCCGCGATCTGGCCACCTGATGCCTGCCGATTCCGTCGTGAACAAGTCACTGCCGTTCTGCCCGAAACGATTTGGCCGCACAACCTTGCGGCGCTTCTCCCTGCTGCCTGACCGCGCCCCTGCCCAATCAGCAGCCATATTGGATTTGTGTGACAGTTCGGAGAGGGGGGCGGCTAGAGCTTCCGGACGTGCACCTTATGCGAATGGGCCCAGAAGGGGTTCCACGCCATCGCGCGCAGCAGATCGGTCAAGCTTCGCCGCCGTTTCTCGCTTTTCCACGGGCTAGGCTTGAGGATACCGGGAATGCCCCCGACACCGTCCCGCAAGCCGCGCAACATGGACCTGGAATTGGAGCGCTTCAGGCCATTCAGGAAGATGTAGAGGGTGAAGATGATGTGAGCGGGCAGGGTCAGGATCAGCACCGCGAGCGGCATGTTCTTGAAATAGGTCCAGATACGGTTTCGGGTGCCGTGATAGGTGGAAAAATCACTCCTCCGTCCTGAGATGCCGCTGCCCGCATGCTGAACTGTCGCGTCGGCGACAAACAGGCAGTCATGACCGGCCAGCTGGAGGCGGAACCCCAGATCAACATCCTCACAATAGCAGAAGAAGCGCTCGTCGAACCCGCCCATCTCCCGGAAGAGGGCGATGTCATACATTGCAGCCGCCCCGCAAGCGCTGAAACACCAGCCCATCGCGGGAAGTTCCGAAACCGGCCGGCCAAATCCGCCGCGCCAAGGGAAGCCGAAGAGAAGGTAGGCATCGCCCGCCCCGTCCAGCATGCCAGGCGTATTCAAGTCGAGCTGCGCCGAAGTGAAAGTCTTGCAGGCCGGGAAGGCCTTGGCAGCGGTAAGCAGCTTTTCCAACCAGTCAGGCGAGGCCACCGTATCGGGATTGAGCAGGACAAGCCACCGGCCGCTTGCGTGTTCGGCTGCCCGGTTGTTGCCTGCAGCAAAACCTATATTGGATGCGTGCTGGATAAGGCGCGCCTGTTTCAGCTGCGACAGATCCAGGACTTCAGCCGATCCATCCGTAGACGCATTGTCAAATACAATCAGCTCGAAATTCTGAAACGTCTGCCGGGCAAGCGAATTCACCGCCTCCTGAAGGAAGGCGCCGCCATTGTAATTGATGATGACGACGGAAACGTCGGGCGGCATCATCCGTTCACGCCAGATTCACGGCCACGTGGAGGGCTTTGAGGGTTGCCAGGAGGTCGGCGGCGCCGGAGAGGGGCAGGCAGCTTGGTCCGTCGCAGAGGGCCTTGTCGGGGTCTGTGTGGAACTCCAGGAACACCCCGTCGGCGCCGGCGGCCACGGCGGATTTGGCGATGATGGCGACCCCGTCGCGGCGTCCGCCGGTGGAGGCCCCGCCGGTGCGCGGATCAGCCCCGGGCAGCTGGACGGCATGGGTCGCGTCGATGGTGACCGGGCAGCCGAGCTTCTTCATCTCGGGAATGGCCAGCATGTCGACGATGAGATTGTTGTAGCCAAAGCTCACGCCGCGCTCGCAGAGGATGACGCCGGTCTCGGGGGCGACCTCGGCGATCTTGGAGACGATGTTCTTTGCGTCCCACGGCGCCATGAACTGGGCCTTCTTGGCCTGGATCAGCGCCTTTTCCTTGGCAGCGGCTTTGGCGGTGGCGATCACAAGATCTGTCTGGCGCACCAGGAAAGCGGGCAGCTGGATGATGTCGGCGACGGCGGCGACCGGCTCGGCCTGGCCGGGCTCATGCAGGTCGGTGACGACGGGCACGCCGAGCTCGCCCTTGACCC
>SXGS01693271.1_pt1 | contig 22983 bp, 22 predicted proteins | sample 3174681 | NCBI WGS metagenome assembly SXGS01 (sample SAMN11356861, study PRJNA531348) | freshwater metagenome | isolation source: freshwater sample F1-80 | place: China: Fuxian Lake, Yuxi | collected 2017-12-25
CAGCAACCTCATGGACCTCGATGTGGCGGCCGAGATGAGCTACTTCACCAGCCGGCAGATCCTGCAGCAGGCCGGTGTCAGCATGCTCGCCCAGGCCAACCAGATGCCGCAGAACCTGCTGCGTCTGTTTCGCTAACGGAGAGTAACGGGAAAACATCCTAGGAACCCGAGCAGGCCCCGCCGGTATCTCTGCCGGCGGGGCATCTCGACAGGAGAAACCCCATGAACATCTCAAGTATTCTGCCCCTGGCGGGTACTGTGAGCGGTTCGCCCTCGCCACCCTCGGCCGAAGCCCCAGTGGCTGCGGCCCTGGCCCCGGCCCCGGCCACTCCATCGCTGCCGGCACTCGCCGTCAGGACGCACTTCGACGACATGAGCGGCACGCTCGTGGCGAGTGTCGTGAATCCGGAGACCGGCAAAATCGTCACCGAGATTCCCCCGGAGGCATTGCGTGCGCTGGCGGCGCGCACCGTCGAGTTCCGCGGGAAGCTCATAAACCTGAAGCTGTAGGCCGCCATGCGCCGCCATCGGCCGCTCCCGGAGTCCTCCGGCGGGCGGTCGCGCGCCGGCGACCGGGACGGCGCGCCGTGGTAGATTCGCTGCCCGGACTCACCGCACCGCTGCCAGTCGAGAGCCGCACGGCGCAGCACCGCCAGGCCCATGTTCCGGCGGGACAGCTTGCGTTGCAGCAGCCGAGTCTCATGCCCCCCGTGTCGGCGCAGGTAGCCTCGGCGGCCCAAGCCGCGCGCGACCTGCGCGACCGCAACCGGGAGAGGCGCGAGCGCCGCCGGGCGCCGTCCCGCGATCCCGGGCGCGGTGCCCTGATCGACCGGGAGTTTTGACGATGCTGCTGGGTGGATTGCGCGTCGCGGTCAGGCTGGCGGCGGTCTTTGCGCTCGCCGCCATGCTCGTCGGCTGCGGCGGTGGCGAGGTCATGAAGGTCAAATACCCGCTGGTCTGGGCGGGGATCGTGGCCGGCGGGCCGACCGGCGAATGGCTATGGGGTGATTGCGAGGAGTTCGCGCCGCCCCGCCGCCGGGCGCAGCTCTGCGAGCTGCGCCGGCAGGCCGCCGAGACGCCGGCCGAGCGCGCGGCGCGCCTGGCGCGTGCCGAGGGCCCGAACGCGGTGTGCCTGGCCTCGCTCGCCGAGCGCACCTGCCACCCCGATGTCGTCCACGTCCTGCCCGGCCGGGAGTGATATCTGCCGTTAACCCCGTGCCGGATCATTTCGTTTGCGGGGCGGGGGCACGCCGCGGCTACCCTTGGACATTAGTGTTCTGTGCTCTGCCCGACGTTTCCACCTTCAGCGGACATTGCCTAGTACCCGCTATCGCAAATCCATGATTCACCCCCACCCGGCAATTTCCATATGCGATTCCCCTACCGTCGAGGGGGTGAAAGGTAAGGCAAATCAATAATTTGCCCCCCCCCCCTTTGCGGAGGAGGCGGCGAGCGCAGCGAACGGTGGGGGGTGTGTCACGTATCCATGATTCCAGGTACTAGCTTCTTATGACAACGACCAGAACAGTCCGGCAGCCACGCTATCTGCAGGATTTCGTCTGCGCCGCCGACAAATGCCTGGACAATTGCTGCCATCGCTGGCGGATCGACATCGACAAACGCACTTATGAGCGCTACACGCGCGAGGTGAACCACGCAGTTCTCGGGCCGCTGATAGAGAAATATATCCGGCGCGACCGGAAGAGTGGCAGTGAAGCGAATCACGGCCACATCGCGCTCCGCGACGACGGCAGCTGCCCGTTTCTGACACAAGGCAATCTCTGCCGCGTGCAGAAGACACTTGGGGCGGAGGCGCTCTCATTCATCTGCCGCACCTATCCCCGCATGCAGACCGCCGTCGGCGGCCAGCTTGAGCAGTACGGCGCCTTGAGCTGTCCCGAGATCGCCCGCAAGGTTCTTGCCGATCCCCACGCGCTCGACTTCGAGGAGCGGGAAATCGAAGCGGCGGCGATTCTATCCGCCTCGACCGTCGTCAAAACCGGCCCCGCAACGGAACGGTTCTTGCTGCTTCGCGAGGCGGCTGTTTCCCTGATCGATGCCCACGCGCCGGATGCGGATGCCGGCGTGTTCGCGGTCGTCATGCTCGCGCGCGGCGTCGAGGAGGAGGACGAGGACGAGGCCGCCACTCACGGCGCTGGTGGACCGGACTTCGCGGCCCGCCTTGCGGCGCGGGTCCGGATGTTGGCGCTGCCCGCGTTTGCCGCGAACTTCGATCGCGTGGCCGTGGATCCCGCAATTCCCATGCGGCTGCTCAAGGAGATCGTCATCGAGCGCCTGGCGGATCCTGGAATCCAGAAAGTCTGGCCACGCTACCTCGAAACGATAGTCGAGTGCCTGCACGGCCTCAACTACAGCGACGACGACAGGGCAGGAAGCCTGCAGGGTTACAGCGCGGCCAAGGCCGGCTTTCAGGGGTTCGCCGCGGCGCATCCCTGGGTCATGCGCAACATCGCCTTGTACGACGCGACACGCAACGGGCTGTTCATGCCCGATAACGGGCCCCTCCTGAAGCAGGCCCTCCAGCTGACTATCCGCTACGTCTATCTGCGCTTCCTGCTGACCGGTCTCCACGCCCTGTGGCGGGAAAAGTTCGACATGGAGCGCTGTGTCAACGCCGCTTACGCGTTCAGCCGCGCCATCGAGCACAATCCGCGATTCGTTGCGAAGATCGTGGCGCTCCTGGAGGAGCGGGAGCTGGCCGGCGCCGCCGGAATCGCGGTGATGCTACGAGGATAGGCGCACCCAGCGGATGTGGTGGGCCGATGTATCACCCCGGCGTGACACCGCTGGCCAGGCCGGCGCCATCGTCCCGGCGGCGACGGAAAGAAGCGTGGCTGCAGGCTCGGGTATTCAATCGCCTCGCTTTGGTGTCGGGCGCGGTGGTGTCGGTCGATGAGCTCGCGCAAGCTGCCTATGTGATGTCGCCCGACGGCGGCCCGCTCGGCGCGATACGTCTCGTCCGGGTTACCATCCACCGGCTGAGGCAGCGCGGCGCGCCGATCAAGACCGTGCATGGGCGCGGTTACGTTCTGCTCAAGGACGGGGCACTGCTGCCGCCAGGCGCCTGCCGGTGCAAGAAGCAGCGTTGTGTGCCGCGGCGCAGGGGCCTGCCGGAGGAGGGGGAAGTGACCGCACCGCCGATCTGAATCTTGCGCTACGCCGCCAGGCGGTCGAGGAGGGCGCGCAGGGCGAGCAACAGGTCCTCGTCGACGTCAAGGAAACGCAAGGTCAGCCGGCCGTCGGCGGTGTGATGCAAGACCTGCGTCCACAACGGGAACTGCTCCGCCTCGCCATTATGCGGCGGGAACACCAGCGTGACCGGCAGCAGGCCGGAGACCTTGCCGCCTACCAGGCGGAGGGCGCAGCCGCCCAGGCTGAGGTCGATCAGCGGAAAGGACTGGCCACCCAGGAGCGCCCGGACCGGCAGCCGCAGGCGGGTGTGTGCGCGCCGGGTACTCACGGGGCGGGGGGGGGGGCTCATACCTGGTAGCTCTGCAGCAGCGACACGACCAGAAGCCGCCAGCCATCGGTGAACACGAAATAGACGATCTTGAACGGCAGGGCGACGAGGACCGGCGGCAGCATCATCATGCCCATGGCCATGAGGACCGCGGAGACCACGAGGTCGATCACCAGGAACGGCAGATAGAGCAGGGAGCCGATCTCGAAGGCGACGCGCAACTCGCTCATCATGAACGCGGGGATCAGGAGACGCAGCGAAATCTCCTCGGGCCGGTCGAGCGAGGTCTCGCTCTCGTTGCGGCGCGCGAAGCCGACGAACACGTCGAGATCCTCGGGCCGCGTGTTGGCCAGCATGAACCGGCGGAACGGTTTGGCGGTCTCGTCCAGCGCCTTTTCCTCGGCGATGGTGCCGGCGAAATAGGGCTCAAGGCCGTTGCGCAGCGCCTCGTCCCCGGTCTTCGCCATGATGAACAGCGTCATGAAGACGGCGAGGCTGGTCAGGACGATATTGGGCGGCGTCTGCTGCAGGCCGATCGCCGAGCGCACCAGGGACAGCACGACCACGATGCGGGTGAAGCTGGTCATCACGATGGCGATCGACGGCGCCACCGCCAGCAGGGTGGTGACGGCGAAGAGGTTGAACGCGCTGCGCGTCACCGAACCGCCGCCAGCGAGGTCGAGCGTGATGGTCTGGGCCAGCGCCGGTTGGGACGCCAGAAGCGCGGCCGTCAGCGCCGCCAGAACCGCAAGACGGCGGATCATGGGCCCCGGCCGTCAGCCGGTCTGCAGCCGGGCATAGGTGACGGCGGCCTCGCCAGCCCGCCGCGCGGCGTCCATCTCCCGGCGCGCGTGATGCGTAGCCTGGCGGAGCCGCGCGATCAATCGATCCACCTCAAGAATCGTTTGGGCGAGCGCCAGCCGCTCGCTCTCGGCCAACCCTCCGGGAGCGTTTTTCCGCGCGTGCAGATCCTCGACCAGGCGGTTGAGCGGGTCGATGTCGGCATGTCCGACTGCCAGCAGATCGTGCTCGATGCGAGCGAGGGCCGTCCCGATGCCGTCCAGCAGCCGGCTCAGCCCGGCCGGACCCGACGGGACCGGCTCAGAGCTCACGGTCAAGTTCCGTGCCGGGGCCGCGCTCGCCGAGAACCTGTGCTGCGGTGCGCTTGGCGGCGACGTTCTCCGCCGCCACCTGGATGGCGAGATCGAGACGAGCCTCGGCGGGGGGCGTATCCGGTGCGCGTGGGGCGCGGGCCGCCGGCCCGCCGGCCATCCCCCCATTCGAACCCCGGGAAATCGCGATCATCGATCCTCCTGTCGCTTCCGCCTGACGTTGCCGGCCATCGCGGATAGCGCTATTGCAGCGCAGTATCGGGCGCTGTCCGGAAAAAGACGGTCCATTTCGGAGGGGTTGGCATCAGGGCGTCAGGCGAAGGGTCCGCATCCGCTCGAACAGCTGCCGTTCTGCTGCCGTGAGTGTCTCCCAGGCGTCCTTTTGCGGGACCGCCGCCGCGACGGCGTCGCGCTCCCGGTCGTGCCTGACGCGGGCCTGCATGGCGGCGAGCACGTCGTTGGCCGGACGCATCGCCCCAAGCAGGTCTTCGCCACCGCCGTCTGCACTCTCACTATCGCGTAAGGTCCCGTATCGGCGCAGCAGGCGCTCCAGCCAGGCGACATGGCGGTCATCGATCGGTTCCCCCGCCGGCCAGGCGGCCAGCGCGGCGCCCAGAGCGGCGCCGGCCTCACCGCCAAGCCCGGCATGGAGCGCCAGATCGGCGTGCGCCAGGGTGAGGTCACGGCGGAAATCGGCGAATTCGCGGCGGCCGGCGGCTTGGCGGATGAAGTCCAGCGCCGCCAGCTTCCGGGCGGCGACGTGGGGATCGCCGGCGGCCAGCGCGGCGACGATCCGGCGGGCCGCCAGGCGGTGAAGGGCGAGCGTCAGCGCCGGCTCGGGCGCACGAGCGGCGAAGGCCTGCAATCCGTCGAGCCGCTCGACCAGTGCTTCCGGCGCGAGCGAGCTGACCGCGCCGCTTACGAGGCGAAAATCGAGCCGGTGGTCTCCGAATGTGCGCTGGCGGTCCAGGACAAGGCGCAGCACGAGCTCCGCATCGAGTGCCCCCTCACCGCGGAGGTGCGCCTCGACGGCCCGCAGATCCGGCGGGCCCGCCGGGTCATCCAGCCCCTCCGCCAGGCGCGCCTCCGCGAAGCGGGCGAGCTCGGCCTGTCCCGCCCGGCGCAGCGCTGCGGCGTCGAGGATCAGGCGATGCACGGCCGCCGCCCCCTCGTTCGGGGCATCGGGGCTGCGCAGGCGGGCGAGCGCCGCGCGGGGCTCGCCGAGCGCCAGCAGGTATTCAGCCTCGCATAGCGCCAGGCGCGCGGCCAGCGGTGGCGGCAGTGTCTCCGGCGGCGGGAGCACCTCGACGAAAGCCAGGCGCTGCCGGCGCAGGATGCTGAAGTCGCGGGCGCGGCACGCCTTGACAATGGCGTGCGCTGTCTGCAGCCGTGCACGCTCCTCGCGAATCGTCGCTTCCGGTCCTGCGGCCGGGAGGGCGCCGGTGGCGCCGCGCCCGATCTCCAGCAGGTCGTGCAGCAGGGCCAGCAGCGGCGAGACGCGTTCGCCAAGCCGGCGCCGCACGTCTCCCAGGGCCGCGCGCGCCTCGTCGAGATCGCCGGCGCGCAAGCGCGCATGAGCATCGAGGGCGGCGGCCGTCCAGTCTCCACGCCAACCGCCCGGTCCGAAGAAGCGTTCGCCCTCGACATGGCGGGTGAACGCCGCCGCGTCGAGCACGCGCCGGGGATCGGGATCATGGGGCTCCGGCCGCTCGGCGCAACAGGGCGAGATCAGGACCACGCGCCCCCCGGCCTCGATCACCGCCTCGCTGCCAGCATGCGCCGTCGTCGCGGGAAGCGCGGTCCGCAGGGCGATGCCTGCCACGCTGGGCAGGAGGGTTACACCAGGGGCGAGACAGGTCGGGGCCGGATGCCGGCCGTCGCCGGCGAGGAACACATAGGAGCGATCACGGTGGGCGAAGCTCGTCACCCCCGAAACCGCCGCACCCGGCACGATTACCAGGCCGGTGTCGAGAGTCCAGACGGCGCCGGTCCGCCCACCCGGAATGGCAGCCGGAGTTGCTGCGAAGATCAGCACAGTCGCGGAGTCGCTGGGGACCTGTCCGCGATAGAGGGCTGCGATATCGGGCGGCACGACCACCGTCGGGCCACGGGGCATCAGGACATAGATGGTGTCGTGGTCGACGAACGCGCCCAGTGCCGGCGTGCCGGCGCCGTCGGCGCTGGCCAGACGCCGGGAGACCGCCTCCGCCTGTACCGGCGATCCGGCGGCGAGGCAAAGCTCGTCAGCGCTTGCGCCGGCGGCTGCAAGCGTCACGAGAGCGGCAAGGGCGAACGCGCGGCGCAACGGCGGGGCCTCGAGCCTTCGGGGCGTTAAAGACGCAGGGAGAGGCGCGGCCGCTCGCCGGCGCCCGCCGCCGACGCAGCCGATCCGGCGGAAACTGCCGGGGCGCCGCCCTTGCGGGCCGGCTCGGCGGCCAGCGCTCCCCAAGCCTGCTCAAGATCGGTCAGTATGCTGATGACGTGTGCGATCGCTGTAGCGTCGCTGCCGAGGTCGGCCCGCAGGATCATCCGGCTCACGTGCCCGTACAACGCATCGAGGCTGCGGGCGATCTCGCCGCCCTGCGCCATGTCGAGATGGCCGCGCAGGACGGCAACGATCGCGGCGGCCTCGCTGTTTTCGCGAAACCGCTCCTCGATGCGTCCGGCGAGACAATGGTCGTGGGCGCGCCGCGCATGCTCGAGCGCCCGGGCGAGCAGGAGCTGCACCAGGCGGCACTTGGTGGCGGTCTCGACCCCGGTTTCCCGGTACAGCGCTTCGGCGCGGGTGGCGTTCATCGGGCTGCCGCCGCCGGCCAGGGCTTGAAGCGAAGGGGATAATCCCCGCTCGCCAGGATGTGCTGAAAGGCCAGCCGGCGCGCCGTGTCGACGAGAACGGGCGCGCGCAGATTCATGGTCAATCCCACCGGAACCGGCCGGGCAGTGACGAGAATGAGAGTGGCGGCGTCATCGGCCGCGATGCCGAACTCGCGGCCGGCGGATTCGAGATCGCCGGGCCGGTACAGCGTGGCTGTCGGTATATCGGCGTGAAAGAGGAAGGCGGCGCTCGGATCGTCTAGGCATTGAATCAGGCCGAGCGGGCCGAAGCGGGCCGGGGGCAGCCGCAGGAGAGCGAACTGCCGCAGCGCCTCGAAGCCGAATAAGCCGCGGGGGGCGGCAATCAGCTTTTGTGCATCGACGACGATCGGCCCGATCCGGGAGGCAATCCGCCTTCCGTGCGGCCCGGTGTAGCCCGGATCGGCATAGACGGCCGGCTGCGGATATCCCGCGGCGCGGGGAAGATCGCGGACGAACTCTGCGAGGACCATGGGCGCTCCGATCAGCGGAGATGATTGAGGAGAGTGAGATCGCCAAGGCGCGCCAGCACCATGAATGCCGCCTCGATCTGCAGCTGCTCCTGGCTCATCCGGGACATTAGCTCGGCCATGTCGACTTCCGTGAGATCGGCAAAGCTGGACTGGAGGAAGGTTAGCGCCTCTTCGGCTCCCGCCACCACCTGATCTGCTTCATTTTCGCGCAGTCCGGTCCGGCCACGCAGCGCCCCGAGATCGCTCAGCGCCTCGGCGACCAGGGCATGGGCCTGGCTGACGGCGTTGCGATCGGTTGACGGAACCATGGGGGCGCGCTCGGCAATGCGGAGCGCGCGCACCAGCTTCTCGATTGCCGGCTCGTCGGCCGTGATGCCGGCGGCAAGCGCGGCACCGGGCCCGTAGGGACGGACCGGAAACGCGGCGCCAGCCGGTGCGGCGTAATAGTCGACGGTCCGGCCTGACAGGTCGGTGCGCAGCCTGGTCGAGACCGTCGCCAGACGCTCGCCACCGGCAATCTTGACGCTCGTAAGGCCGCCGGGATGCTTCTCACCCGCGCGGCCGAGGAAGCGTACCGTGGTGCCGTCGGCGTAGACATCGGCAAAGCGGCTGCCGAGGTTCGCCTGGTCGAGCGCCGCTACGGTCCGTGCCGCGATATCGGCGAGGGACGCGCCTGCGGGCCAAGTCACAGTCGCCGCCGCGCCGTCCGCGAACGTCAGGACCGCACTGGCGCCGGCAGCGAGCTCGGCAGCCGAGGGGGTGAGGAGTCCTTCGTCGGGGAAACCGGCTGGCGGGTGGTTTGGATCGATTCCATTGAACAGGTAACGGCCCTCGGCTTGCGTGTTGAGGACGGCGAGCGCGTCGTTCAGCATCGCCTGCGCCTGCGCGTTGAGATGGTACTCGTCCGTGGCGGCGGCATCGGTGCCCAGGGCGCGCACGAACAGCGCCCTCGCCTGGGCGGCGATGTCCTCCAGCCGGGACAAGGACGATTCGGTGGCCGCCAGCCGCCGGGTGGCGTCCTTCGCGGCTGCGGCCGTGGCCTCGAGCGAGCGGATTTCGGTCGACAGATCGACGAACCGCGGTACGCCGCTTCCGAGATCCGACAGCGTCTCATAGCGCAAGCCACTGGTCGCCTGCGTCTGGCTCCGCGACAGGCTGCGCTGCGTCGCCAGGGTCTGGCGCAGCGTGCGGTCGAGCTGCTGGAGATTGGCCACCTTCATCGGTTGCTCCGTCACATCTGGATCAGCGTGCGGTACAGCTCGTCGCAGGCCGACAGAATGCGGGCGGACGCGCTGTAGGCGTTCTGCAGCGAGATCAGCTGCGCCATCTCCTCGTCGAGGTTGACCCCGCTCGCCGCGCCGCGGCGCTGATCGAGCTCCAGACGCACGGCGTCCGCCTCGCTGCGCCTGGCCTCCGCCTGGCCGACACGCGCCGCGTGATCGGCGGCAATGTCGCGCACCAGGCCGGCAGGGGAGGCTGCGTAGCGCCGACCGGGCAAGAGAACCTCGAAACTTCCGTCCAGAGCCCGCGCCAAGTCCTCCAGCGCCCGGCTGTCGCCGGGAAGGCCGACGGGGGTCCCGACCAGGTCGGCAAACGTGCCGATCGCATAGCGGCTCTGGGTGGTCGGCGCGACCGACCAGGCGCTGTCAAGCGTTGCAGTGCTGCCGGCGACCGCCGCCACGCGCCGCTGCTGGCCGGCACCCGGGCCGGCGATGATGGTGATCGCCGTGCCCACCGCCAATCCCGCGGCATCGGCCGCCTCGACGGTGAGGGACGAGGCGCCTGCTGCCTGCGCGGTTCCCGGCTCGAAGGCTGGCGTGGCACGGCCGAAATCGGCGTGGACGTAGCGGCCATGCGCCAGACGCTCGGGGTTGGCGAGGAGATCGGCGCGGACGGCGAGCGACCGGGCATCCGGCTTGTCGATCCGATAACGGGTCGTCGCATTCGGGACGGTCGTCCATGGCGCATCGACGATGAGTTGCCGTGTGGTCGGGTCGTAGCCAGTGACCCGGCGCCGCTGGCCCTGACCGCTTCCACCGGTCAGCGTGATGTCCTGACCGATGAGCCGGTCGGGCTGATCGGGCCCCGGCGTGCCGACCGTCAGCCGGCCCGCAATGGGAGATCCGGCATTGACGCCCCCGGAGGCGGTGTAGACGGTCCGCGCCGCACCCTCGATGCCGGTGAACAGGTCGTCGAGATGGAACAGGCCTTTGAAGGAGGACGTGCTGCGCGGCGAGAGAATGTCGAGGTACAGAGTGCGTGCCGGGCCGGCGGGATTGATCGCAACGGACAGGAACCCGTTGTCGATCGCCACGTCGAAGAAACGCTGGCCGCCCTCTTGCAGGGTGGTATCGAACGCAGCCTTGAGCTGGGCGAGAGTCGCCACCTGGGGGAGGGCGAACTCGTCGCTCAGGTTGCGCACGACACGGCCGTCCGCGTCGAGCAGGACGAAATCGTGACGCGCCAGATCGACCGCCGGAAAATCGGTCGCGGCGACGGCCGAGCGGAAGGCCGTGCGCCGTGTCGATGCGACGCCGCCGTTGTTGACCGCGTTCGCTGCGCTGGCGATCTGGCCGGCAAGCTGATCCAGGCTGGCGAGGACTGCAGGCACCACGCGGTCGCGAATCTGCGCATGGGCGGCGATGCGGCCGCCGTCGAGGTCGCTTGTGACCGTGGCGCCGTCGACCGCCAGTTCGGCGAAGCCGTCCGCCCGGTCGATGGCGGTCACCGCGGCCGGACGCCGGTCGACCAGGGCGCGGCCCCGGCCGACGAAGACAGCGACATCGCCCGCCTCGCGGTCGAGACGCGATACGGACGCGATCTCGGCCATGGCGGCGACGACGGCGTCACGTTGATCCTGGAGGTTGCGGATGCCCGGCGGGTCGCCGGCACGCGCGGCAATCTCCGCGTTGAGCCGGGCGAGGCGCTGGGCGAGATCGTGGAGCGATAGGCTGTCGGCCCGCAGACGCTGGTCGGCCTGCTGGCGGAGGGATTCGAGATCTGCGGAGAGCTGGTTCAGGCGGGCCGCGAGCCGGTGAGCGGACATCACGACATCCTGCCGCAGCACCTGGTCGTTCGGGCTGGCAATGGCCGCCGTCACCGCGGTCCGGAACTTCGACAACGTGGCATCGAGACGCCCGGTCTCGCCGCCTGCCGACAGCACGCTCTCGATCTTGGCCATGTAGTCGACGTCGGCGCCGGCCAGTGCGAGCCCCGCCTGGTTGTCGAGCCGTTGGCGCTCCAGAAAAAGGTCGATCTGGCGCTCGATCGCCTCGACATTGACACCGCCGGCCAGGGCGCCATAGGCCCGGGCCGACAGGGATGTCGTCTCGCGCGCGTAGTGCGGGTTGCCGAGGTTGGCAACGTTGTTGGCGACGACGTCGATCGCGCGCTGGCTGGCGCCGAGCCCCGAGAACGCGTTGCCGAGGGTGGTGAGTAGGGTCACTCGCTGGTCTCCGAATCCGCCTCCAGCAATAACCGCGCCAGTCAGCCCGCCAAGTTTTTGGGCGGGGCCGTCGCGGGCTGCCTAGGGCAGGAACGAGAACAGCGCGCGGAAGTGGTCGTAGAGAGCGTAGAAGGCTTCGGCATTGACGAAGATCGCGATGGCCGCCAGCCCGACGACGATCTGCACCGGCTGGAACAGCATGAACAGGGGAAACGTGGGGAGAAAGCGGTTGGCGACGCCGAGCGCCGTGAGCATCAGCAGGTTGAACACGAGGAAAGGCGTTGCGAGGAGCACGCCGAGCCGCACGGACGCCGCGAACATGTCGACGATGACCGCCATCGCGTCCGACAAACCCTGGGCCCCGCCGCGATCCAGAAGATCGTCGGGCAGGAGCAGGAGCTGATGAAGCATCCCGGTGGCGAGATAGAATTTCAGGGCGAGGAACACAAAAAACACGTCGATCACGCCAGCCTGCTGCCCTTCGCCGGGGTTGATCTGGCTGGCGAACTGCAGGCCGATGACGTTCGAGATCACAGAGCCCAGGATCTGGATCGTTGCGACGATCAGCCGGGCGATCCCGCCGACGAGGAGCCCTTGGGTCAAGCCGGTGAGGACGCGCGCCGGCAACGGTCCCGCCGCAGCCTCGGAGGGAGCGCCCAGCGTAACCGTCAGGGCGATTGCCAGCATGATCCGCCAGCGGAAGCGGACGAAATTGTCGCCGAGCAGCGGCGCGGTCAGCACCACGCCGGTGAAGCGCATCAGGGCCGGCAGATAGCCGTAATACTGGGCGAGATCGATCGTCGTCATCGCATCGTCAAAATTTCAGCCGCGCCTTCTGGCCCGCCGATTGCTTACCGGTTGTGTAGCCGAAAATCTGGTGAAGGAAGAACAAGGATGGCGCCGTTTTCGATCGATCTGCCCGGCGGCGGAGGAGCTGAGTCCTATGCCGCGGTGGGCGACAGTCCTCAGCCGACCATGGCTGGCCTGCTCGCCGCGGCCCTGGCCCGCGTGTCGGAGGCCGATGACGCCAGCCGCGTGGGGCGCGACCGCGACCGCCGGGCGGCGCTCGATCTGGCCATGGGAATTCTCGACCGCCTGATCAGCCGCGGCGAGCCGCGTGCCGCCGATGCGCGATGGCAACGCACGCCGGGCGAGCTCCTGCGCATCATGCAATTCCTGCTGCAGGCGAATCTGACGGGCGGCGACGCGCCGCTGCGCCTGGCGGTGGACGCCTTGTGCGCTGTTCACCAGACCTGGAAGCTCGCCGATGCGGTTGTCGTCGACATCCGCTGACGCCGGCGCGGGGTCCGCGCCTTCGGTGGCCGGCAGCGGGACCTCGCCGCGCAGCCTTGGCGGTCCGGGAACCGGCGCCGCTCCGGTGGCGCCGAGCTTCGTCGAGCTGGTCAACGCGTTTGCGTCGTCCTCCCGCTCCGACGGGCGGATGCGCGCGCGCGATGTCAATCCTCAGTCCGCCTCCCCCATTCCCAGGTCGCCGGCCTACCCTGCCCAGGGGCCAGCCCGCGACCGCGACGCGTCGCTTCCAAGCGTCGCACTGCCGCGAGAAGCGGCCACCGGTACAGGTGGCCGGGGACAGGCTGTCGTGCCGCCTCCTGCAATGTCATCGTCCGCCACCAGCAGCGGGCATGCGCTGCCCCCCTCATCGGCCGAGATGTCCAGCCCGCTGGAGGGCCCGCACGTGACGATCGCGCCAGCATCCGTCGCTCCGTCGCCGAAGGGGGCCCCCGCCTGGCGGTTGATCGCGGCGGCGTTTGAGACTGGAGATATTGACGGCGTCACGGCCGAGCTCCCGCCATCGCCGCGACGGCCGCCGGACGCATTGACGGTCGGCCGCCACGGCGCGGCTGCCGTACTCGGTCGTGCACCGCGCAAAGATGTATCGGCGCCGCCTCCTGGCGCGGCGGCGGCGCCGGACGAGCGCCTGGTGGACGCTCTCGGCCGCGGTCCCGCCATCCACGCCCGAGTGGCCGCCGACGGTGCCTGGCATGCCCGCTTCCGCTCGGCCGAGCATGGGCCCGTCGCCGTCCGCATCGCCCGCGAGCGCGACGGCACGCTGACAGTCACCGTGCGCGCTGCTCGCCAGGCCCTGGCCGGGCTTGACGGCGATGCGTTGTCAGCCGCCATCGGGCGGCCTGTCCGCCTGGTACACGACCCGCTCGATACCCCGCACCCCGCCGCTTGAGGAGCCACAAGATGACCGCCACGACCGCCGCTGCCGCCGCGTCCACTGCCCCTGCTGCCTCGGGCGGACGGAAGCTGATCGGCAACAATTTCGACACGTTCCTGCGCATGCTGACGACCCAGATGACGCACCAGAACCCGCTGTCGCCGATGGATACGCACGAGTTCACGGCGCAGCTCGTGCAGTTCTCGCAGGTCGAGCAGCTCATGAACATGTCGCAGAGCGCGGAGAAGTCGCTCGACGTCCAGGAATCCGGCAACCTGCTGGCGGCCGCCCAGATGATCGGGCGCGATATCCGCGCGCGCACCCCGGCGATCCGGCTGGACGGGGGCCAGGCGCCGCTTGCCTATGAACTGCCGGCCGCGCGCCAGGCGGCGACCCTGGTGATCAGCGATGCCGCCGGCGCGCCGGTACTGCAGAAATCGGTGCCGGCGACCGCTGGCCGCCACGATCTCGTTTGGGACGGCCGCGATCAGAACGGCCTGCGGCGCGCCGACGGCACCTACAGCGTCAGCCTGGTGACCCAGGACGCGGCCGGACGGACGGAGAGCATCCCGGTTATCGCCAATGTCCGCGTCCAGGGCGTGCGGCGCGAGGCCGCCGGCGTGTCCGTGGTCACCGACAGCGGCACGGTGACGCTCGGCGACATCACCGAGATGCGTTGAGGCCCTTTCGACACTCTCTTTCCAGGATTCTCCGCCATGAGCCTCTATTCGGCCCTTTCGACCGGCGTTTCCGGCGTTTCCGGTCAGACCCGGCGCTTCTCGACCATCTCGGACAACGTCTCGAACGTCAATACGACGGGCTACAAGACGGTGCATACCGAGTTCTCGACGCTCGTCGTCGACCTGATGCGGCCCAACGCCTACAGTTCCGGAGCCATCCGCCCGGTCGTCCATCGCGACGTTGACCGCCAGGGACAGGTGCAAACAACGGCCCAGGCCACCGACATGGCGATCGGGGGCAACGGGCTGTTCGCCGTCAAGGACTCGCTCGGGGCCACAGAGTTCCGGTTCACCCGCGCCGGTTCGTTCGACGTCAACAGCGAGGGCTATCTGCAGAACAAGGCGGGAAAGTTCCTTCTGGCGTATCCGGCGGCGACGGATGGCTCGCCGGGCGCGGTGGCCGCCGCCAACGCGAAGCCGGTGAACGTCACCCAGATCACCCTGAGCGCCAAGCCGACCAGCGAGATCCGCGCCGCGGTCAACCTGCCGGCGGACATCGGGGCGGCCCGTGCCGCCACCGCCATCGGAGCCTTCGCCCAGGCACCGGCGGCGGCGACCACGCCCGCGGCGGGGGCGGATTTCACGCTGGCGGATCGAACGGTGGCGCTGGGCGACCGCTACGAGGCCACGATCACCAGCGGAGGTACCACTCGCGCTTACGAGACTCTTGCCGCGGCGGGCACTACGGTCGATCAGATCGGCCAGGCGCTACGCGACCGCATCGCCGCCGATTTCGCCGGCGCGACCTACACCGCCGCCGGCAATCGCCTCTTCGTGCCGGGCATCGGTGCCGCCGATATTACCGTGGCGGCCCAGAGCGGCTACCGCACGCCGCTCACGATCTTCGATGGCCTCGGCAACGCCCACAAGCTGGACGCGGTGTGGAGCAAGGCGGCCGCGGCTGGAAATTGGAGCGTCGCCTTTGAAATGCCGACCCTGAACGGCACGCCAAGCGCCACGTCGATGTCCGGCGGACCGATCGAGGTGACCTTCGGGACATCCGGCACCATCGCCGCGGGCAGTGTCAGCGGGACCACGCTGTCGATTGCCTGGAATCCGGCCGTGGCCAATGCGGGATCGTCGGCCGTGGCCGTCAAGTTCGGCGACTCCACCGCCTACGGCGCCACGTACGACGTTGCCACCCTCAACCAGAACGGGGCGGGTGTCGGCCGCGTCTCGGGCGTCCAGGTGGACACCGACGGAGCCATCCGCCTCCTGTTCACCAACGGCCAGGCCAAGACTCTCGGCCATGTCGCCCTGGCCACCTTTCCCAATGTCGACGGGCTGATGGCGGAATCGGGCAATGCTTTCCGCGAATCGGTCGCCTCGGGCGTTCCGACCTTTGCCGGTGCCAACCGCGGCGGCGCGGGGAGCATCGTCGGCCAGGCGCTCGAAGCCTCGACCGTCGACATCGCGGCCGAGCTCAGCGACATGATCGTCACCCAGAACGCCTATGCGGCAAACGTCAAGACGATCACCACGGCCGACGAGATGCTCAAAGTGCTCGACCGGATGAAGCAGTAAGCCGGCGCCTAAAAATTTGGCTTCGGCCGTGGCACGAAGCTTGCTGCCGTACCCGGGCCGGCGTTACAGCGCGGCGCGTTATTCACGAGGGCCGTCATGGCATTAAACGTAATTTCCAACTTTGCGGCAAACATCGCTCACCGCAACCTCAAGAATTCGGACGCGCAGGCGACCAGCTCGCTCAACAAGCTCTCGTCGGGCTCGCGCGTGGTGTCGGCCAAGGACGACGCCGCCTCGATGGCGATCGGTTCCGCGCTGCGCGCCGAGGTCATGGCGATGGAGCAGGCGACGGTCAATGCCCGCCAGGCCGGCAGCCTGCTGCAGATCGCCGACGGCGCCATGGCCAACGTCACCGACATTCTGGTGCGCGCCAAGATGCTGGCGGTGCAGGCCTCGTCCGGGCAGTTCTCGCGCAACGAGCGGCTGATGTTCGACAACGAGTATCAGTCGCTCAAGGCCGAGATCGACCGCATCGCCATCACGACCAAGTTCGCCGGCAACCTGCTGGTCAACGGCACGGTCGAGGTCAAGAAGCAGACCAACGGGATCAACTACGCCGCCGACGATCCCAACTACCTGAACAAGGTGTCGTCGGCCAAAGGCTTCCAGGACGTGCAGTTCGAGGAGGACGTGCAGAGCGCGGTCTTCCGCACGGCCTTCAACGAAGTGACCCGCGGGATGACGTTGACCAACCTCGACTCAGGCACCTCGCAGACGGTGGTACTGGCCAACCGGAGCATCGTCGAAGGCAGCCCGGAGGTCGTCAAGTTCTCGCAGCTCGGCATCACGGCCACTCTCAACCAGCTGTTCAAGAAGACCGATAACGGCTTTCCCGCCAAGACCGGCTTCTCCGCCTCGTCCGACGGCGGAACACGGACGTTGGGTACGGGCACGATCCCGGTCCCGTCGGCGGTCGTGCCGAATTCGGGCGCCAAGACGGCAACCGTGTACCATCCCGGTCACGGCCTCAAGGTCGGCGATACAGTGACGCTGACCGACTCGAGCAACGCGGCGCTCAGCGTCGGCGGCCAGACCCTGTCCGGCTCGTTCACGGTGACGACGGTTGCCAGCAGCGGCAATTCCTACACCTTCGAGGTCAAGGAGAACTTCACCAGCGGTGCTCCGGCCGGCGGGGCGGCCAACGCGGTGAAGTTCACCTACGCGACCCCGCTCGCGGGTTACGACTATCAGAACCGCCACGTTCCGCCGTCCAGCACCGCCGATGACATCAAGGTCACCCATACGGTGGCGGAATCCGAGGGGATCAATCTCATCTCTGCGGGCCCTGCGTTCTCCCGCCTGCCGCCGGTGTTGCGCCTGCAGTCGCTCAAGGACCCCGGTGGGTTCTTCATCTTCGGTTCCGACATCAAGGGCGAGCAGACCCTCGATAACGCATTCGCCGCCACCGCGGCATCGTCGACCGTGACCGTGACCCACAAGAACCACGCTCTGACTAGCGGCCAGAAGATGACGCTCAAGTCGCCGGTCGTCATCGGCAACCGCAACGTCGTGCTCAATCCGGGCGAGTATACCGTCACGGTGACCGGCGCCAACACCTATACCGTCACCGCCAGCTCCTTCGGCAACGTCGCCGAGGTCGATACCTATAACATGGGGGGGCTGCTGGCCGCGAATAACGATCTGCTCTCCTTCACGGACGGAACGACGACCCTTACGGTCAAGAAGGCGGCGGCGACGAACGCCGGCGCGACTCCGCCGGAAGCCGTCGATCTGGCGACCGGCCTGGCGAAGCTCGCCGAGCTGATCAATGCCTCCTCCGCATTCAACGGCTCGGCCATTGCCTCCGTCAGCGGCACCGATCTCGTCCTGACCGCCAAGGTCGCCGGCACAGCGATTTCCACGGCATTCGCGGCCAGCAAGACGGTGAGCGGCACGGCGAGCGCTGTCTCGAGAAACGACACCACGGCCAATGCGGCCAATGTCGCCGGCAGCGTCGTGGCGGGGACCAGCAGCGGCAAGGCCACCGTCGACTACTCGGTCAACCTCACGAGAGACGTGCTGGTCTCGATCCGGTCCTACACCTCGGATCCCGCCAACCCGGTCTATTCCAATATCGACGCGGTCATCATAGACAAGAACGCCTCCTCGACCGGCCTCGCCAGCCGCGCCCCAAAGATCTTCGGCACGCTCAACCGCGACGGCAACGTGTACACCGCCGAGCTGCGCGACATGACGATCTCGAGCGAGGCCGACCGCAACCTCGTCTGCAAGGTCCGCTTCTCCTCGGGCGCCGAAGCCTCGACCCTGGAGGACAAGGATTACGGGATGCTCGACCTGCGCACGCTCACCCAGTGTCTCGGCGCGAACAATCTGACCGCCAAGGACTCGAAGTCGTTCGACTTCAAGCTCGGCACCGCCGCCCGCGATACCGATGTCCTGAACTTCAATGTCGACTCGATCACGACCAGCGCGCTGCTGCTCAAGGGGACCAACATTGCTACGGGCGACGACGCCAAGGCGGCCTCCGCGGGGATCACCGACGCCATCCTGCGGCTCAGCACCGTCCGCGCCAATATCGGCGCCTCGCAGAACCGTCTCGAGTTCGCCTCGGTCAACCTGGCGACCTCGATCGAGAACACCGAGGCGGCGCGCAGCGATCTTCTCGACCTCGACGTGGCGCGCGAGATGACCAATTTCACCAGCAAGCAGATCCTCATGCAGGCCGGCATCTCCATGCTGGCGCAGGCCAACCAGATGCCGCAGAATCTGCTGAAGCTCTTCCAGGGATAGGATCGCAGCGGCGCGCTGCCCGCGCCCGGCGAGGGAGGTTGAGACGTGGCTATCAGCCTCAACACGAACAACGTTTCCACGGACACCCAGGGGCGCACGACGTTCTCGGGCGTCAGCTCCGGCATCAACGCGCAGGCGATCGTCGACTCGGTCATCAAGGCGCGTGAGGTCCGCACCAACAAGCTCGCTGCCGAGATCAAGACCAACGACGGCAAGGTCGCGGCGTTCAACAGCCTCACCGCGAAGAGCGCCGCCGTCCGCGGGTCGCTCCAGGAACTTTACGGCCGGATCACGGCGGACAAATCGGCGAATGTGTTCGACCGCAAGGCGCTGTCGGCCTCGACCGGCAAGCGCACCGCCCTTGCCAACGAGACCGCCAACACGAAACTTTCCGGGGCGACCGACCTGCTCAACGCCACCGCGACCAACGTGGCGGCGCCGGGCAGCCACCAGATCGAGATCCTGAAGACGGCGAGCGCCCATAGCGTGCGCGCTACGTTTGCCGGCGACGGCGCGCTGGGCTTGAGCGGCACTCTCAGGGTTCGCGCCGAGCGCATCCTCGACACCGTTTCAACCGTCGGCAACACCGTGGCAAGCGAGATCGCCGCGCTGGTGAATGCCGACCCGGAGCTCTCCAAGACCGTCGCCGCGTCGGTCACGGATAGCCACCTGGTTCTCACGGGCAGGACGGCCGGCAACGATTTCGCGTTCAACCTGCGCGCCGTGGCCGCCGACCCGGCGTCGCTGAGCGCCGAGGTCGTAACCGCTGCAGGCCCGGCGGCGGCCAAGGTGATCCGATACGGCCTGGACAGCCTGGTCACCACGGCGCCAACCGAGAGCGAAACGGGCGGCAATATCGCGCTCGATTTTTCCGCCCTGACCTGCGTTGCCGGCGAGGTCTACGCGTTTCGGCTCGATGATGCGGTGGAGACGAGCTTCAGCGTCACCGCCCGGCCGGGGACCGACGCCGCCGCCGTCAAGGCAAACGTGCTTGCCGACCTCGCTGCCCAGGTCAACGACTGGTGCAAGCCGGGGGATCCGGCCACGATCAGCGGCAGCACCGTGCTGATCAACAAGAGCGTGAGCGGCCTCGCTGCCGCTAATATCGTGTTTGTGCCGCAATACCGGTTCGGCCTGACGCACAGCTTTGCAGCAACGTCGACTGATACGCTCGGCGACATCAGGGCACGGATCGCTGGGAGCAACGAAGGGGCGACACCGAGCGGTCTTGCCGCAAGCTCGGTCTCGGTCTCGGCAACCCAGAAGCTGCTGATGGTCTCGACGGCGCGCACCAACCGCTTCGTCACCCTTGAAATGCCGAGCACGGCTACCAGCGCGGCGATTCCGTCGGGGGATATTCAGTACGCGGGCCGCATATCGTTGAGGCTCGAAGGGGCGACGGCCGACCAGGCGCTCGACGTCACCGATCTGGACACCGGGGTAAGCGCCGGCGATACCCTTGCCCAGCTTGCCACGAAGATCCAGACGGCGCTGCGGCAGAAGGACCGCGGCGGCGGGCTTGACAGCATCGCCGTTACCGCATCCGGCGATACACTGATTGTCAGCGATGCCCTTGGCCGCAAGCCCAGCGTATTGACCCTTAACAGGAGCAACGGGACATCCGTCGCGACGCTGGCGTCGAGCACTACCGGCATCGCGACCGCGACCTCGCAGGCGCCGACCGAGGCCACGATGATCGTCAACGGCACCGTGCTGCGCCGCGACGAGAACACGGTGTCGGATGCGATCGGCGGTATCACCCTGCGCCTGCTCCAGGCGGAGGCGCAGACCCGCGTGCGTATTGCCGTCGAGCAGGATACCGCTGCCGCCCAGACGCAGATCGCCGCTTTCGTCAGCGCTTACAACGATCTCGTCAGGTTCATCAACGAGCAGTCCCAGTTCGATCCCGCCACGGGGGCACTCAAGGCCGAGAGCGTGCTGGGCCGGTCGTCGAGCCTGCGCTCGCTGCGCAGCCTTCTCGATTCGATCCGTGCCGCGACTGTGACCTACAACGGAGGGACGCTGGACCTGCCGGATATCGGCATCAAGCCCACCGCCACGTCGTCATCGACCGATCTCACCCGCGGCCAGATCAAGATCGACGAGAACACCCTGACCGGCGTTTTTCTGAACTCGCCCGATCGGGTCAGGCAGCTCTTTCAGTTCACCGTCACGGCGGCCTCGGCCAATCTCAGCGCCATCTCGTTCTCCGACAAGACCCAGTCCTCCGAGGGCACCTATACGCTGCGCTTCACCGGTGGGACGCCCCGGGTTGAGCTGGGTGGCACGGCCTATGCCACGACCCGCTCGGGGAACCTCTACACGGTCACAGCCGGGCCGGCCGAGGGCCTCAGCTTCCTCTATACCGGCGGCACTGCCGACGGCGACAGCGCGAGCTTCACCTTGCAGCCGGGGCTGGCCAGCCGGCTGTACTTCGCCGCCGATACCTACGCCAAGGCGGACGAAGGCCTTCTGGCCAAGGAAGTCAGCCAGCTCACCGACCAGAACAAGAGCCGCCAGGGCAAGATCGACGAGCTCAAGCTCCGCTTCGAGCGCGAACGCGAGAGCCTTCTCGCCCGCTACCGCCGCATGGAGACGACCCTCGGCCGGCTGAGCTCGCTGCGCGAGACCCTGCTGCAATATGTCGAATCGACCAAGGCGAAGTAGCGTTCTTGCCGATCGGTCCGATTCGGATGGGGTTTCGGGCGGCCTCGGGGTCGGATCGAATGTGGAGCAATCTGCCTGAGGGGCACCCCGACCATCGTCTATAGCCGGTGATGTCTATCATCGCTGTCTTCCGGGATTCGACCGGTCATGTCCATTGCGACTGCTCCCCTGGCCGTCCAGCCCCCTCGGCCGGTATTCGAGCCGCTCTTCCGTCCGCCCCCGGTCCCGATGCCACCGCCCGAGGCAGCGGTTCCCCGGGCGGCCGCGGAGCCGGCGGTCGCCGCCGAGGCGCATCGCCGGCAGCTCGCCGTGGCCGAGCACGCAGCTTACGAGCGCGGTGTCGCCGACGGCCTGCGTGAGACGGCAGGGACGCAGACGGCCAGGGCGCGCGAGCATCTGCGGGAGGTCGGCATGCGGATGGAGGCGCTGCTCGCCGACGTTGCCGAACGGGAGCGGGAGCGGGCGCTGGCGCTGGACGGTACCCTTGGGTCGCTCGCGTCACGCCTCGCCTGGGGCGATGACCGGCGGCTTCTCCACGGCCTCTTCAGCCGCCATCTCTCTGCCTATGTGGCACGGCTGCGTGCCGGCGAACTGCGGAGCCTGGCTGTGTCCTCCCCGGCTCTGGACATGCTCGAGTCGGATTATCCTGAGTTCCTGGCCGCGCTGCGCGCAGCGGGCGTGATCATCGAGGCTATCGACGGCGAGGCGCGGGCTGCGGTTGAGCGGTCCGACGGCGAGCGGATCGAGATCGACTTCGACGCGTTGGCGAACGACATCAGGGCCGCGTTGGGCGGTCCAGGCGCATCAGCGGATGAGGGCGGACCCCATGAGTGACTCCAACACCCTTAAAGCGGACGATCTGCCCGATTTCAAGAAACCGGAGGGTGCTACCGCGGCCTTCGAGAGCACGCCCCCTGCCCAGCCGGCCGATTCGTCCGTCTATCGCATTCCCGTGCAGGTGATGGCGGTGCTGGGTAAAGCCGTCCTGCAGGTCAACGACCTGATGAAGCTCGGGCGCGGCGCGGTGATCGAACTGGATTCCAAGGTCGGCGAGCCGATCGAGATTTATGTCAACAACCGCCGCGTCGCCAGGGGCGAGCTCATCGTCCATGGGGAACGGCTGAGCGTGTCCATGACGGAGGTCCTCAAGATCCAGGACGGCTGACATGGCGGCGGTACCGGTCGACATCTGCATTGTCGGACGATCCCGGTTCGACTGCGACAATCTGGCGGCGCTGTTGCGCAAGCACGGCAGCGTGCCGGAAATCTGCATCGGAATCGACGATCTGCGCGCGCGCGTCGCCGAGCACGGCACGGCGGCGCTGGTGCTCGTGGAGGCCGGCGGGGCCGCAGAGACGGACCTGCTGGCGGCTGTCGACACCTGCGGCGCTGCGCCGATCTACGCCTTTGGCCGCGATGCTTCGCGGGTGTCGCCGGACCGTCTGCTCGATCTTGGCGTCCGCGACTTTCTCCGCCTGCCGCTCGACGAGCGTCTCGCGGCGGAGCTTGTCGCCTCGGTCCGTGCTCTCGATGTCGAAATCGTGCATCGCCACCCCGCAATGGTGGGCCTTGTGGCGCTGGCGCGTCGCGTCGGCGCGTCGGATGCGCCGATCCTGGTGGTTGGTGAGACCGGTACCGGCAAGGAGGTCATCGCGCGTGAGATCCACGCCCACGGCCGGCGGAAGACCGAGCCCTTCGTCGCCGTCAACTGCGCGGCCATTCCTGACCACCTGCTCGAATCGGAGCTGTTCG
>SXGS01001246.1_pt1 | contig 22967 bp, 1 predicted proteins | sample 3174681 | NCBI WGS metagenome assembly SXGS01 (sample SAMN11356861, study PRJNA531348) | freshwater metagenome | isolation source: freshwater sample F1-80 | place: China: Fuxian Lake, Yuxi | collected 2017-12-25
CATCCCCTTCGCCACCAACGCTGCCACCTTCGGCCGCCTGCTCATGGGACGCGCTGGTCTTTACGAGAGCCTCGATGGCGGCGCCACACTGCTGGCTCCGCTCAATGATACCGCGAACCCTGCCAATTTTGTCAGCGCCTTGGCTTACGGAGGCTTCGACGGAGCGACCGCCAAACCCAGTGTGGTCTTTGTCGCACGCGCCGGTCAGATCGCCTATCGAGCCGATGTTTCCGACGATATCAACCAACAATTCCAAGCGGTCAACCCGGCCGGTGCCGTCAATATCCGTCGTATTGTCCTCAACCCCACCAACTGGAAACAGGCCTACGCTCTCGATGCGAGTCATCTCTGGAAACTGACCGTCAAGGACGACGGTTCCTTGGAAGCTGCCGATATTACCGGAAATCTCAGCTTTTTAACCAATTCCTTCGAATCCCTGGAGATTGTCTCCCAAGGGTCGAAACTTGCTCTGATCGTCGGGGCTCGCGATGGCGCCTACAAACTCGATGTATCTCCCGATCAACCCATCGATTTAACCCGATGGGCTGCCTTCGGCGTCGGCATGCCACGCGTTGCCGTCAGCGATATCCGATTTGACGCGCGAGATCCCGGTGACCCCTTGGATGATGTCCTGATATTCGGAACTTTGGGACGCGGCGTCTGGCGCATGGAAAATGCCGCCAACGCCACCTTTGATGAACCGTTACTGCGCATAGAAGGCACGAATGGCCCGGATGTATTCACACTTCGATTAGCCGCCCCCGCCGCCAATCAACTGCCAACCCTCGAGATTCTCTACAACTCCCCAACGCCAACGGTCATCAAGTCGTACCCGCTAGACAGCATTCAAGGAATCAGTGTTCACACTCGGGGCGGCAACGATCAACTCATCGTTGATTCCACCAACGGTGAATTGATCTTTGAAGGCGGCATTCGGTTCGATGGCGGGGCGGACACCGGTGGCGACGGCGATAAGCTGACATTCAATGGTCCGGTTTCCTCCGATCTTCAAACGTCTAAGGAAGGCATCCACGATGAAATCGAGGTCCGTCAACTGGGTTGGCAAATCGTCAAAGCCAGCAATGTCGAAACCTACGACCAATCCACCACCTTCGAAGATATCTATTACTTCTTCAGAAATATCTGGGATCATATTGTCGATTTCTTCTCTGCCAGCGAATCATTGACCAGTGATCTACCTCTCTTCGGCGACAACCTCGGAGGGGCCCTAGATGGCCAACCCGGACTGAACCCCCCTCCGGTCGGGCAGCCCCTGGATGGCGGCCCCACCTCGAAGACTCCTCGCCGCCAGCCTGCCGAGTCTCCCTCTTCCTTGATGCGCAGAATTTTTGAATCCGGCAACGGCGGATTCCGCATCGACGATGTGGGCACGGTACTCGCCACGGAGGCTCAGATCGAAGCGGCTCTCGATGCCTTGGATCCCTTCGGCGGCAATGTGGATATTCAAGAAGGGGCTAAAAAAATCATTCTCGGCAACGCCACCCATCCCTTCACTAGAACCATTGACCTTCAACTCCCCTTGGACGTCGAATTGTTGGGCGGATCCATCAAACTCCAGGGCGACCTTCAGCTGGCGGCCGATATCGAGCTTCGACTTGAAATGGGCGTCGATGCCCGCGGTTTTTACTTGAAAACCAATGCGACCCCGGAAATTGCCATCACCAATTTGCGCGTGAGTGGCAAACTCCAGGGGGTAGGGAATTTTGGCTTCCTCCGCATCGAACTTCAGGACGCGGTCTTAGCCATGGACAATCAATTGAAGATCACGCTGGATCTTCAAGAAGGAGTGGACCCGTTTGGACACGCACCCGATGGCTTCCTCAGGGTCTACGAGGTCGGTTCCAATATCTCGGACCTGATTCAAGTGGCTTTCACTGGGGGACCTGCCCCGGATCTTTCCTTTACCGCCAAGGTCAGCGTGGCGGTGGGGCCAGACGGAGACACCCCCTTCGATCTTGGCACACTCGATGTTGGCTTTATCTGGGAGGATATCACCGATCTTTCCAGCCTCCGTATAGATACCCTTGGCAATCCCGTGGTCGATTTCCTGATGCGCTTCCTCAATCTGGATCGCGGCGAGTTCCTGGATGGTGTGCTGAGCTTGATCGGCTCCCTAGGCAAACTGGATCAAACGGATCTGCTCAATGCCGAACTTCCGTTCACCAACGGCTTCAAGCTCGCGGACGCCTTCGACTTTGCTCAAGGGTTTATCGACAAGATCTACCTCCAATTGGTCGACATTTGTTTGGTAGGTGATCTCGGTGGCGGCAACTCCAATGTCAATCTATCAAAGGGTCGTCTCAGCGCCGATGCCGATTTCGATCTCACCATTGGCAGCCAATTGGATTTTGCGGGAACCACACCCGTCAAAATCACCGTGACCAAAGCTTCCACCCTCGGAAATAACTCCACCTCCGACTTGGCCGCCGATATCAATAGCTCCCTCGCCTCAAAGGGTCTAGGAGCCAAGGTCCGCGCCTCGGTCATCCGCGGTGATATCCAACTTTGCCTCCTGTCCGGTGCCTCCATCAGGATCGACGGTTTCGACTCATCCAGTGTGGTCGCCACCGAGCTTGGATTCCTGGCAGGCCAAACCGGCGTTGAATCCCCCCGCTTCCGCTATCTGCAAGACATGCTGGAGCAACTTGAGACGGCTCTGGACCCACCGGGTCTTCCAGACATCAATCTGGTGGTCACCTATCAACAACCCACTAAGAGCCTCCTCTTCGGCATCACTTTTGAAACGTCCTTCTCCAAAGAAACTTCCTTCAAAGGTGATTCCGATCTGGGTCTCGGTGAACTTGCCGATCTGTCCGCCACCGGCAAATTCTCGATCAATGCCACTCTCTCGATTGGTGGAAAACTCGGCATCGAATTCGGTTCCATCACCACACCCAAACTGGTCTCCAGTTTCCTAATCCCAGCTCCCGCGACGGGCCAATTGAGTGCCCCAGCTGCGTTCACCATCGTCCTAAACGATGGCGAACTGCGAGCCCCGATCTCCCTGACAGCTGTCCATTACGGTGGCAATATATCCATCGCCAACCTCGTCGCAGATCTTAACGGCAGACTCACAGCAGCACCTCAATTGTTCCAGGGCCAACCCCTCGATAAGGTCCTACGTTTCCTCCAGGCGGGGACCAGCATTCATCTCATCGCCCTCAACGAAACCGATGCCAACAACAATGGAGTACTCGAAATAACCGAGGACACCAATGGCGATGGCATCCGTCAACTCTGGCTGGATAAAGTCAACGGGATCGCGATCGATGCGGACGCGACCAATACCGCAGTCACTGAGCTCGGTTTCATTCCCACCAACACGGCACGTTCCCTGATTAAAGGGGTGTTCGTTGAAGACCTCGCCCTCACTGGCTCCCTCACGGTCAGCGCCCTGGGTCTCGGCGCCAAGGCCCGTTTCGCCGTGTTCAGCTTGGAAACTTCCGGCGGCACAGCCACTGGCACGGCTTCCATAACCCTGGCACTCAAGAACCCAGTCGATGCCACAACCCGCATCGATGTCAGTAAGCTCTTCAGCGATATTGGAAATATCGGCAATTATATCGCCCCCTCCGCCACGTTCTCAGGCAACCTCTCCATCGCACTGAAGAATATTAAGGTCAAACCAGACCTGTTTGATCCGTTCCCGGCAAATGCTGAGGTCACACTGTTCATCCCGGATATCAAGTCCCTCGAGTTCAATCCAAATCCTTACCACCCGGTCACCAATAAACTCGGCATTTTCGTAACCTACCCTGAGCTCCACGGCCTCGGGAACTTCAGTTGCCTCACTTTCCTGGATGTCGTCAATGCCCTCGACGGTCTCTCGGATCAATTGGAAGAAATGCGAGGGTTCGGTTTCCTGAACCAACCCATCCCGCTCATCAACATCAGTGTCGGTGACATCCTCGATTTCGCCGGCGACTTGGCGGACACGGTCCAAGGATTGGCAACTGGCGACGGGGAAACACTGAAAGATATCGAGACGACGTTGGAATCATTGTTCGGTCTTGGCCCCGATGTGCTGACCTTCAGTGTCGAACATACCGAATCGCCACAGATCGCGGGAGGTATCGCCTCCTTCAATCCTTCAGGGCCCAAGAACGCACTGCGTTTCACCGGTCCCAATGGCGCCAAAATCAAATTCGTCGCCGACGACGGATCACAGCTTTCAGCCGACACGAATACCGCGGCATCTGACTGGAACGTGCTCGATCAGGTTCTGACCATTTACTTCAATGCCGGCTACACCACGGCGACGACGGTCGACGCTCTCGCCGACAAGGGCGGGACGACCATCAGCCTCGACGCGGTGGCCGAACCCGGATCTGGACCCGGTGCGATCAACACCACGGTCCTCAACCTCAAGCTCGCGTATTCGATCGCGTACGGAAACCTACTGCCCCTCCAATTGAGCCTCGGAGACTTGGTGAACCTCCTCCCCGCCGGCCCCACCAAGGACGCGCTGTTCGGGATTACGGATTTCGTTCAAATTGAAGGTAGCGCCACCATTAACGTCACTGCCAGCGCCGATCTCTCGTTTGAACTCGGTTTAGACGTTAGCAATCCCTGTAGCTGGGTCCCATTCGTCGATGATGCGGGAACTCAAATGTCGCTCAATGCGGCTGTCCGCGGCACAGACCTCGACTTCAAAATCGCACTCGGAGCACTAGGCATTTTCGTCAAAGACGGCACGGTCACGTTGGACGGTGACGGCGATCCCCTGACCACCAACGACAACGCCACCTTCGGAGTTGGCCTCAAGGACAACAATGGCGATGGGCGCCATTACTTCCGGGCGTCGGAATCGTGGTTTGATTCGGATAATATCGACATCACCCTGTCGGCCCAAGCATCCGCCCGTCTGCCACTTTATTTCCCCACGGTCAGCTTGCCCGCAGGAGGCAGTGCCACGGATGGGCCTGACTCCAATTCGTACCCAGATAACTGGCTGACCATCGACGTCATCAATCTGGGTACTCTGTTTGACGCGTTGGTGAACGGAACACCGATGCCGAACGGCATCCTCACCATCCATACCCCAAATCTCACCAGCTTTTTCGACGACTTCAATGTCTGTGATCTCATCACGAATTCGTCGCTGCTGCTCGACGGCTTGGATACATTCTTGGGTACGATCCAATCGGCACTCAGCGCTGAGGTGTTCGATCGTGATCTGCCACTGGTGGGCGATAAACTTGGAAAGGCTGCCGATGTCATCGGGGAATTCCGAGAAGGCCTGCTCGCGGATCTGAGAGCCAAACTAGCCGAGGTCGGGGATCCCATCGGATTGGTGAAAGAGGCAATCTTCAATGCGCTCGGCAAGCCAGGGCTCGATATTCTTACCAAGGCCGATGGCACCGCACTGACTTCCTTCGATCAAATTGATATTCAATGCACCGAAGACGCGGTTTCCTTTAATTTGCGGCTCAAGAAATCTGTCGCGTTGGTGGATACCAGCAGTGATCCAATCAACTTTGACATTGGCATCCCGGGCTTCGGCCTCAAGGTGAATGGGAATGTGAAGATCGAAGTTGGCTTCGACTTCAAACTCAAATTCGCCATCAGCGCCTCCAACGGGTTCTACTTCGATACCAGTGATAACGAAGAACTCCGCGTCGAATTCAAGGTAACCATCCCAGGCCTAAGTGCGTCGGGAGAACTCCTTTTCCTCCAGTTGGATGTCTCGGATGATTCAGACGGCACTGACGCCCTCGGCAATCCAAGGAATCCATCGTCTTTCGCCGGCTACTTCTCGATCAATATTAAGGACCCGCTCGGGAGTGGCAATCGCCTCACGTTCGCGGATCTTCTCAGCAGCGGGGTTGCGTTTGACGATGTCATTGAAGCTGAACTCGGGGCTATAGCGGAGTTGAACCTGGACTTCGCCGTTAGCTTCGCCGGCGACGCCCGATTCCCAAGGCTCATTGGTGAATTCGATCTGGATTGGAATTGGACATTGGGTGGGGAAGGCGCCGGCGATCTTGAATTCGGCTTCAACAACATCCAAATCGACATCGGATCGTTTATCTCTGAGTTCATCCAACCAATATTAAAGGAAATTCAAAAAGTCACCGAGCCAATCCAACCGTTGATCGATGTCATCACCACACCGATACCAATTATCTCAGACTTGTTCGGTGAACCGATCACGATGCTCGATCTGGCCGAAATGTCGGGGTATTTGTCCCCCAGCACGGTGGAGTTCATCAAGGCCATCGCCAAGATCATCGACTTGGTCAACAACACTTCGTTTTCCAACGGCTCAATTCTCATTCCGCTCGGTAGTTTTAACCTGGATTTGGATTCAAGTGGCAATGTCAGTCGAAAAGCCGGCGATCCCGACCCCGCGCCGTCCAAAATGTCGGACAAGACTACCGACAGCGGCGCCAAGAACTTCCTGCAAGATTTGGAAGACCTTGGCTTCACCTTCCCCTTCCTTTCCATCAGCGAGTTGTTCAAGCTGTTCATGGGCAAACCCATCAGCATCATCGAGTACCACATGCCGGTGTTCGAATTCACCGCGTCCATCGACTTCCAGATCCCGATCTTTCCCCCGCTCTACGCGGTGTTTGGTGGATCCATCGGCGCCAAGATCGATCTTACGTTCGGTTACGACACGTACGGCCTACAGAAATTCTTTGCCAGCGAAGATAAGAATCCACTCGATATTTTCGACGGGTTCTATGTGAAAGATGTCGATAACGACGGCAATGAGATCACCGAATTCACGCTCAGTGGCGGCATCACGGCCGGAGCCGAAATCAACATCGGTTTCGCCGAATTCGGCATTCGTGGTGGATTGTTCGCCGAAATCGAATTTGACCTCAATGATCCCGATGACGACGGCAAGGTCCGAGTCAGTGAACTCGTCGCGTTGGCCCTCGAAGACATCCGATGCATTTTCGACATTCACGGCCGCATTTACGTCGCCCTGGAAGCCTACCTCACCATCGACTTGTTCTTCTTCAGCATCGATGAAGTCTGGCGCTTCGGTGAAATTACCCTCGCGGAGTTCGATATCGTCTGCCCTCAGCCCGTCTTGGCTGATGTCGATGGCAACGGCCCCGGCACCGAACCGAGCGGAGACCCCGGAGTGCTGACCCTGCACATGGGTGAATATGCCTCCCTCCGAGAGCACGGGAATACGACCGATGGTGCCGAACAATTCACTGTGCTCCATATCGATGGCGCCCCTGGAGAACCTGACGGCGAATCTGTCGAAGTCAGCTTCAATGGAATCAAACAGACCTTCTTCGGAGTCAAATCGATCATCGTTAAGGCAGGGGTCGGAAATGATCGCCTAGACCTCCGCGGCGTCCTATCACCGGCCAATGTTCGAGGTGGTGCCGGCAGTGACACGCTCTTCGCGGGACGTGCACTTACCGGTAACCAGTTCTATGGCGATGACGGCAATGACGTCATCACAGGCGAAGAAGCGGATGACGGCTTCGACGGAGCAAACGACGAATTCCACGGCGGCGCCGGTGAGGATTCCTTGATTGGCAATGAAGGCGATGACACACTTTATGGCGATGATGGGGAGGATACTCTTCAAGGAAATACGGGCGATGACATACTAGAGGGTGGCAGCGGAAACGATCTACTTTACGGTGACGAAGGAATCGACACGTTGCGCGGCGGTGACGGGGCAGACGAACTCGAAGGCCACGACGACGGCGACTTCTTGTACGGCGACGGTGGCAATGACCGAATCCTCGGTGGCCCGGGCAACGATCAAATTGTCGGTGGCGATGGCGACGATGTCATCGACGCGGGCATCGGTGACGACATCGTTCTGGGTGACAATGGCGTCATTGTCAGTTTGCTCAAAGCCACCGGCATTGTTGGCACGGGGGATGATGTCATCGCGGGGGGCGCCGGTCATGACACGCTATTTGGTGCCGATGGAGAGGACCAAATTTTCGGAGGCGCCTTCCTCGAAAGCGGCACCAGCTCACCCACAGCTATCGACGGACGGGACTTTATCGATGCGGGCCTCGGAAATGATTTGGTGTTCGCCGATGACGCACACTCCAGTCAGGCGGTGGTGATGCCAGGTGGCACTGTTGGAGACCTCGCATGGTTTGATTTCAACCAAGATGGATTCCGGGACGACAACGACCAAGGCCTGGCGGGCGTTCAGGTCGAGTTGCGTCGAGATGACAATTCGCTCGTCGGGACCACCACAACGGACTCCGTGGGTGCCTACAAGTTCACCGGCCTCTTGCCGGGCAAATACTACGTCGTTTTCAAGAAACCCACCGGGTTGCAATACACGGACCCTGATCAAGGGAGTGACGACGAAAAGGATAGCGACGCGAATACTGTCACTGGGCGCAGCACAATTTTTGAACTGACCACAGGCAATAGCAATCTAACGGTCGATGTCGGCTACAAGGGATCCCTGCCAACCATCAGCATCGATGATGTCTCCACCTACGAGGGCGACATTGGGATTACCTTCATGACCTTTACCGTGAGTTTGTCCAATGCCTATTCCCAAGAGGTCAGTGTTTGTTACAAGAGTTCCACGGGAATTGGCGATGGCGATGCCAAGCGAATCCTGGATTACGATTCTGTGGATTGGACCTTGATTTTCGCTCCGGGCGAGACTCAAAAGCAGATCAATGTACCCATCCATGGCGACACCATTGATGAACTCAATGAGGTCTTTGTCGTCACACTCTGCGACCCAAATAACGGCGTCATTGATGCGACACAAGGCGAAGGCACCGGCACAATCATCGACGACGACGACGCCCCGATCATTTCCATTCTCGAAGGAGAACAGATCACGGCCCTGGATCCGATTCCTGAGACCACCAGCGTCACATTCCGGGTCCGCTTGTCACATCCCAGCTTCCAACCCATCCGAGTGGATTGGAAGACCCAGCAGATCGTCAACACAGACGGGACGCTGAAGTCGGATTCAGCCCGCGTTTTCGACGATTATAACGACGCCAACGAATACAATCCGGCCACCATCACCTTCCTGCCCGGTCAAACCGAGCGACTCATCACAGTCACCACCAAGGCCGATCTGCTGGATGAGTATGGTGAGCGATTCAACGTGGTGTTGGCTATCAACGATACGACACCTTCGGATGGTGCGACTATGGGCGACGACGTCGGCGTTGGCATCATAGCTGATGATGACCTGGAACCTTATGTGCGGATCAAAACGCTCACGCCGCAACCCGTCGACGAAGGTCACGCAGGTAACAAGAACGTACGCCTGGAAGTTTCGCTGGATGCACCCAGTGGCCGCGCAGTAACGGTTCAGTGGAAGACCGCCACTGGGACTGCATTGGGCACTCCGACGGCGACCGAAGCCGCCGATTATGTCTACAAGTTTGAGACCCTCGTCTTTGACGAAGGTGTTACGACGTTGATTACAAACGCGCAGATCATCGGCGACACGGACCTCGAGCCAAACGAATACTTCTTCGCCAATCTCCTGGCGGCAAACTTCGGGCGAATTGACACCGATATCCTGGCGTTCAATGACAACCACGCTCGGATTGAAATCGCCAATGACGAAGTTCCCGATCCCGGCCCCTGGTATGTTGAATTTAGTCACCCCCTTTACGAAGTCACCGAGGGACAATCAGTCACCATTACTCTCGTTCGAGCCGCCGGAAGTAGCCATCCCATTGCGGTCTACTGGACTCTAGGAAAACCCAATGTTGGCACGGCAACTCCTGGCCTGGATTACACCGATGAATCCGGCGCACCTGGCATTTGGGAGGATGGCAAACCGGGGGCTGGTGGCCGGGGCATCGTCCGATTCGGTGATGGCGAGACTAAGAAAACCTTTGTCATCAAGGCCCTCTCCGATTCCCTCTACGAAGGAACCGAAGTGGCATTGCTCGCCCTAGCTAATCCGACCGGCGGCAATCCTCGCGCGCCTCAACGCTTAGCAGCCCTTCGAATTCTAGACGCTCAGAAGGGTCCTAAACTCTCGATTAATGACCCCATCATCACAGAATCCAATGCCGGCACAACCGACGTGACCTTTACGGTTACCGCCAGCTTGGATGCGGGCATCTCTTCGACCCAACCCATCGACGTCAAGTGGAACACCTTCGCTGGCACGGCTCTTGCCGGTACGGATTTCGTTTCGGACAATGACCTGCTCACTATCCCGACGTTCACCACCTCCACCACCGCTACATTCAAAGTAAAAGTTGTTGGCGATGTTACCGCCGAACTCCAGGAACAATTCGTCGCGCGATTGAGCGATGCGGTGAACGCCGAGATCTCCGACTACGAGGGCAAAGCAACCATCAACGACAATGATCGCCAGACCATCACAGGATTTGTGTTCAACGACCTGAACGGAAATGGCTTCTTTGATGTTAACACAGAATACGGTCTCGATGGAGTCAAGATAACCGTCACTGACAGCAGTGGTCCATTAGCGGTCCAAGTGACAAATGATGGCAACTGGAGCGTGGATGTCCTGCTTGGTTCCATCGTGGTCAGCGCTGACGAGAGCACGACGCCGGCCAATAGTGAGTGCACCACGCACAATAATCCGCTCAATACGCAAGTCACGCCCACAGTCACCAGCACCAAGAGCATGGGCTTTATGGTGCAACCCACCAAGGGCAAGGCCACTGCCAACACCGCCAGCGGTAATCGTGGCAATAACGACACCGCTTACGGTGGAGGCGGCAACGATCTTATCGACGGCGGTAATGGAAACGACTGGCTGGTAGGCGGACATTGGCTCGGGCCGGGGTGCGCCTGCGATGGCAAACCCTATGATGCCAGCCTCAAGAACCAAGCGGACGAAGAAGGGGGGCACCGCTACGTCGATCCGGCCACGCTTCCAGCATTCGGAACCATCAAAGGCCGAGTGTGGCGCGATTCCAATGCCAACGGTATCCAAGACGAAATACTCCTTTTCACCGCACTCAAAGAGGTGCAGATAAACCTCTTTGATGAAAGCTGGAACCTTGTCGGAATCACCTACACCGATAACAACGGCAACTACAGCTTCGCCAAAGTCGCCCCCTGCAATTACTATGTTCAGTTCCTGCCTCCGGCCGAATATCGCTTCACTGCTCAAGACGTTGGTTCAAACAGTGCCGATAGCGATGCGAGTCCGATCACTGGAATCACCGCAATGGTCGCCATCAATGGTAATACCGTAGATCTCGACGCCGGATTGATCTCGACGCCGAACAACAGCAATGGCCCATGGGCAATCTATTTCGACCACATCCTTTACAGTGTACGAGAAAGCGACGGTTTCGCCACAATCGGTCTCAATCGCGTTCCCAACAGCTTCGAACCGGTCGCGGTCTACTTCACCAAAGATGGTGACTTCCAGCCTGCCACCCTCGCAGATCCAGATTACAAAGAAGCCAAAGGAACCGTCAGCTTCGGCGATGGAGAAACTTACCTGTCGTTCGTTGTTCCCGTAATCAACGATACGAAGGTCGAAGGGTTCGAAGTCGTTCTACTGATGCTCAAAGACCCCACTGGCGGCGATGTCAAAGGCCGCCCGAACCTCGCGCGCCTCTTGATTTTTGACAACCCCTGCCCCGACGATGACGAAATTCATGGCCGCGATGGCGATGACATTCTTCTCGGCGATTTCGGCTACTTCACCGATGCGGGTAACCCCGAACTGCTGGGCGGACTCGGCAACGATGTCCTCATGGGTGAGGACGGGATAGATCGCATCTACGGTGAAGGCGGAAATGACACTCTGATCGGCGGTGCGGACGATGACCAATTAGAGGGCGGCGGCGAAAACGACACCTATCAGTTTGATGGCGATCTCAATCTGGGTTTTGACACCATCCAAGAGGCGGTTTCCCCGTTCGGCGGCAACGATACCATCGACCTGTCTAGCACAACCGGTTACGCCATTCAGTTCGATCTAGGAAGTGTCGCGGTACAAAATCCCACCCCGCTGCTCCAAATTAAGCTTCCAGCGGGCAACGTGATCGAAAATATCAACGGTGGAGCACGCAACGATCAACTCAAGGGTAACTCCCTCGATAACATCCTCCGCGGCAATGGGGGCAATGACATCCTCGAAGGGTTGGGCGGGAATGATGAACTGCGTGGCGGCAGTGGCGACGATTTGTACCTCTTCGACGCGGACCTTCCTCTGGGAAGCGACAAGGTCTTCGAAGCAGCGAATGCAGATACAGATCGAATCGACTTCAGCAGCACAACCACACAGGCACTTTCCCTCAATTTGGATCTCGTCACATTACAAGTCGTCAGCCCGACCTTAAGCCTGAAGCTCAGTTCAAAAACGGGCATCGAGGATCTTTACGGCGGAAGCCAGAACGATGTCCTGCTCGGCAATGCCCGCGATAACTTCATTCAAGGTGCTGCCGGTAGCGACACTCTGGATGGCGGCGCTGGCTACGATGTTCTGGTTGAGAATCGATCCGGCAATTTCCAACTTGTCGCACTCGATGCCGTCACCGGCCAACTCACCTTGGGTGCCGAGGTCAATACATTCACACTCGCATCCTTTGAAGAGATCAGCCTCGTTGGTGACGACTCCCCGAACACCCTCGATGCGTCCGCTTTTAATGGGATCGTCCGTCTCGATGGGCGAGGCGGCAATGACACAATCCTTGGCGGAACCGGCATCAACTTCCTCAGCGGCGGTGCCGGTGACGACACCATTATTGGCCTTGGAATCACCACGCTCATAGAAGAACGCGACGCCGACTTTATCCTGACCCCAACTCAACTCAAGGTCGGCGCCACCGAAGTCGACACGTTGTCTGGCATCACGGTGGCCCAATTGGCAGGGGGGGATTCTAACAATGTGCTGGATGCGAGTGCCTTCAATTTGCCGGGCACTCGCGTGACCTTGGATGGTGCCGGCGGCGACGATACCCTCATCGGGTCTCCAGGCAATGACCTGCTCATTGGCGGATCCGGGGATGACTCGCTCAGTGGTCGGCTTGGCGACGATCGCTACGGATTCAAGACGCAACTCGATCTCGGCTCAGATACACTCAACGAACTCCCTGGTGAAGGTTTGGATACCCTCGATTTTACAGGATCACCCAGCCGCGTCGAAGCCAACCTCGGCATCGACGTCCTGCAGACCATCAATGCCAATTTGCAGATCCGACTCTCGGCGGTCGATACCTTCGAGAATCTGATGGGTGGTTCCGGCGGCGACCGCCTGATCGGCAATGCAGGGCCCAATCTTATTCAGGGTGGGCCCGGCGATGATGATCTGACTGGCTTGGGCGGATCCGACACGTTCGAAGGTGGCACCGGCATCGACCAAGTGATGGAACAAGCCAACCTCAACATGACGCTGACCAATCTGCTCCTCGCGATCGGTCTTCAACTCGATAGTCTCAATAGTGTCGAAGGGGCCGAGCTCACCGGAGGCGCCGGCAACAATACGTTGGATGCTTCCGCATTCACCCTGGGAAATGTGACCCTGAATGGTGACGCCGGTAACGACATTCTCCGAGGTGGAACCAAATTGGATACTTTGATCGGCGGCGCTGGCGACGACGAATTGCGCGGCGGCCCAGGAAGCGACCGCTACGTATTCGACCTGGATGACCCCTTGGGTGTGGACGTAATCGTCGACGTCAGTGGTGTCTTCGACACGCTGGATTTCAGCCAAACATCCACAAACGGGTTGACGATTAACTTGGCTTCAGCGGCAGCCCAGATCGTAACACCGGGCCGGCTGCAACTCACACTCAGCAGCAGCAACAGCATTGAAAATGCGATCGGTGGTGATCTGAATGATCGACTCTTCGGCAATACGCTTTCCAACAAGCTTGAAGGGCGTGCCGGGAACGATCTCCTCGAAGGCTTCGCCGGAAATGACACCCTGATCGGCGGCGATGGCAATGATACGTACCGTTTTGACGCGGACAACCTTCTGGGCAACGACACGATCAGGGAAAACGTCGGCTCCGGCGGGAGCGATACGCTAGACTTCTCCACAACTACAGCCGCCATTGATGTCGACCTGCGACGTGGCCTCCAGCAAACCGTCGTACCAGGCTTCCTCACGCTTCGATTTGTTTACTGCCACAACATTGAAAATGTCATCGGCGGCAGCGGCGCCGATACGCTCATCGGAAATTCGCTCGACAACACCTTCGAAGGCAACGGTGGTAATGATACCATGACCGGCCACGGTGGGGATGACACCTATCTGTTTGATGCCGACGTCAATATCGGCAGCGACACGGTTATTGAACAACCCGATGCCGAGGGGGGCGTGGATGTACTCGACTATTCGCAGACCAACGTGGTCTCCATCAGTGTGAACCTGAGTCAGGCGAACCTCCAAGTTGTCGCGGCAACACATTCCTTGAATCTTGAATGGCCACCCGCAGATCCACTCGCCGCGGTGGCCTTTGAGAATTTGATCGGCGGCGGCGGTAGCGATCTACTGGTTGGCAACGCCCTCTCAAACTCAATTCAAGGTAACGCCGGTGCCGACACTCTCGTCGGTTCCGGTAGAGCAGATATCCTCGATGGAGGTGCCGGTAATGACATCCTCAATGGCGAGTCGGGTAATGACACTTATGTCTTCGATGCGGATAGTCCCAATGGCGACGATATCATCACCGAACTTCCCGCCAATGGAACAGACACACTCGATTTCAGCGTCACGGAGAGTCTGGCAGTTTCCGTCGACCTCACCACCGGAATCTTGCAGGTAGTCAACGCAAACCAACGAATCCAACTCATCTCGCCCATCGCTCTTGAAAATGTCCAGGGCGGATCGGGGAACGATGTCTTGGTTTCCAATTCCCGCAACAATGTCCTGGAAGGCGGCGCCGGAAACGACACTTATGTGTTCGATGGCGATTTGTTGTTGGGCAACGATACGGTGATTGAAGCGTCTCACCCCAGCGGTGGGCAGGATACCTTGGACTTCAGTGGGACGTCCGGATTTGCCATCAAGCTCAATCTGGGTCTGGAACTGCCGCAACTTGTGGTCGTGGATTTCGGACCGCCCATTGTGAGTCATTTGGTGCTGATCCTCGCATCAGCGCAATCCATCGAAAATGTCATCGGCGGTGCGCTTAAGGATTCATTGGTCGGCAATGATCTCGACAACCGACTCACTGGTGGATTGGGTGAAGATAGCCTGACTGGGAAAGGTGGACAGGACACCGTGGTGGAGACACGGGACGCCGACATAGTCCTGAGCAACACCGCCCTGAATATCGGAGGCCAGAATGATTCATTGTTCTCGATAGAAATTGCCGAACTCACCGGGGGCGCTTCTCCCAACAAGATCGATGCCTCCACGTTTGGCTTGGGACCCGTCACCTTCGACGGCGGTTTGGGATCGGACATTCTGATTGGCAGCACCAATCCTAACGACAAAGTGGTCGCCGTTCGCGATGCCGCTATGGTTCTGACGGATTTAGATCTCAAGATCGGTCTGGAAATCGACACGATTTCGGGAATTGAAACCGCGAGCCTCACGGGCGGCGTCAGCTCCAATCTACTCGACGCTTCGGCATTTACCTTGGGGCCCGTTGAACTTCATGGAGAGGGCGGCGTCGACAGTCTCCGTGGCGGGCTAAGAAATGATCTACTCAGTGGTGGCGCAGGCAACGACCTCCTCAATGGCGGTCCCGGTATCGACACGGTCCTCGAACAACGCAACGCCAACATGGTACTAACCGATGCGACCTTGGTCATCGCTGGGGAAACAGATACTCTCCTTTCAATCGAACGCGCCCAATTGACAGGCGGCAACGCACCCAATCAACTCGACGCCTCCGCAGCCACCCTCATTGCGGTGGTCTTGGATGGCGCCGGAGGACCCGATTTACTCCGGGGCGGTTCCCTGAATGATATCCTCATTGGAGGTGCCGGTAATGATTCCCTCCGCGGCGGCGCCGGCAAGGACCGTTATCAATTCGACGATGACTGGGGCCAGGACACCGTCGTCGAGCTGATTGGCGGTGGCACAGACACCCTCGATTTCTCAGGAGTCAGCATTGGGATCCAAGTTCAGATTGGATCCGATGTCTCGGTTCAATCAGGGAACAATTCTTTGACCTCGGCAGGAACGACCTTGGAAGGCGCTATCGGAAGCGCCAGCGACGATTCTTTTTCCGCGTCCCCGAATACCGCGATTGAGCTATCGTTGAACGCTGGGTCAGGAGAGAATGATGCGTTGATTTACGATTCCATGGGGGTTGCGACTGTTCAAACTCCCACCACGCTGCACACGACCGGATTTCAGGCAGTTCAAATTGCCGGATTCGATGGTGTTCAAATTGTAAATGTCCCAGAACCCGCCGAAGCAGCATCTGCAGCCCCGATAGAAATCCTTCATCAAGTGCCTCAACGTCTCGACGACGCCGATCAAAGCACGTTGGACGTGTCCGCGCCGGAAAACACTTGGTCCTTCCGTCTGGCCCTTTCCGCAACCGCCTGGCGCTCCAGTTCATCGATTTCCTTTATTCAATCCACATCCGCGATGGCCAATTCCAGTCTGGCGCAAGTCTCGTTTCCCAGTCTCGAAAGCCCCTTCCAAGAGCCACACCCCAACCAAGTCCTGGTCGCCAAACGAATCCACCGGCTAGGAGCAAACGGGAGGACGTCATGAAAATGTCACCGAACCGAGTCCATCCACGGTCAAGCACCTTGTTTTGCGTGTTCGCCCTGGTGTTCTTCACGAGCATCACGACGTTCGCTCAAAACTTCACCACCACCCAGATTGGTCGTGGCACTCTCGGCAGCATCAAACCTCTTGCCGATCCACCCGCTTCGTTTTTTGTCGTCGGAGGCGGCCAAGATATTGGTGGAACTATCGATCAATTTACCTTTCACCACCTCGCCGCCCGTTTGGACTTCGATTGGCGTGTCCAAGTCGCGTTTTTGGGGCCTAATGACAATGACACCAAAGCCGGTTTGATGGTCCGGGAAGACACCTCTTCCGTCGGTCGAATGGCCTATGTCCGAGTTACCCCTTTCGGCGTGACCGCAAATAGACTCACGGGCGATGGCGACGTCGCCTTTCAATTCCGGTCACTCGCTCAATCTCCCGCTTCGAGTTGTGGCCAGTTCGTCTTTCTCAAGGATCCATTCGCCAATCAGTTCATTCGTTTGGTGAAAAGCGGTACTGTACTTGGAGCTTACCGCAGTACGGATGGAATCGATTGGACATTGCTCTGCAGCGAAGACTCAGCCAAGTGGGCCGGTGGCAAATTTGCGGACACATTTCTCGTCGGTTTAGCAGTGAGCCGTGGACCCGAGGGGACAAAAGAAACCGTCGATAGCCAATTTCAAGGCCTTAACAGTCGCGGGCCGTTCCCGCCCACGATTTCTGCAATACCAGATCAAGAACTCAACCAGGGTTCCAGCTCGCAGCCCCTTCCCTTCACGATAGGCGACGCGGATTCAGGTGTTTCAGCGCTCAAGATCACCACCCGCTCTTCCAATCCCTCCCTCATTCCAGATAACGCCATCGCAGTAACCCCGGCCGTCGTCGGAGCACCACCAAGCGCATGGACGATCGCAGTTTCCCCTTTGCGCGATCAACTAGGGGAATCTGAAATCATGGTTTCCGTTTCCGACGGTACATTCACAGCCAGCACCCGGTTTCGGATTAAGGTGAATCCGCTCGAATCGCCCATCGATTACGGGGATGCCCCTGACCCGCTTTATCGAACCTTAATCTCAAGCAAAGGGGCTAGCCATCGCGTCTTACAAGGCTACTCTCTCGGCAATTCGATCGATGGCGAGAAGGATGGTCAACCCAACGCCTCAGCGACTGGCGATGGAAGTGATGAAGATGGTGTTGTTTTCAACACCGCCATCGTTCCTGGAAAGGCCCTGGATCTCACCGTCACGCTGAAGCTTCCAGCCACATTAAAAACTGGCCAGATCGACGGATGGATGGATTGGAACGGTGACGGCGATTGGTTGGATGAGGGGGAGCATATCCTCCACACAGCTCAAGCGACTGGACCAAAACTTTACACGATCTCTGTCCCCGTAGTGGCAAGACCAGGCTCCACCTTTGCCAGATTCCGGCTAAGCCAGGACGGATTTGTGGAATCGTTCGGTCCCAGCAATGAGGCGGGCGAAGTCGAGGACTATCTCGTCTCGGTTCAATCGCCAGAACAGAACCTCGATTTCGGCGACGCGCCCGATCCAAAATATCCAACATTGCTCGCCAATAACGGAGCTCGGCATGTCGTCAATCACGACGTATTCCTGGGGAAACTGATCGATGCCGAGAAGGACGGACAACCCGACGCCAGCGCCAAAGGAGATGATACGACTCCAGCGCCCGATGGCGATGAAGATGGGGTGAAGTTCAGCGGCAATTTTGTCGTCGGCCAACCCGTCACGGTCATCGTGACCGCCAGCGTCAGTGGACGCCTCAGTGCTTGGTTCGATTGGGGTGTGGACTCCAGTTGGGCCGAACCGGGCGATGCCGTTTTGGCAAACGTGGCCGTGGCCAGCGGTCCCAATAGTTTTGTCATCACTGTGCCCGCAAACGCCAAGGCCGGCTCGACGTTCGCCCGTTTTCGCTACAGTCGTCAGGACGTGAAGGAGTTCGTTGGATTACTGCCCGACGGCGAAGTCGAGGATTACCTCATTCGGATCGGAGCTCAGACCAATCTCGATTTCGGCGATGCGCCCGACCCCAAATACCCGACCCTGCTCGCCAATGATGGCGCACGTCATGTCGTGAATCAGGACGTATTCCTCGGGAAACTGATCGATGCCGAGAAGGACGGACAACCCGACGCCAGCGCCAAGGGAGATGATACGACGCCAGCCCCCGATGGGGATGAAGATGGGGTAAAGTTCAGCGGGAATTTTGTCGTCGGCCAACCTGTCACGGTCATCGTCACCGCCAGTGTCAGTGGACGCCTCAGCGCTTGGTTCGATTGGGGTGTGGACTCCAGTTGGGCCGAACCGGGCGATGCCGTTTTGGGAAATGTGGCCGTGGCTACCGGCGCCAATAGTTTTGTCATCACTGTGCCCGCAAACGCCAATCCCGGCTCAACCTTCGCACGTTTTCGCTACAGTCGTCAGGACGTGAAGGAGTTCGTTGGATTACTGCCCGACGGCGAAGTCGAGGATTACCTCATTCGGATCGGAGCTCAGACCAATCTCGATTTCGGCGATGCGCCCGATCCCAAATACCCGACCTTGATCGCCAATAACGGCGCACGGCACGTCGTCAATCAGGACGTATTTCTCGGGAAACTGATCGACGGTGAAGTCGATGGTCAACCGCAGGCTAGTGCCAAAGGCGATGACGCAACCCCACCTAACGGTGGCGATGAAGATGGGGTTAAGTTCGGCGGGAATTTGGTAGCGGGCCAGCCCGTCACGGTCATCGTGACCGCCAGCGTCAGTGGACGCCTCAGCGTATGGTTCGATTGGAATGCCGACAGCAGTTGGGGTGATCTTGGCGATCTGGTGCTCTCGAATGTCCCGGTTTCTGGTGGTGCCAACAGCCTTGTTGTGAACGTACCTTCAACCGCTAAACCCGGAATCACATTTGCACGCTTCCGATTTAGTCGACAGGATGTGAAGGAGTTTGTCGGGTTGCTGCCAGATGGAGAGGTCGAAGACTACGAGATCCGAATCGGGGCAGTATCTGGTTTGGATTTTGGTGATGCACCGGATTCTTATCGAACCAAACTGGCGGTCGACGGCCCTCGCCACATTGCCAATTCTGGGTTTACCCTGGGAAAGAGCATTGATTCAGAACCAGATGGCCAACCCTCAGCAGGTGCCAACCTGGATGGTCCTGATGAAGACGGTGTCATCATGGGCGGGGCGTTGAATGCGGGCTTCAATACCCCCATCTCGGTGACAGTCAGTTCGGCTGGATTACTGAGCGCTTGGTTCGATTTCAATTCCGACGGTGACTTCGCTGATGCTGGCGAGCGCGTGTTCAATAATCTGGCAAGTCCCGGGGGTGCCAGCCAGTTGCAAGTGCCAGTGCCCGCCACTGTCCAGGCCGGACCCAGTTTCGCCCGTTTTCGTTTCAGCAAAGCCGCGGTAAAAGACTTCTTTGGTGCCGGTGAAGAAGGCGAAGTTGAGGATTACCCGATTCGTTTTGCAGCCGCACGCCTCGATTTCGGTGATGCGCCAGAGCAACTCGGATCCGTTGCTCTCTTTCTGACCAAGTTTCCAACCACCTTAGCTCGCGATGGTGCACGCCATGCCGCGGTTGAAGGATTTACCCTTGGACGTCTCATTGACGTCGAAAACAACGGCCAACGATCGATGGCATCGAATGGCGATGATCTGAATCCAAGCCAATTGGATGATGAAGATGGCATTGTGTTCCCTGATCCATTGGTCCCGGGCGAAATCGCAGTCGTGCGCGTGCACGCCCCCAAAGGCGGCTTCCTAGACGCTTGGATCGATTTCGATGGCAACACGGATTGGTCGGAAGCCAACAACCGAATCTTCAACGCCGTCCAATTGGTTACCCCAGTTACCATACTCTCATTTCCAGTACCTGTCGGAGCCAAACTTGGGAATACCTACAGCCGATTCCGTCTCAGTGAAAAGGGCGGTCTGGACTTTAAAGGATTCGGAGGGCCTGGTGAGGTCGAGGATCACTTGGTTGAAGTCCGCCCCGATCGCGGTCGCTGCGACCTCGCTTGCACCGGCAAAGACTTCTGGCTGGCGTTCCCAGGCAATTATTACCCGGATCCAACCAATCAGGTTCGACCTCAACTGTGCCTAGTAGGACAAAAGGGCACCATCGTCACGATCACAATCGACGGCATCGGTTATACGAAAACGGTCGCTCTAGTGGGTAATTCCCTGAATGTGGAACTCCCCAAGGCGGCGGACCTGGGGGATTTGAGCGACGCCATTGTGAACAAAGGTATCCATGTGGTCTCCACCGAACCCATCGGCGTCTACGGTTTGAGTCAGGTGAAATACACCAGCGACGGATTCCTCGGACTGCCAACGGAATCCTTGGCCCGTGAGTATATCGTCGCCAGTTACCCGAATGTGCATACCGGTGTCCCAGAATTGAACGGCACCCAATTCGCCGTCGTCGCCACCGAACCACTGACTACGCTGTCCATCACTCCCAGCTTCGTCACTCCACCCCACGACAACGGCTTCGCCTTCACCCTGGTGCTCACCAACGTGGGAGATGTTTATCAACTCCGAAACACCAACGACGCCCCAGCAGACCTGACGGGAACCATTATTGAATCAGATAAACCCGTGGCGGTGTTCAGCGGGCATCAGGTGGCGAACGTCAATTCTTCAGAGGTTTTCTTTGCGGATTATATCGTTGAACAACTGCCCCCCGTTCGGCGCTGGGGTCGCGAATTCTTCCCAGTCTATTCCGAGGGACGTCTTAAGGGAGACACATTCCGCGTGATTGCTAGCGCCGACAACACGGAAGTCGAAATCGACGGCACCACCGTCGCCAATTTGGATCGAGGCGAGTTTTACGAAACGGTCATCACGACCGTGAGCGCGCATGTCAAAACCAGTCGACGCTCCCTCTTGATGCAATACGCCAACAGTTCGGACTTCGATGGAGTGGTGAAATCAGATCCCTTCATGACGTTGGTACCCGCACGCCCTCATTTTAGTACCCAGCATGTCTTTTGCACGGCCCCGGCGGGTTTTGAAAAACACTACATTAACGTGGTGGTTCCGGTCGCCGCCAAAAATACGGTTAACCTGGACGGCGCCGCCATCGGGGTGCCGTTCTTCGACATCGGCACCAGTGGATACGCTTATGGCCAAAAGGAAGTGACTGCCGGTGTCCACACGGTAACGACCGGTCTCGCTTCGGGCGTCACGGTCTATGGATGGAGTGAGTATGAGTCCTACGCTTGGCCTGCGTGTTTGTTCTTTGGGGACACGACACCTCCTAAATTGATCAACTGCCCGACCCATGACATTGTCGTTCCGGCATCTTCCCAAGCGGGGACCGTGGGCGGCATTTCAGGGTGCACGGCCTCTGTGCCCAACCTCCTGGATGGCGTTTCCTTTAAGGATAATTGCAACGTCTGGTCGAATGCTCGGGTAATCCAGGACCCTCCTCCAGGAACCCTGGTCGGCGTAGGTACCAATTGCATCTTCCTTCGAGTGACTGATGCCGCTGGCAACGTGGGCGAATGCAAGGTGAACTTCATCGTCAAGGATCCCAATCCTGACGGCGAACTCACACTGCTATGCCCGCAGGATTTCACCGCCAAATGCACCAGCACCAACGGAGCGATTGTCCGATACACCGTCCGCGCGTTGCGTGGATGCACCCCGATCAACGTTGAGTGCAATCCGCCCTCGGGAAGTTTGTTCCAACCGGGAATCACCACCGTGGTTTGTAAGATCAACGATCCAGAACTGCCATCATTGGAGTGCACCTTTAAGGTGACGGTGGATTGCAAAAAGCCGGCGCCATCCATCAACATCAATCTGGCCACTGCCCAACTGAACCAGCGGTTGATCAAACTGGAGTGGGGTGATGACAATGCTGATGCCATCATCCTGGAATCCGCGGAGTCCCCAGCAGGCCCTTGGACTGCTGTGCCGAATGCCCGTTCCGGCTTCACTGTAGACGCCAATCAACAGGTCAGCCCCAGCAAATACTTCCGCCTTCGCGAGCGTTGATGCTCAAGTGAGCAATCCACAGTCGGGCGCTCTTGTGGTGTGTATAGAATCTAGGGAGAGCATTTCAAACCGGGGGCAAGTGCCGCACGGAAGCTGGTTCGATATTCTCGGTGCGCGAGCCATTCCCGCCTCTTCGAAACGAGCGGACCCTGGTTTTGGCCCTGTCCAGGAATCATAGTCGGAGTGTCAAAATATTCGAATCCGCTCATCCGCAATCGTTTCGGCCCGTTCACGGGATTGCACACGATCCTGCTCTTACGCCATTTTCCCGCTCAATGAACTGGAAACGAATCCTCGCGTACATCAGCGGTTCGGTGGATCAGGAA
>SXGS01181450.1_pt1 | contig 22962 bp, 20 predicted proteins | sample 3174681 | NCBI WGS metagenome assembly SXGS01 (sample SAMN11356861, study PRJNA531348) | freshwater metagenome | isolation source: freshwater sample F1-80 | place: China: Fuxian Lake, Yuxi | collected 2017-12-25
GATCGCGGCTGCGCACCTCCTCAGCCGCAAGGCGCGTGGTTTCCGCCAGAAGATCGTCGGCATCCACCACCGTGCCCTCGCGGGATTTCATGCGTCCCTCCGGGAGGCTCACCATGCCGTAGGCGAGGTGATGGAGGTTCGCGGCCCAGGGGTGTCCGAGGCGCCGGAGGATCGCGAACAACACCTCGAAGTGGCGTCGTTGCTCATCACCGACGACCCAGATCTGTCCATCCAGCTGGTGCTGCTCCGCCTTGAGAATCGTCGTGCCGATGTCCTGGGTGATGTAGACGCTCGTGCCGTCACTCCTGAGCACAACCTTGCGCCCGAGCTTCTCGGATTCGAGATCGATCTCGACGGCTCCATCCGCGCGGCGTGCGAAGACGCCGCTCGCGAGGCCCGCCAGCACGATGTCGCGACCGAGCAGCCAGGTTTCGCTCTCGCGGTAGACCAGGTCGAACTCAACGCCCTGTTCCGCGTAGGTGCGCTCGAAGCCGGCAAAGGTCCAGCCATTCATCATGGACCACAGCGCCATGACCTCTGTATCTCCGCGCTCCCACGCGCGCAGCATTTCCGTGCATTCGAGACCGAGTGGAATGCGTGCGAAGCCCTCCTCGCGGAAGCTAGCCTTCCATTCCTTCAGCAGCGTCTCTTCGGAGCGGCTGTCCTCCTTGCCGCGGAGATTGCGCTCCTTCCAGCTTGCGTATTCTCCGGCATGAGCTGCGCAGTGCGCCTCCACTTCCTTCGCGAACTCGCGCTCGAAGCGTACATAGCAGTCGCCGACGAGGTGGTCGCCCTTGACGCCGAGACTCTCCGGCGTCGCGCCGTTCATGAAGCGCTTCCACACCAGCATGGACTTGCAGATGTGGATGCCGCGGTCGTTGAAGAGGTTGGCGCGCAGCACGGTGGCGCCCGCGGCGGCGAGGATGGCCGCGAGGGAGTGGCCGAGGAAGTTGGTGCGCATGTGCCCGAGGTGCAGCGGCTTGTTCGTATTGGGCGCGGAATATTCCACCATGATGCGCCTGCCCGCGAGTTCGTTGCCGTTGCCGAACTGGGACGGCGCGTCGAGCACGGCGTGGGCGGCAGCGACAAGCACTGCTGCGGGCTTGAGTTTCACGTTCACGTAGCCCTTCACGGCCTCGACCGAGGCCACCGCCGGGTGGGACGCGAGTCCGGCGGCGAGGACTTCAGCCAGTTTCGGTGGCGGTTGGCGCAGCTCCTTCGCCAACTGGAAGGCGTTGATCACGACATCGCCCTTGCTGCGGTCTTCAGGGATCGTGAGAGGAATGTCCTTGGGATGTGCCGCGCATTGTTCAGCGAGAATCGTGCGCGCTTTCGCTGTGAAATCAGTGAACAGGTCGTGCATGGAACTCCAGCCCTGCGAAGGGGCGATATTGTACGGAGCTTCCGCCAGCGCTCACGCTCCCATGGGCATCACCCTCGACTACACGAGTCCAGTCTCTCGCACGCGCGAACTCCGGCGCAAACCCGCTTCAGTGACGGGCGCCATCCTTCTCGGCGATCCCACTGCCTTTGATATTCGCTGGGCCATCAATGCCCACATGCTGACGGAGAGTGGCACGCTGCAGAGCGTGGATCACGCGCGTTCCCGCGCTCAGTGGAGTGCGCTGCGCAGCACGTGCGAACGCCTCGGTTTTCGCGTGCTTGTGTTGCCGTCAGCGCCCGGGCTGTGCGACCAGGTCTTCGTGGCGAATCCGGCCTTTCCGTTCTCTGATCCCGTGAGCGGCGCGCCTTCGGTGTTGCTCTCGCACATGCGTCATGCGGAGCGCCAGCGCGAACCGGAATTGCTCGGCGAGTTCCTGTGCGGGCAGGGCGTGCGTGTGGTGCGTTGCGACACGGCAGATTCCTTCGAAGGTACGGGTGACCTGCTGACCGTCCCGGGGCAGCGTCTCTTGTTTGGAGGGCTCGGGCCGCGCAGCGAGCGCGTGGGCCTCGAGGAAGCGGCGCGTGTTGCGGACGCAGATCTCGTCCTGCTGCGCCTGCCGGACCCGCGCTACTACCACCTCGATACCTGCCTTGCCTTCCTCGATGCAAGGACGGCACTCTGGGTGCCCGAGGCCTTTCCCGAGGAGGAGCGACGCCTGCTCGTGGCGTTGATCCCGCGCCTTCTCACGGTGCCTGGGACCGAGGGAGTGGACGGATTTGCGGGCAACGCGTATTGCCCCGATGGGCGCCATGTGCTGCTCGATGTCGCCGCTCGGGAAACGACAGCGCTGCTCGCGCGCGAAGGCTTCGTGCCGGTGCCTCTCGACACCTCCGAATTCAGGAAGTCCGGCGGGTCAGTGTTTTGCCTGAAGCTCGCACTGCCCGCGCCGCGGTGACCAGATCAGGATGCTTCCTGGCGGCGCATGCGGCGCCGGTCGGATTCGCGCAACTGCGTCTTGCGCAAGCGCACGCTCTGGGGCGTGAACTCCACCAACTCATCGTCCTCGATGTACTCGAGGGCGTCTTCGACTCCGAGTTGGCGATGCGGGGGAAGGTAGAGCTTCCTGTCCGCTGAGGTGGTGCGGATGTTGGTGAGCTTCTTTTCGCGGCAGCAGTTGACCTCGATGTCGTTGTCCTTGCTGTGTTCGCCCACGATCATGCCTTCGTAGACGCGCGCGCCAGCCGGCACGAAGAAATAGCCCCGGTCCTTCAACTTCTCGAGGGCGTAGAGCACGGTTTCACCCTGCTCGACGGAGATCTGCACGCCCTGCCCGCGTGAAGGCAAGTTGCCGCTCCACGGCTGCCAGCCCAGGAAGATGTGCGAGAGCACGGCTTCGCCCTGGGAAAGATTGAGGAGCTTGGTGCGCAGCCCGATGAGGCCTCGCGCCGGACACTTCAGGCTGATGCGCACAGTACTGCCCGGGCCCGGTTCCATCTTCTCGAGTTCAGCGCGGCGCTGCCCGAAGAGCTCAATGACCTTGCCGGCGTGACGTTCTGGCGTCTCCACCATCACGGATTCCCACGGCTCGAGTTTCTGACCGTCCTCCTCGTGGAGCAGGACGCGCGGTTTTCCGACGCAGAACTCGTAGCCCTCGCGGCGCATCTCCTCGATGAGGATGCCGAGGTGCAGCAGTCCGCGTCCGGAGACTTCGATGGCGTCCGCGCGGTCCGTGTCCTTCAGCCGCAGGGCCACGTTGCGCAGCAATTCGCGCTCGAGACGCTCGCGGATCTGGCGGCTTGTGACGAGGCGGCCTTCGGTGCCGACCAGCGGGCCGTCGTTGATCTGAAACACCATGGCGATGGTGGGCTCATCCACGTGGATGCGCGGGAGTGCCTCAACGCACTCAGGCGCGCACAGTGTGTCGCCGATCTGGACTTCGTCGAGACCTTCAAGCGCGCAGACATCGCCGGTCGCGACGGAGGCCACTGCTTCGCGGCCCATGCCCTCGAAGGTCATCACCTTGCGCGGCTGCAAGCGCAGGAGCGACCCGTCCGCGCGTTGCACCACGAGTGCCTTGCCATGCTCGACACGTCCGCGCAGCACGCGCCCGATGGCGATGCGGCCGGTGAATTCGCTCCAGTCAAGGCTCGCGACCTGCACCAGTGTCGGGCCGTTCTCGTCGCCGCGCGGCGGGGGAATGCGGGAGAGGATGGTCTCAAACACGCAGGTGAGTCCGTCCGTGGACGGTTCGGGCACGGTGTTGGCCCAACCATCGCGGCCGGCGGCGTAGATCACCGGGAAGTCGAGCTGCGCATCCGACGCGCCGAGATCGACCATGAGATCGAAAACGGCATCCAGCACTTCGGCGGGCCGGGCACCTTGGCGGTCCATCTTGTTGATGACCAGCACCGGCGGCAGGCCTGCTTCGAGAGCTTTTCGGAGCACGAAACGCGTTTGAGGCATGGGCCCGTCGAACGCATCGACGAGCAGCAGCACGCCGTCGGCCATCTTGAGAGTGCGCTCCACTTCGCCACCGAAGTCCGCGTGGCCGGGCGTGTCGAACAGATTGATCTTCACGCCGCCGTAGCGCATGGAGATGTTCTTCGCGAGGAGGGTGATGCCGCGCTCGCGCTCAAGCGCATTGCTGTCCAGCATGCATTCCTGGACGGCCTGATTGGCGCGCAGGAGCCCGGCGTGGGCGATGAGTTTGTCGACCAGAGAGGTCTTGCCGTGGTCAACGTGGGCGATGATCGCCACGTTGCGCAACTGAGAATGTACTTGGGTGCTGTCTGACATACGGGGCTCCGCACTGAGGCAGGTCCCCGTCCGGGAACAATGCGGTGCACGCTGTATTAGCAGCGTGCACCACGGGAAACCAGCGGATCAGGCCCTGCGGCCGCTGATCACGGGAAGATGCCGCGTTCGGCGTAGGCCTGCGCGATGCGCTCCAGTGCGACCACGTAGGCGCCCGTGCGCACGTCGGTCTTGTAGCGTTTGGCCCTATCGAGGGTCTTGTCGTAGGCCTTGGTGATGAGGTCCAGCAGGCGCGCGTCCACCGTCTCGAGCTCCCAGTGCTCGCAATTCCGGTTCTGCAGCCATTCGAAGAAGGAAACGATCACGCCGCCGCTGTTGGCGAGGATGTCCGGGATGACCGTGATGCCGCGCTCGGCGAGCACCACGTCCGCTTCGCGGGTCGTGGGGCCGTTGGCGCCTTCCACAACCACCTTGGCCTTGATGCGGCGAGCGCGGGCGCTGGTGAGCTGGTTCTCGATGGCCGCGGGCACCAGCACATCGCACGCCTGATCCCAGAAGCTCTCAGGAGCGATGGTCTCGCCGCCGCTGAAGCCATTCAGTGTGCGGGTTGCGTCCTGATGTTTCTTGAGTGCCTGGACATCAAGGCCCGCTGCGTTGGCGACGCAACCGGTGTGGTCGTGCACCGCGACGACCTTCATGCCCATCTCGCTCGCGATGAGAGCCGCGTGATAGCCCACGTTGCCGAAGCCCTGCACCGCGACAGAGAGAGATGAAGGCTTCAGGCCGGCATTCGTGGCCCAGCGCTCGATGATGTAGCAGACACCTTGTCCTGTGGCCTTTTCGCGGCCTTCCGAGCCACCGCAGGCGAGGGACTTGCCCGTGACGAGGGCCTTGGCGCGATTGCGGTCCGAGCCGCCGTGAGAGTTCGCAAAGGTGTCGAACATCCACACCATGTGGCGCGAGTTGGTGCCGATGTCGGGCGCGGGGATGTCAGAGTCGGGGCCGATGTTGCTGCCCAGAGCATGGGTGAAGCGCCGCGTCAGGCGCATCTGCTCGTCGAGCGACATTTCGGAAGGCTTGCAGGTGATGCCGCCCTTCGCGCCGCCGTAGGGGAGTCCCGCCAGGGCGGTCTTGAAAGTCATCCACGCCGCGAGGGCTTTCACCTCGTCGAGGTTGACTTCCGGTGCGTAGCGAATCCCGCCCTTGTAGGGGCCGAGGATGTTGCTGTGCTGGATGCGATAGCCGCGAAACACGCGGATCTCGCCGTTATCCATGCGCACAGGGAAGTTCACGCAGATCTCGTTCTTCGGGTGCTCCAGAATCTGGCGCACGGCGGGGTCGAGGTTCATCACCTCGGCAGCCTTCAAGAACTGGGAACGCGCAGCAGCGTAGAGGCTCTCGCCTTCGTGGGTCGTGGTGGTGGTCATGTGGTCTTGCTCGACAAAATGCGGAGTAGGCTATGCGCGCGAACGGACGCACTCAAGCGTGCCGCCCACGGGAATGCAATCCAACATGAAACGCGAGTCTCACCAACGCACGATCCTCTCCATCCTCGGCGCGCTGCTGCTCGCTGCCTGTGGCCCACAAGACGCTCCGCCCGTGAAGCGAGTTGCCACGGAAGCACCTTCTCCGAAGCAGGTTGTGGCGGTTCCCTGCTTCGATGTTGCAGGTGAACCTGTGTTGCGCATTGCCGGAGTGCCTGTTCCCGCCGCGGCCATTGAACAGTTCGCGACCTTGCTCGCGCGCAAGCATGCAGGCATGTCTCCCGAAGCGCTGCGCATGCGCGCCATCGAGGACGTCGTTGTTCCGCTGGCGGCCATGTACGCGCATCACCGCGAACGGATTCAGGAGATGAGTGCGCGAGCGCGCAGTGCCGCGGACCGACTCGCGCGAGGTGATGCCTTCGAAGCCGTTGCGGCAGACGTCGGCGACGACTTGTCCGCACGGCAGGGAGGTTCCTACGGCACGGTCAGCCGCTCGAAGGACTCAACGGCAAGTCTTCCTGAGCCCATGGAGTTGGCCGTCTTTGCGGCAACGCGTGGCGCGGTGGTCGGCCCCTTCGCATCCAAGGTCGGTTTTCAATTCGTGAAGGTGGGCAAGATCGTCCAGAGCGCGGATGGGGCGGTGGAGCAGAGGGATGTTCACCAGATCCTCATCCATTACGATGCCAAGTTCGCTGCCGAGTTGCGCAAGGTGGATGTCAAACGCCCTGACCTCAAGGAGCTCCTGGACGGATGGCAAGCGGCGTTCACCAATGAATCGCGAGCAGCCATTGAGGCCGCGAAGGTGGAGGTCCTTGATCCGAGCTGGGCCCCATCCGTCTATCCCTTCCGGCGCAAACCCTGAATTCCCGGGCAGTTGGCTGCGGGATGACGAGAATTTGTGACTTGCGGCTCAAGGGCTTGAGTCACCTCTGGCCGATAGGATAGGATGCGCACGCCCCGGGTGGCTGAGAACAGCCACGAACCGGAGGCAACTGCATCCGCCGCTTTGCTTCGGGCGGATGGCGGGCACGCCGCAAGAGCAGGGGTTTGAAGCCCTCCCGTCGTAGCCCGCACCGGTGACTGCGCATTTCGCGTGGATTCCGCGCGGAAGGCAGGGTTCCTTCGAGGGCCCGCCAAGGCACCGGCAGGCAAGTCTGATTGACGGCACGATTTCCCGAGCGGACAAACCCAGCGGGATTCGGCCGGTAGAGCCCGGGGAGAACCGAGCATGAATGGCAGAGGTCCACGGAGACGTGGAGGCGGGCGCCGCGGGCGCCGCAGAGGGCATGGCCCTCGTCCGAGCTTCGGCAACGAGTTTGGATCTGGTGTGTTTCACGAGGGCATGAACGGCCCCGCACCCGAAGGCATGATGGCCACGGAAGAGCACGGGCAGGGTGGCTCCATGCTTGCGGACCCGGAACTCTCCGGTCCGCCTGCACCGGGCCAGTACGCCCAGCCGCGTCAGCCCATGGACATGCCGCCTCCGGAGCCTATGGCGACGGCCGGTCTCCTTGAACTGATGCAGGATGGATTCGGATTCCTGCGTTTCGCTGTGAACAACTACCTGCCCGACGAGGACGACATCTACGTTCCCGCAGGGCTCGTCCGGCGCTTCCGCATCCGTCCGGGGTCCATGATCCTCGGCGATGTGCATCCGCCGCGCCGCCCCGGCCAGAAACCGGCCCTCGCGAGCGTCCGCAGCATCAACGGCAAGGACCCTGAATTGCACGGGCAGGAGATGCCCTTCAAGACCCTGCTCGCCACGGACCCCTGTGACCGGTTCGTTCTCGAAACCGAGACGCCGAACAACATGTCCATGCGCGTGGTGGACCTGCTGGCGCCTATCGGTCGCGGACAGCGCGCGCTTATCGTGGCGCCGCCGCGCTCCGGCAAGACCATCCTCTTGCAGCAGATGGCCAACGCGATTCACCAGAACCATCCCGAGGTGCAACTCCTCGTATTGCTGGTGGACGAGCGCCCTGAAGAAGTGACGGATTTCCGCCGCAATACCCAGGCAGAAGTCATCGCTTCCTGCCTCGATGAGGGCACGGGAAACCACGTCCGCGTAGCGGAACTCGTGCTCGAGAAGATGCGCCGCGCCGTGGAAGCAGGCCACCACATGGTGGTGCTGCTGGATTCCATCACGCGCCTCGGTCGTGCCTACAACAACGAGGTCAAGGGCTCTGGCCGCATCCTTTCTGGCGGACTTGACGCCAAGGTGCTCCTGAAGCCGAAGGCCTTCTTCGGCTCGGCCCGCAACGTCGAGAACGGCGGCAGCCTCACCATCATCTCCCCGGCGCTGATCGACACGGGTTCGCGCATGGATCAGGTGATCTTCGAGGAGTTCAAGGGCACGGGCAATTCCGAAATCGTGCTCTCGCGCCTCCTCGCCAACAACCGTATCTGGCCGGCCATCGACATCAGCATGTCGGGCACGCGCAAGGAGGAGAAACTCCTGCACCCCGACGAGGCGAATCGCATCAACATGCTGCGGCGCGTCTTGAACCAGCTGAATCCCAACGAGGCCATGCGGCTGCTCGTCGAGAAGCTCGAGCGCACGCGCACCAACGCCGAGTTCCTGATGCAGTTCAACACGACTTCCGGCGCCTGAGACAGGCCCGCACCAAGCGAAGCGGCTCCGGCGCCTTCAGGCGCGCGGAGCCGTACTCGTTTCCGGGGAGCTCCCCGGGGGGAGGATCAGGGGACCATCAGCCCTTGGGCGTGGTCTGGCGTCCGATGCGGCGGTGGCGGTTGATGACCTTGCGCCCACCCTTGGTCTTCATGCGGGTGAGAAATCCCACCTTTTTCAGCCACTTTTTCCTGCTGTTACGAATGTGAGTCTTCATGGTCGTCTCGCCGGCGCGCGAGGATCTCTCTCGGCGGCTGAAGAAGATATGCCGCTCCTGCCGAACTTCAAATCACAGCTCGCCGTTCTGGGCTACGGCCGCAGCGCGGGGGCGAGGCCGTTGGAAGCCGTACCATTGTGCCCCACCTGAGGTTCCAACATCCATGACACGCTGCTTCACGCTCCTCCTTCTTCTGTCGGGTTGGTTCATTGCGCAGTCTCCCCAGCCCGGGATCGGGTCGTGGACGCAGTTTCGCGGTGACGCCGCTGCCCGCGGCGTGAGCCACTCGCCAAGACCTGCCTACAAGGGCATCAAGTGGAAACACAACCTCGGGGGGCCCAGCACGTCCACGCCGGCGGTGGCCGAGGGGCGCGTGGTGGTTCCCACGGAGGCCGGCTGGCTCTATGCCGTGGACGTGAAAGACGGCAAGCGCATCTGGCAGCGCAAGCTGGACTGCCCGGCGGTGATTGCTTCAAGCCCGATGATCGTGAAGGGCGTTGTCATCGTGGGCGCCAAGGGTGGCGACATCATCGCCACCAGACTTGCGGATGGCGAACCAGCCTGGACCCACAAGACAGGTGCCGAAGCTGTCTATGCCTCGCCTCGTGGAGACGAGAAGGGTGTGGTCATAGGGGACATGAAGGGCGTGGTGTGGTGTCTTGAGCCCGAGACGGGCAAGGTGCTCTGGCAGAGGAAGCTCGCCCGCGAGGTGGCGGCCAGCGCGGTGTTCGTGGGCGACCATGTGTTCATCGCCACGCGCGGCAAGATCCTCGCGGAACTGGATCGCACGAGTGGCGAAGTGCTGCGCGAACTTCCGTTGCCTTTCGTGACCGCCTCCACGCCGGCGATCGGCATGGGTTATCTCTACACCATGTGCGGTGCGGATCAGGGCCTCGCCATTGACCTGCTGGATGGCCGCAAGGTCTGGAGCCACGACAACGCGCTCGATGACCAGTCGAGCGTCGCCTTCGCCGATGGAACGGTCTACATGCCCATGGGGCAGCACCTGAAGGCGATCCACGGGCGCACGGGCGAGGTGCTTTGGACCTGCAAGACCAATCACAAGATCGGGCCGGTGCTCGTCAACGGCGACGACGTGCTTTGTGCTTGCCGCGACCGCGTGTTCCGGGTGGTGGACAGAAAAACTGGCAAGGTCACCTTCGAGCTCGCCTTTGATGACGGGTTCGTCAGCGGGCCTGTGCTGGTGGACGGCACGGTCTACCTCGCCGCGGACATGGACATGGGGATGCACCTGTACGCGATTGAGTGACCTCGGCGGAGTGATGTAATCTTTTTCCCGCGCGCTCCGCCTCCCGGTGCACGCCAGCGGTCGGGCGCTGAGCGCCCTCACGCAAGAAGGAGCAACAGACCAGATGGCCATGATCGAGGTCGATGATCTGCGCAAGGACTACGGTTCATTCCGCGCACTGGACGGCGTGAGCTTCGCCGTCGACAAGGGCGAAATCCTCGGGTTTCTCGGGCCGAACGGCGCGGGAAAGACGACCACCATGAAGATCCTGACGGGGTTTCTCTACCCGTCCGCGGGCCGGGCTGCGGTGGCAGGGCACGACGTGATGGAGAACTCGGTCGAGGTCCGCCGTCGCATCGGCTACCTGCCAGAACACACGCCGCTCTATGACGACATGACCGTGACGGAGTATCTGCGCACCTGCGGGCGGCTGCGGGGCATGTCGGGCCCGTATCTGGCGCAACGCATGAATGTGGTTACTGGGCTGACACACCTCGGGCCGAAGTTGCGCGCGCCGATCCACACCCTTTCGAAGGGCTACCGACAGCGCGTGGGACTGGCCCAGGCACTGCTTCACGAACCGGAGATCATCATCCTTGACGAGCCGACCGTGGGACTCGATCCCAATCAGGTCGTGGATGTGCGCGGCATCGTGCGCGAAGTCGGTCAGGATCGCACTGTCATTCTGTGCAGTCACATCCTCTCCGAAGTGGAAGCGGTCTGTGGGCGTGTGGTGATCATCAACCGCGGCCGCATCGTGGCGAACGGTGCACCCGCAGCCCTCGCGCTTGAGCATGGCGGCCCTGCGAGACTTTCTCTGAGTGTGCGCGGTGCGGCTCTGCAACTCGAAGCAGCTCTGTCCTCGATTGCCACCGGCGTGGGCACTGCGACCCTCACTGAAGCAGACGGCATCGCCACGGTGACGGTGCTCTGCAGCGTCGATCCGGCCGAACTGGCGACGAAGGCCATGGATGCGGTGCGTGCCGCGGGGCTGCCATTGGTGGCGCTCACGCCCGGTCACGCGAGTCTTGAGGATGTGTTCCGTCGGCTCACCAGCCGCCAGGGAGACGCGGCATGATGACCATCGCCTGGAAGGAATTGCGGAGCTTCCTCAACAGCCCTATCGCCTACATCTTCCTCATCGCCTTCACAGCGTGGATGGCGGGGAGCTACTTCGTGTGGGGCAAGGTCGGCCAAGGCGTCACCTTCTTCAGCGTCGGGAACACGGCCCTCGACGTCTACTTCAGTCTGGTTCCGCAGGCCTTCGTGCTGCTCGTGCCGGCCATGGCCATGCGGCTGTGGCCTGACGAGCTGAAATCGGGAACTGTCGAACTCCTGCTCACCTATCCCGTGCGCAGTTGGCAGGTGGTATGCGGCAAGTTCCTCGCGGGACTCGCGCTCATCGCCATCGGCCTCTGCTTCACCCTCCCGGTGCCATTGGTGGTTTCCGGCTATGGCGAAATGGACTGGGGCCCTGTGTTCGGAGCCTACATCGCTTCACTGTTGGTCGGTGGCGCGTTTCTCTCCATCGGCCTCTTCATGGGCGCGCTGTGTTCCGAGCAGGTGACGGCTTTCATCGTCACCGCGGCGCTGTGCCTTCTGCTTGTGCTGATGGGCGACACCCTGATCAATCTCTTCATCCCGCGCGAGTTGCATGCCTTCTCGAACGCGCTTTCTTTCTCCAGTCGCTTCACCTATCTCGGGCGTGGCGTGGTCGATTTCGCGGACACGTTCTATTTCACGAGTTTCACGGCCGTCTTCCTCATCCTGAACACCACGGTCCTCGAGACCAGGAAGGGAGTCTGAGTCATGGCGAACGCCCGCTCACGCTTCTGGTCCAACATCCTTGGCGCCGTGCTGACGGTGGTCATTGCTGTGCTCGCGAACTTCGCGCTCGGCGGGGTGTCTCTGCAACTCGATCTCACCGAGGACCAGCGCTACACGTTGCCGGACGCCGCACGCCGCGTGGCTGCACGCTTGGAGGACACGCTCACGGTCACGGCCTACATTTCCGAGCCGTTGCCGAGCTACCTCGAGTTCGTCCCACGTGCGTTGCAAACGCGCCTTGAGGAATTCGCTGCGGCTTCGGGTGGCAAGTTCCAGTTCGAATTCCGCGCGCCGGAAAACGAGCCAGGGCTTGCGGCAGAGCTCGAGAAGCAGACTCCGCCCATCAAGCCTTATCCGCTGGCGGATTTCGTACAGGGTCGACAGACGACCGGCAGCTACTACCTCTGGATGGTGTTCCGCTACGGGGAGCAGGTGGCGAGCTACCACCTCCTCGAGATGCGCGAAGCGCTGGCGCGCGAGGGTGAGTTCCTGCGCCTTCTGCCTTTCCAGATCGCCGCCAAGATCGTGAAGGTCCAGAATCCCGGCGCCCAGATCGGCATCGTTTCAGAGAAGAAACAGCCGCCGCCGGAGCTCGCGCAGCAACTCGGGCGCGATCCCTCCGACGGGCTCGCGCAACTCCGCGAGGTGATCGGGCGGCACCTGCCGCCGCCGCGTGATGTGCAACTGAAGCACGGCACCCAGATCCCCGACGACATTGACGCGCTCATTGTTTACAAGCCCGAAGGGCTCGGTGAGGCGGAAGTCTTCGAACTGGACCAGTTCCTGCTGAAGGGGCGCAACGTCATCGTTCTGCTCGACAACTTCAGCATCTTCGATGTGGACCGCGTGCAAGACTGGCAGCGCGGATTGCAAACCGGCAACATGAATGTGCGGCCGTTGCAGCACGGGCTCAGTGAGTGGCTCGCGCACCACGGCATCGTCGCGGGGCCGGGCGTGGTGGAGGATCCGGCGGCGAGCGCCGCGTCGGTGAGCATGAACATGGAAGTGCGTCAGGACCCTGCGACACAACGCATGGTGCTCGCACCCGTCGAACGCAGAAAGGGTCTGCCCGGACTCTTGCTGCTCGCCGAACGCGATCGCGACCGCAAGTCAACCGGTCAGTTCTCTGATGCTTCGCCGGCACTGGCGGGGCTCGGGCGCGTGTGCATGCCCTTCGCCACACCGTTGCAGATCGACGAGTCAGCCATCGCGAAGCAGGGCGCGGATGCCGACGGCAAGCCGCGGCTGAAGCTCGAGACGCTTGTGCGTACCAGTGCGGATGCATTCGTGCGCGCGCTCGACAAGGACCAGTTGGTCATCTGGACCGACGGCGCTGTCAATGCACCAGACAAGTCCACTTGGGGTTCGCGGCCGCTCGTGGTGCAGGCCTCGGGTCGTCCGCGCTCATTCTTCCTCGGGAAGAAGTGGGGCGAAGACGATCGCCCGCCGCGGAAAGGCCCGGACGGAACGACCCTTCCGGCCATGCCCGGCGGACCTGCACGTCTCGATGAAGCGAGTGCGCCCGGTCAGCTGTGGGTCTTCGCGGACTCGGACTTCTGCTGCGACTACACCGGACTCACGACGAGAAACCTCTCCTCGCAGGAGGCCATGGCCGGCATTTCCCTGATGACCGCCGGGCTCGTCAACGTGCTGGACGGCATGATGGTCGGTGATGATCTCGTCGAGATCCGTCGGCCGAACATCAAGGACCGCAGCGTGAACACCAGCGAGATCGAAGAGGTGCGCGGTTCCATCTTGTGGTGGGTCCTCGGCTTCCCGTCTGTGCTGCTGATCGGATTCGGTGTGGTGTGGGGGATCGCGCGCCGCGTGGCCACGCGTATCTCCGCCTCGGAGTGATGTCATGAAGCGCAATATCTGTCTCCTCCTGGTGGTGCTCGTGCTGGCTGTTCTTGGCGCCGTGTTGCGCTGGGACGATCTCTTTGGTGGCGGGAATGCTCGGCGCAGCAACGCCGAAGGAGCCGCACGGCCGCATCTGCCGCGCGTTGCTGAAGCTGCGGTGCAGCTCATCGAGGTCCGCGACACACTCGGCAGCGTCTCCATGCGGCGCAGCGGTGACGGCTGGGTGGTGGTGGAAGCCATGGACTACAAGGCCAACCCGGACCGCATCAAGCAGTTTTTCGAAGCCCTCACGGATCTCGATGTCGCAGAGCTGCGTTCCAGCACACCGGAGCGTCAACACATCTTCGAGACCGGCGAGGACAAGGCGCGCAGCATCAAGCTCACTGGCGAGAATGGCATCGTGCTGCTGGATCTGCTCGTGGGCAAGCTGGATGCGTCAGTAGGAGCGGCGCAGAACGCCGGAAGTTTCGTGCGTCAGCGCAGCACGCCGCACACCTACGCGCACAAGAAGCGGCTGCAACACCTCCTCTTCACGACACCCTCGCTCTGGTTCGATTCGCGCCTGATGCCGTCCATCGAGATGAAGGACTTCCAGAAACACGTGGACGAAGCCACGGAAATGGTCCTCGAGTTCGACGACATCGAGATGTCGTCGCAGCCCTCACCCGAGCCCGACACGCGACCGAAGCGCACGGGCGAGCGTTTGCGCATCGTGCTCGCGGCCAGTGAGGTCGAGGTTCCGGCGCCCGCACACGTGGATGACGGACCGGAACCTGCCGCTGCGCCACCGCAGCCAACGCAGGAACGTCGCTGGACGGCGAAGGAACCCGAGAGCGCGCAGGGCTTCGATCTCTTCGAGGGCCAAGTGGACGGGATGGTGCGGCAGTTGCTCGGTGGCCGCTTCGAAGCTGTGGCCGGTCGTGATGCGACGGAAGAACGCTTCGGGTTGGTGAAGCCGGTGCTGAGTTGTGCACTGGTCACCAAGGACGGCACGCGCCGGACGCTCAAGATCGGAGCCGTGGTGCCTCCGAAGGAGGGCGCGAGCCCGACTCCGGGTGCAGCGTCGCGCTATGCCTGCACGGACGAGAGCGCGTGGGTCTATGTGATCCCGGAATACATGGCGACCATGATGCAGAAGCGGCCGGAGGAATTGAAGCCTCCCGAGCAGGCTCCGGGCGTTCCACCGACAGGGCCGAGGCCCATCGCGTTGCCGCCTGAAGAGGGTGAGAAGAAGGTCGAAGAACAGCAGCCCGCAGCGCCCATGCGCGAGGGCGGTTGATCAGCCGCCGCGCTGGTGGTGCTCAAGCCACGAGAGCACCCGGCGGTGAAAGAGGGTGATGAACCCGTTGATGCCTCCGGCGCCGAGAGCCATGGTGCTCGCGGCGCGGAGCGCCTCAGCCGCGAGCGCGAAGCTCGCGAGCCCCGCGAGCGCCAGCACGGCGGCGAGCGCGAGGAAGAGCCCCGAGAAGCGGCGCCAGCGCGGAACTCCCATGCGCTTCGAACGCAGCAGGAACCAGCACAAGCTCTGGCTCGCGAAGAGCAAGCCTCCCATGGCGCAAACGACAACCAGAGCGGTACTCGCGTGCTCGTTCACAGGTGTTTCAACGCCTGACGCACGACCTGATCCACAGGAGCACCGGCGGGGATTTCTGCAAGCGCCTTGGCCACCGCTGCTTCAGCCCTGTCCACCGGGCAGCCGAGCACGAGCAGCGCCGCCACGGCGTCGTCGCTCATGCCGCGCGGTCGTGCTGCTGTTCCGGGCGCGCGCTTGGCCGCATGTCCCGCGAGCTCTGCCACAACGCGCTGTGCGGTTTTCGGGCCGACGCCGCGCGCTTTCGAGAGCTCTTTCACGGCGCCGCGGGCGATGAGATCCAGGAGTTCCGTCGCAGTGTGGGCGGAAAGCAGGGTCAGCGCGGTGCCCGGGCCGATGCCGGGCACATTGATGAGTGTGCGGAAGAGCGAGCGCTCTTCCTCTTCCGCGAAGCCGAACAGGCGCGCTTTGTCCTCTTGCAGGCGATGATGCACGAGCACGGTGCATTGCGCACCTTCCGCCGGTAGCCGTGCGGAAGTGCTGAGCGAGATCTCGAGCCGCCAGCCAACGCCGCCTACGTCGAGGACGGCGTCTGTCGCGCCCTTTCGCACCAGTCGTCCGCTCAGATGCTCGTACACCCGTGAGCCGTCAGGGGCGGAGCGAGATGCCGAACTCCGCGAGGCGGCCCTTCAGTTCGTTGGTCGTGGTCTGACCGCAGTTCTTGAGGGAGAGGAACTCGCCCTCGGAGTGGGTCAGCACGTCCTGCACCGTGGTGATGCGCAGCGTGGCCAGTGCCTTGCGGAGGCGGATGGAGAGATCCATGTCCGCGAAGACGCGGGAGAGGACGGCGGGGTCGACGCCGGGCGGGAGCTCGAGCGGTTGACCTTCCGGAGCCAGTTCCGCTTCGGCGGCACCAGTGAACTCCGGTGGCAGTTCGTCCACGGCAAGGTCCATGCCGAGGCGCAGGCCGCGATCCACGAGGAGCTTCTTGATTTCCAGAAGACTGGTTTCGCCGAAGTTGCGGAAGCTCATGAGTTCAGCTTCCGACTTCTGCACGAGATCTCCGAGGGTTTCGACGCCCATGCTCGCAAGACAGTTGCGCGAGCGCACGGACATGTCGAAGTCGGCGATGAGCACCTTCAGCATCTGGGCGCGGCGGTCGACCTTCTGTTCGGTCTCCTCGTCGAAGGCCATGTTGATGGAGGCGCGTGCGTCTTCGAGGTAGGCGTTGCCGCGGCGGTGCAAGGGGTAGGCATCCACGACGCGACGGAAACAACGCACGGCGTCGCCAAACGCCCCGCGGTCCTCGTGCATCATGCCGAGGTTCACGAGCGAGTGGGTGTCGGCATCCGGCATGTCGGCGAGGCGCTGGTACAGCGCGAACGCCTCATCATCGCGGCCCGCGAGATCCAGTTCGTACGCATAACGCATGATGGTCGCGCGGTGACGCGGATCTTCAGCGAGCGCGGTGCGGTATGAAGCTTCGGCGCCGTCGTGGTCTCCATTGGCGGATGCGATGCGGCCCGCCACGTAGTGGCCATCCGCGGATTTCCGGAAGGCGTCGCCCGCTTCCGCGAGGGCCGCTGCAACCTCATCCATCTTGTGATCGAACAGGAGCGCTTCGCAGTAGAGGGCCTGGATGCGCAGATCGGTCTTCCGCTCGGGCAGGCCCTTCAGGTAGTCCGCTGCGAGATCCGGCCGCCGCTGGGGATGGCTGCCCTTCAGGGCCACGGCGCCCTTCAAGCAGCATTCTGCGCGGACGAAATTCACAGTGGCGTCCTTGTCAGGCAGTTCCGCGAGATGGCTGAAGGCCCGCGTGTGGTGACCGAGCACCCAGCGTGCGAGACCTGCGATGCGTGGATCAGCGTTGGTGTCGGAGCGCTCCTTCCGGACGCGTTCGGCGAAAGCTGTGCGCATGGTTGGCGTGCTGAGCACGCCATGCTTCAGGGCCAGCATGGTTTCGAGGGTGGGCTTCTTCTCGGAAGCCCAGTTCCAGATCGTCGTGGCGTCGAGGGTCGTGGTCATCGCATCGCACTCCAAGGCACGCAGTCTTCCGCGGCGGGACCGGGGCGGACTCTCCAAGCCCGTCAATCCCGGTCGGGAGGGGTCATGATGAAGGCGGCCGCACGGCTTTCAAGCCCCCCAGGCGTGGCGTTGGTGCGCCGGAGGCCCCGGGGTATCCTGCGCGGCCCATCGGGCGCCGGCTCAATTCACGGCCACGTCCTCCCTCCGGCGGCCCCGCGCATCCATGTTCGACTCACTCACCAAAGGCTTCCAGAATCTCTTCCGCCGCTTCTCCGGCGACAGCAAGCTGAGTGCGGAGAACATCCAGGAAGCCCTGCGGGAAGTGCGCATGGCGCTCCTCGAGGCGGACGTCAATCTGCAGGTCATCCGGGACTTCCTCGCCAAGGTGAAGGAGAAGGCCCTCGGACAAGAGGTCCTCGAAGGGGTCAATCCCGGCCAGATGCTGGTGAAGATCATCAGCGACGAGCTGACGGCCCTGATGGGCGGGGAAGCGGTCCCGTTGGTGCGCGCCGACAAGCCTCCCACGGTCATCCTCATGGCAGGCCTGCAGGGTGCCGGCAAGACCACCACCTGCGGCAAGCTCGCGGCCCGACTCCTGAAGGACAAGCGGCGCGTGCTCCTCGTGGCGGCGGACCTTCAACGCCCGGCCGCCGTGGAGCAATTGAAGGTTCTTGGGGCCTCACTCGGAGTCAGCGTGCACGCAGAACAAGGCGCGTCGCCTCCAGAGGTCTGTGCGCGGGCGGTCGAGCGTGCGCGGCGTGAAGGATTCGACACGGTCATCCTCGACACCGCCGGGCGTCTGCACGTGGATGACGCACTCATGACCGAGGTGGCGGATGTGGCGCGACGCACCACGCCGCACGAGGTGCTCCTCGTCTGCGATGCGATGACCGGCCAGGACGCGGTGAACTCTGCACGCGCCTTCGATCAGCGTCTGCCGCTCACGGGCGTGATCCTCACCAAGCTCGATGGTGACGCGCGCGGTGGTGCCGCCATGAGCCTCAGGGCCGTGACAGGCAAACCCATCAAGTTCATCGGAACGGGTGAGAAGTCTGATCGCATCGAACCCTTCCATCCGCAACGCATGGCCGAGCGCATTCTCGGCATGGGCGACGTGGTGGGACTCGTGGAGCGCGCTCAGGAAGTCATCAATGCGGACGAGGCGAAGGCGCAGGCCGAGAAGATGTTCCTCGGCTCGTTCACCCTCGATGATTTCCTCGGGATGATTGACAAGGTGCGTTCCATGGGGCCGCTCAAGGACATCATGAGCATGCTGCCCGGAATGGGTGGCCAACTCGAAGGCCTCGACGTGGACGAGAAGGAGTTCGACCGCTCGCGGGCCATGATCCAGTCCATGACCGCCAAGGAGCGCGTGACTCCCGAGATCATCAATGGTTCGCGGAGGGAGCGCATCGCCCGCGGCAGCGGCACGAAGCCCGAGCAGGTGGACGAGCTTCTGCGCAACTTCCGGGGGCTCAAGAAACAGATGCAATCCATGCGTAAGATGGGCATGCTGGGCGGCCTCATGGACCCGGCAAAGGGCCTGCGCAAGGAGAAGCAGCGCGAGCTCGAGCGGATGCAGGCCATGGGGGTCAATCCGCTGGATCCGCAGCAGGTCCGTGCCTTCCGCGCCCACCTCGATCGCGAGGAGCGGGCGAAAGCACGGAAGGACAGGAAACGCAAACGTTGAAAGAGGTGATTCGATGTCCGTGAAGATTCGACTGACCAGGATCGGGCGCATTCATCGCCCCTTCTACCGCATCGGTGTGTACGACTCGCGCACGGCGCGCGATGGCAAGGCCCTCGAGTACGTGGGCCACTACGACCCCGCAGGAACCACGAACGAGCCCGTGCGCATCGACACCGCACGCGTCCAAGCGTGGCTTTCGAAGGGCGCTGAGGTGACGGATCAGGTCGCACGACTTCTCAAGAAGGGCGTGCAGATCGAAACCTCGACGCGTGTGCGTGACACCGCCCGCAACAAGGCGCGCGCAGCCAAGCGCAAGGCGTCCAAGGTCAAGGTGAAAGCTGCCCGCAAAGGGCGCGCGAAGGCCTGATGACCGCCAAGGACGCACCGGGCAAGGGCGCGCTTGACGCGCTCTCGAAAGCGTACGGGGATTTCGAATGCGAACCCCTGCGCAAGGAGGCTGAGCCCCTTGAGCGGCTGCTGTTCATGCTGCTCGCGACAGGGCAGCGTCGCGCGGAAGCGCAGGCGCTGATCACAAGCCTCGTGCCCGGGCGTTACGTGGACTGGAACGAAGTGCGCGTCACTCCGGCCTTTGAACTCGGGCGCGCTCTCGCTCCGGGCGAGGGGCGTGCGAAAGATGAGAAGGCCGGGCTTGTGCGTGCTGCCCACATGCGCGAGTTTCTCGCCACGATCTTCAACCGCTTCAACAAGGTATCGCTCGCGTTCCTGCATGAGGGCAGCGCTCTGCCCGATGCCGCGCGCAAGCGCGACCGCTTCATGACGTGGGTGTTGGAGGCGCATCCGGCCCTCGGCCTCTGTCTGGCGGCGGAACTCAGCACCAAGTTGGATGCCGCGCAGCAACCGGCAGCCCAACGTGTGGTGCAGCGCCTTGGTTGGTCGCGCGGCAAGTCCGGTGTGGCCGCGGTGCGCAGCGCCATCGATGCCCACGCGGGGTCCACGCGCCAAGGCGTGCTCTTCTGGCGGCTCATTCATGTCGCCCATGCGCACTGCCACGCACGCACGCCGGATTGCGAGCATTGCCCGATCGCATCCGAGTGCGCCCTCGGAAAAAAGACGGTGCGCTCCGCCTCGAAGAAAGAGGCCGCACCGCGCGTGAGGAAGTGATGGAGCTCTTCCTCGCTTCGCGCTCGCCGCGGAGGAGGGAACTCCTCGAAGCCGCTGGCATCCCCTTTCGCTGTGTTTCCGGAGATGTCGACGAGTCGCTTGCTCCGGGCATGACACCCGAGCAGGCCGTGCGCACTTTGGCCGTCGCGAAGGCGCGGAAGGGTGCAGAGAATTGCACCGGCGGCATCGTGCTGGGGGCGGACACACTGGTCGCCCTCGGTGACGAGATCCTCGGCAAGCCTCTCGACCGTGAGGATGCCCGCCGCATGCTGCGTGGCCTCTCAGGCAGTTGCCACCGCGTGCTCACCGGAGTGGCGCTGCTCCGCGTCGCCGATGGCCGCCTGCTTGTGGAGCATGCCTGCACGCAGGTGCACATGCGGGAGCTCACGGAGGCGGAAGTTGCCGCCTATGTGGCCAGCGGAGAATCCGACGACAAGGCCGGGGCCTACGCCATCCAGGAAACGGCGGACCGCTTCGTGACCCGCATCGACGGCCCGTATGACAATGTGGTTGGCCTGCCCGTCTCTCTGGTGCAGCGGATGCTGCAGGAACTCAGTCGGCCGTGAGCGTTCATGCTTTCGTTCATCGTCTGGCCAGCACGGCCCTGTTGCTGCTTGTGCTCGGGGCGTGCACGATTGAGCCTCCCGCAGCGGAGCCGGAGCGGAAAGCGCGCGCTGGCTGCGTGGCACTCACGCTCGGCCGTGAGTCCTTCGAGGTCGCCGTGGCGGCCGATGATGAGCGCCGACGGATCGGGCTTTCAGGATGCCAGACCCTCGCGCGCAACGAAGGCCTGCTGTTTCTTTACCGGGTACCCGCGCCGCGTTCCTTCTGGATGAAGGATTGCTTCGTCGCTCTCGACATTCTCTTTCTTGATGCGGGGGGCCGCATCCTGAACGTGGTGACCATGCAGCCTCCGCATTCAGGCACCGCGGACCTCGACTTGCCGTTCGCAAACTCCGTTGGCCACGCCGCTGCTGTACTCGAAGTGTGCGCGGGGACCGCCGTGCGGTTGGCTCTCAAGCCGGGCGACGTGGTGCGCTGGAGCGCGTTCAATGGGGTCGTGCAATGAGCCAACGCAGCGACGCAGCGCTCGTCATCACGGCCTTCGTGCTCAGCGCCATCGCTGTGTGGGTGTTGACAGACACACTGATTCCCGACCGCGGTTCGCCGCGCGCTGTGGTGAAGGAAGTGGAAGAACTGGTGCGCACCCATGGCGTGGTGCAGCCGGCGGACGAAGATCTCGCGCTGGCCGCAGCGCGCGGCATTGCCGACAGCCTCGACCCTTGGTCCGTCGCCCTGAGCCCTGCAGACAGGGAGAAGGATCGCTTCCGCCACTCGGGGCACTACGCCGGCGTGGGCATCGTCCTCGAAGAAGATGAGACCGGCCTCGTGATCCTGCAGGTCATCCGGGATGGTCCGGCGGCGCGAGCTGGGGTCTGTGAACTCGAGCATGTGCTGGCCGTAGATGGCGTGGAGGTGTCGAAGGGCCGTGCAGTGGAGGAGACGCGCGGTCGGCTGCGAGGTGAGAAAGGCAGCCGCGTCAAACTCTGCCTTGCGGACACTGCAGGCGTGCAGCACGACGTGGAGCTCTCCCGCGACGATGTGACGCAGCCGACGAGCTGGGGCTGCATGGTGGAGGATACGCCGGGGCTCGGCGTGCTGGTGATTGAGACCTTTTACGAGAACACCGCCGCTCAGGCTGCCGAGGTGCTCGAAACACTCGCCGCCGCGGGCATGCGGGGGCTTGTCATCGATCTGCGCGACAATCCGGGCGGATTGCTGAATTCCCCGGCAGAAGTGGCGCGACTCTTTCTTGGCGGCAGGAAACTCATCGTGAGCACGCGCGGCGCGCGCACCAACGGAGAACTGCGCGCAGAGGAAACGGCGCCGTGGCAGGAGCTCCCGCTCGTGGTCATGATGGATGGCCGCACCGCCAGCAGCGCGGAAGTGCTCGCGGCGGCCCTGCAGGATCATGCCCGCGCGCCGCTCGTCGGTGAACGCAGTTTCGGCAAGGGCGTGGTCCAGCAGGCGCTGGCACTCGATTCACTCCCCGGCGCAGCGCTGCGCATCACCACGGCGCACTACTTCGCCCCCTCCGGACGCTGCATCGAACGATCGCTCGGGCTCACGGCCGGGCAGCAGGGACGCGGCGGGCTGCAACCTGATCTCGCGGTGGCATGCACTCCTGCCGAGCGGGGTGCAGCGGACAGGCTGCGCGACCGCTGGCGTTACAGCGCGGCTGTGCGAGCACGCCTCGCCGCGCGCGAACAACTGGCGGATGCCCCATTGGCAGCAGCCCTCGCCCTCCTTCAGGGCCAGCCGCCAGCGGACCGGCGCTTCTGAACATGTTGGTGCTGGGCGTTGAAACCTCCTGCGATGAGACGGCGGTCGCCTTCGTGCGCGACGGACGGGAAATCGTCACCTCGCGTGTGCTCTCGCAGGTGGACCGGCACCGAGCCTTCGGGGGCGTGGTCCCGGATCTCGCGGCCCGCGAGCACGTGCGGACCGCGGCGGCGGTGCTGGCGTCGGCCCTCGCCGAAGCGGGTGCTGCGCGCCCGGATCTCGTGGCCGTCACGGAGCGACCGGGGTTGCAGGCGGCGCTGCTGGCGGGCATCGCCAGTGCTGAGGGCATTGCGCTCGGACTCGGCGTACCGCTGGTGGGTGTGAACCACGTGGAGGCACACCTTGCTGCTCCGTTTCTGGCTGCAGGTCGGGCGCCGGAATACCCCTTCATATCCCTCGTGGTGAGCGGCGGTCATACACACCTGTTTCATTCTGCGGACGCGGCGCGTCACGAACTCATGGGCGCGACGATGGACGACGCGGCCGGGGAGGCTTTCGACAAGGTGGCGAAGGTGCTCGGACTCGGCTTTCCCGGTGGCCCGGCCCTGGAGCGTGCGGCGGCTGGAGGAGATGGCAGTGCCTTCGCGTTCAAACGCCCGCTCCTGGACAAGGACAGTCTCGATTTCTCCTTCTCCGGCCTGAAAACGGCAGTGCTCTATACCTGCTTCGGTCAGGAGCCGAACGGGAGGCCACGGGCTGAACTCCGGGAGGGCATTCGCCGCGAGGATGTGGCTGCGTCCTTCCAGCGCGTGGTGGTGGAGGTACTGGTGGAGAAACTGCGCCGCGCCGTGGAGCAGTCCGGCGTCAGCCGCGTGTCGGTCGGAGGCGGCGTGGCCTGCAACGGCCC
>SXGS01095560.1_pt1 | contig 22961 bp, 19 predicted proteins | sample 3174681 | NCBI WGS metagenome assembly SXGS01 (sample SAMN11356861, study PRJNA531348) | freshwater metagenome | isolation source: freshwater sample F1-80 | place: China: Fuxian Lake, Yuxi | collected 2017-12-25
ACTGCACCTTCATTGCTCCAGTGGAATTGCCATGGCAACGAATTTCGTTTCCCGAAGGGACCTTTTGGGCCAAGCCCTTGCTGGATCCGCTTTGGCTTTTTTGGAGACCGGGGGAGTTTGGAACCTTGTTGCTTCGCAACCGGAATTCCTTGATCCAAATGCCTCTGCAAATTTAAGCCTTTCGACATTTTCCTTTGATGTCACCCCGCCTATTGGCCACCCCTGTTGTGGTGGCTGGATCAAGCCTGTCGAGGTCATTGACGATGCCCTGGAGGCAAAGGGCATCGTCCTTTTGGGAGTGGGCAAACCGATCGTTCTCTGTGTCGTGGATTGGACCGGCATCCTGAACGAGGCCCATTTGGCTTGGCGCGTGGCTTTGGCCGAAGCGGCTGGAACCACTCCCGAAAGGGTGGCGATCCACTGTGTCCACCAGCACAACGCTCCCTTTGCATGCACCGCTTCCCAGAGCATCATAGCCGAACAGGTTGCCACCGGACGCAAATTATCACCTATTTTAGATCTTGATTACTTTAATAAATGCCTGGATGCGGGACGCTTTGCGGTTGCCAAAGCCATTCGGCAATCCGTTCCGGTTTCCCACATCGGTTGGGGATCGGCAATAGTGGACAAGGTCGCCTCCAATCGGCGGGTGAGCAGGGACAACTCGGGCAAGGTCCTGGCCATGCGGGGAAGTGCCTGCAAAGATGCCAAACTTTGTGCCTTGCCCGAGGGAATCATCGACCCCTTTCTGAAAACAATCGCCTTTTTCAATCGCGAAAAAAAGGTCGCCTCCTGTCATTTCTATGCTGTCCACCCCATGAGTTATTATGCTGATGGCCGGGTCACCAGCGATTTTGCCGGGCTTGCCAGAAAGGCCCGCCAGGCGGAAGAACCGGATTGCCTCCACATTTATTTCACAGGCTGTGCAGGCAACATCGCTGCTGGAAAATATAACGACGGATCCAGACAAGCCCGGATCGACCTTACAAAAAGGCTTCATCAGGCAATTGTCGCCTCCGAGGCAAAGCTCGAAAAAACCGAACCGAAGGGTATTTCCTGGAAAACAGTTGCGATGCTTCCCACCGTTCGGGCCAACCCAACCCCCCAAACATTGTCCTCCCTGATCCGTGACAGGGATAGGGCAAATCTCAATCCCAACAGACTGGCACTGGAGCTTGCTTTTCACCATAGGTGCCTAAAAAAGATCCCGATTGTGCTTGGATCTTTGCATTTTGGACCTGTCAGGACCTTGCACCTTCCGGCGGAATCGTTTGTGGAATACCAGTTGGGGGCCCAAGCTTTCGCCCAAACCAAAAGTGCGGATGCGTTTGTCGCCTCGGCCGCGTATGGCGATGGCGGTCCATGGTACATTCCCACTCCACCAGAGTTCCCCAATGGGGGTTACGAGGTTTCTGTTGCCTTCGCCGATTCTTCGTTTGCCCAAACCATGAAGCTGGGAATCGAATCCCTGCTTTGATCCAAAAAGCAGGGAAAAACCTGGCGTAAGGGTGTTGTGGCACCTGGCCTGCCTTTGAATAGAATAAACCAAACGGGGATGGGATTTTGCCACCTGGGATTTTGATCCACAGGGTGCCGTAAGGACCCTTTCCGAGGCGGGCCCGTAGCTCAACGGTCAGAGCAGGGGACTCATACTCCCTTGGTTCCGGGTTCGAATCCCGGCGGGCCCACTTTGTTTGTTTTCGCACGGTTTTTGCATTTTCCCTGGATTCTGAATCGGGCAAACAGGGGGCTTGTGATCACGGACTTTTGTTAGCCCAAAAAAAACGATTACAAAACTCTTCTCCCGGAAAGGGATACCGTCCCGGGAAATAAAAATTCAAGGGACCGGCGGGAGCCCCTTCAGGAAGAAATTCACGCAAAAGGATTCGGAAGCGACCGAGTACTTTTTGGCAATCCCCCGTTTTGCTTTGAATACCTTGACCCTGGAGGAGTAAAAAAGGGAATGGGATGATAATTTCATTTAGCCCCTTTGGTGGGGGACAACCTTTGGGAGCTTGGAAAATGATGGCACAACGGCTGTCCCCTAATAATTTCGACGAATACATTGCGGGCTTTCCGGTTAGTACTCGAATCATTTTGGAGCAAGTAAGAGCGGTTATCAAGGCGTCCGCTCCCGACGCAACCGAGGCGATCAAGTATGGCATTCCGACCTTTGTCCTGCGTGGAAACCTGGTACACTTTGGTGCTTTTAAAAGCCATATTGGTTTCTATCCGACTCCTTCCGGAATCCTCAAATTCAAAAAAGAATTGTCCAATTTCACAACTGCCAAAGGTTCTGTTCAGTTTCTCCTAAGCCAACCGATGCCTCTTGCACTCATAACGAAAATGGTTCAGTTCCGGGTGAAGGAAGCCCTGGGTAAAACGCCAGGGGCCAAGAATCCAAAGGGTGCCCATTAGCTTTTTGCCCCGGATGCCTATCCTGCCGCAATGGAAAAGTTTTGAAAAATCCTTCACAGTCGTTGGATTCCAATCAGGATGAAATCGTTGCCTTGGGACCGAGGTCCATGATGTCGGATTACCCGTATTTTGGAATTACAATATAAAATTAACTACGGCATTTTGTTCCTTTGCGCCCGGAATGGAGTAGCCGTTTTACACGGAGGTTTCGCCATGTCCAAGGTAAAAAAAGCGCCAAAAATCCTGGTGATTGATATAGGCGGGACAAATGTCAAAATGCGGTTATCGGATACGGAGGAGGTCCGCAAGTTTCCCTCCGGACCTGACCTGGTTCCCGACGATTTGGTGGAAGGGGTCAAGGACCATACAACCGATCTTGTTTACGACTCCCTAAGCGTCGGGTTCCCTGGCCCTGTGGCCAAAGGCCAAATCACCCGGGAGCCTGCGAATCTTGGCCGGGGGTGGATGGACTTTGATTTTGAAAAGGGATTCGGAAAGCCCACGCGGTTGATCAATGATGCCGCCATGCAGGCTTTGGGCAGCTATCAGGGGGGCCGAATGCTCTTTCTGGGCCTTGGCACCGGTCTTGGCACGACGCTGATCATCGATGGAACGGTAGCCCCCCTTGAAATGGGACATGCACCCTATCGTAAAAAACAGACCTTTGAGGAATGGGTGGGGACCAAAGCCCTAAAGCGATTGGGCCTGAAGCGTTGGACAATGGTCGTATTTGATGTGGTCCATAAGCTCAGGATGGTTTTGTGCGCCGATTATGTGGTGCTGGGGGGGGGTAATGCGAAAAACCTTCCGGAACTACCCCCGGGTGCCATCCTTGGCAATAACGCCAATGCTTTCACAGGCGGTGAACGCCTATGGGAGGCCGGTAAATGAGTGATGATTCCGATCCGGATTATCCCTGGAATGAAACACCGCCACCCGCCCAACCCCGGATACCATTAATCCCCTGGGTGATGGTACTTTTGGTGGTGGGCTTGATCCTGAACCGAAACCTCCTCCTTCCGGCCCGTGCTCCCGAGGTCATTCCTGGGGATGGGGCCAATCAGGTTGTGGACAACAATGAACCCCTCATGGCTGAGGCATTGGCGGCCAAACTCCTATGGGGCCTCCAGATCCTTTCCCGGGTTCCTCCCAGCGATGTCATCAGGCAACTGGAACCGACCCTTAAAAACCAGGGCCCCCGGGGCTCCATTGCCCTTGCCATTGTCGAAGCATCGACCATAGGATCACCCTCAGCTCTCAAACGCCTCGGGGAAATAACAAAATCCGCCACGGATGCTGGACTCAAACCCACCCTGGATATTGTCGAAGGCTGGGTTCGGCGGCGGGCCCTGGATTCCCTGGCACCAATAACAGAAGAAGACCGAAAGGCACTCAAAAGCCAAATAGGCTGGTTCGCCACAATCCCGGGAAATGCTCCGCCCTCCCCCGAGGATGCCGAATTCTGGGTGCGCGAACCTTTATCCTATTTTGGAAAAATGGTTTCGTTTGTCATGCGATTGGGCCTGGCCTCACTCATCGTAATTGCCATGATTGCCGCAGGAATGGTGGCATTGATCATTCTTTGGATTCGGGGTTCCCGGGGGCCTTTGGGACCTGGGCTTGATAATCCGGGAGAATCGGCCCTGGAGGTATCGCCCCTTTTTATGGAGACTTTTGCCCTCTGGATGGTGCTGTTTTTTACCCTGAATTTCGCCGTCTCGGCCTGGTTGGTTCCCACCACCCTTGCGAATAGCCTCATCGTATCCATCCTGATTCAATTCACCAGCCTTGGTGCCCTGGCTTGGCCTTTGGCCCGTGGCATTTCATTTACCCAATTGCGCGAAATGGTGGGCCTTGCCCCCAGTGATCTTTCACCCAGGGAAATCCCGGCCGGGATCTTTGGCACCCTTGCATTCTGGCCAGTGATGCTGGTCCTTTTGTGCTGTACCGCCGGGCTCATCAAGTCCTTTCCCGATACTCCCACGCCGGAACACCCCTTGCCCATGCAGCTTGCCAAGGGATCTCCTTTGGACTGGTGGTTAGGCGTAATTGCCGCAGTAGTGATGGCCCCGATTGTTGAGGAAATCTTCTTCCGGGGATTTCTTTTCCGCCATCTCAGGGAATCTTCCCGACAGGCCGGGATTCGGCCTTCGTTCTGGATCAGTACCCTGATTTCTTCCATACTCTTTGCCTCGGTGCATCCCCAGGGACTCCTTGGGTTGCCTGCCCTGGGCGGCCTGGCTACACTTTTCTGCATTTTGCGCGAGACCAGAAACAGCCTCATCGCTTCCATGGTTGCTCACGCCATGGGGAATGGAACGACCCTGTTATTGCTGTGGCTTGTTGATTTTGGTTGACGCCTTTATCCCACTATGCCCTAATCGGGACCTCTAAAGGGTGTATTCCAACAGGTGCTTTCCCTTATCCAAGGGCCTTGGCCATCCTGTCAAGTACCTGGGCATGAATGTCCCAACCCAGCCCATCAACCGTGGTGTCAGATTCCAGGGTTCGTCCGTCGACAAGATTTCCCTGGGTGACCATGGCAGCAAGGATGTCGTGTTCTTTTTGTGGGTCAAACAATTCCAAATGCGTGGCTTCGTGGATGGCCAGAACGCCCCCCGCAAGAGCATAGGCTCCCCAATTGCTTACCCCTGCCACGACGATGGAATCGGTTGGGATCCGGCAATGAATCCGGCCACCGAGGGAAATGTTTGCATTGACCAGATCCCAGGCAATCGCCCCCATGCCGATTTCATTCCCACCATCCCCTACGCCAATGGTTTGCCTTGGGCCGTGCGGACTTGGTTGTTCAAATACCCAATGGATCTGGCTGTGTTGGTGGGTAACATCGATTCCGGCCATGGTCAGGTAGCGATCCCTGGTTATGGGTGGGGCGACTTTTTTGAAATCAAGGTCCCATTCGGGGAGATAGTCCGGGCGACACCTTAGCGTTGCAAGGCTGTGGCTGGGCCCTGGCCTTTCGATAGCGACCAAATGGGTCAAGCGGCCGGAGGTGATGTGGAACCTTCGAATATAAAAACCGGATTCAAAGGCATCCCGGGGATATTCGATAAGGCGAACTTTTCCCCCAATTCTGGCTTTGTTCAGGCCCGCTTCAAGGGCCACCAATAAGGGTGATTCCCCAAAAAGGACGGGCTCGATCCCAACCTGAAGGAGGGCTCGGGCAAGGAAAATCGTACCCAGCGGGCCATCCGTTTCGAAAGCCCCATAATGTTCATCGATGGGAACATGAAACCCGGTGACAATTCCAACACGGGTTTTATGGCCATCGGCGCCAGGAGAGCAAAGGGCTTTGGCAGCTTTGGCTAAATCCCCTGATCGCTCGGAGAACGCATTGCGTTCGACAGGCAGGGCTAAACCCCGATTACCAGGATCAACCTGACAAATCAGCCTCAATTGCTCCAGGCAATTATCCAACCGGGGCATAAATGCGGATTCCGTCAAAAGGGGCGGCGGGGTGCAAAGGGTTGGGGCATGGGAAAGTTCCATCCCTTGCCCATTTCCACTTGCCAATCTTCAGGGACTGGGGCGGTAAAGGTCTCCCATTTGCCACTAACTGGATGTTCCACCGTTAGCGAGCGGGCATGGAGGGCAATTCCCCAAGGAAGGCGTTTTTTGGCACCATATCGGTCATCCCCAAGAATGGGATACCCCCGACTGCCCAACTGGACCCGAAGCTGGTGGGTGCGTCCGGTTTTGGGATTGAGCTCAACCCAAGCCCGGCGTCCCAGTCGCTTTCTCACCGAAAAATGGGTCAAGGAATGCTTCCCTTCGGAATCAAAAGCAGTGGTTATCCATGCTTTACGGCCGCCAAACTCCCCTGGGCCAACCCCCAGGTAGTCTTCCATGACTCCTTCGGATTCCATGGTGCCCGGTTCGACCACAGCCCAATAGGTTTTTTTTGCCAGGCCATCACGAAATTGCACCGCCAGGCGGGAGGCAGCTTTTGAGGTTTTTGCGAAAAGCAAAACCCCTGTTACCGGCCGATCAATCCGTTGGACGACTCCCAGGAACACATTGCCCGGTTTCTTGTCGCGTTCCTTAAGCCAATCCCGAAAACGGTGATCCAAAGAATCTTCAGGCCCCTTGCCATGGGCGGAGGCCACCCCGGAAGGCTTGTCCACCACCAAAAGGTGATTGTCCTCAAAAATAACTTTGGCTGGCGAAAGCAGCATAGGTTCCTTTAGGAAGGGATTCGAAGCCTCCAGAGGAATTATTATGGCATAATTATGGAGGGTTTCCCCTTAAAAATGTGTGAGTTTGGCAGGATTTTGGCTAGAAAACCCTAGAAACCTTTCCCTTTATGCCCCACCTTGCAGGAATTCTGCCATGCTCACCCCTTTTCTCCTTTGTGGACTTGTCCTTTTCTCCCAAAGTGGGCCTCTTCCCGAGTTGGCTCGCTTTGATGTCCAAAAAATGGGGGTGGAAGGAAGGGCCTTTGTCGATGAGGAAAGGCTTCGGTTTTTCGACCGGTTTCCAAAAAGCGCAGAAAAAACCATTCCCGAAAGCGTCTGGAATCTTAGCCGGGACAGTGCCGGAATGTTTGTCCGATTTCGCACGGACTCGAAAACCATCCAGGTCAAATATCGTCTCAAATCCCCAAGTCTTGCCATGCCCCACATGCCCGCCACAGGCAAAAGCGGTGTCGACCTCTACGCCCGGGATGACAAGGGGAAATGGCGCTGGGTTATGGTATCCGTCCCCACCGCCCAGGATGTTTTGGTCGATTTCCCAAGTGTCCGAACAGATGATGCCCACCAAAACCGGGAATACGGCCTCTACCTACCGCTCTATAACGGGGTGGACACGATGGAAATTGTGGTGCCTAAATCCGCCCGGTTTGAGCCCCTAATGGTCAGGGAAAAACCCCTTGTTTTCTATGGAACCTCGATAACACACGGGGCTTGCGCATCAAGGCCTGGCATGGTCCATACCGCCCTATTGGGCCGGATGCTCGACCTGCCGGTTGTCAATTTGGGTTTCAGCGGCAGTGGACGCATGGACCTTGGAGTGGTCGCACAAATGGGCAAGATCGATGCCTCCGTCTACATCATAGATTGCCTTCCCAACATGGGCCCTGATTTGGTAAAGGAACGGACCATTCCTTTGGTAATGGCCCTCAGGAAAGCCCGGCCAAAAACCCCCATCATTCTGGTTGAGGACAGGGTGTTCACCAACGCCTGGGCCAATCCTGCCAAAAGTGCTTTTCACAAGGCGAACCATGCCGCACTCAGGGCAGCCTTTAATGACCTCAAAACCCAAGGAGTGGCAGGGCTTTTTTACCTGGAAGGAACTCACCTTCTTGGGGACGATTCCGAAGGAGCCACGGATGCAAGCCATCCCAACGATTTAGGTTTTATGCGTCAGGCGGAAGCTTTTGAACCAGTAATCAGAAATGCACTAACTTTAGCCCAGCCATTGAAAATAAAGCGTCCTGGGAAATAAATTCTCGGACCCCATTCACGACCAATTTGTGAATGGAGGTTTTGATTGGAATTTGCTTGGATAGCACCCCCACTTGGTCGACAGGTTCGGGGGTGCTAAAGGATGTAGAGGGGGGTCGCACCGTCCCTACAATCCAGACACAAAGGGATGGAAAGAATCTGACCATTCCAATAGGTATAAGCCGGGTTGGTTCCCCCGAAGAAAGGGTCTATTGGGAGGTACCTTCAAGGATCGACTTGAGCATGGTTTGGTAAGCTTTTCTGGATTTTTCCGGCGCCAAATCCACCGCCGTTTGGGCATATTCTTTGGCCTTGGTAACCTTGCCATTGGCAAACAAAACCCTTGCCATGGTCATATTCCCGCCCAAATCCTTGTTGCCAACGATAGCCAACAACTTTTCCGCCGAGTCGAGGGCAACCTTGGCCAATTCCTTGTCTTCCCTGGCGTCGGGACCAATCAAGGTGGTGGCCACCCCCCCCAGCATCGAGGAGTCATCGCTTTTGGAAGCTTTTGCGATGACCATGTTTGCAAGGGTGGCGGCTTCCTCTTTTTTGCCGGTCTTTAGCAACATGCGGATTTTGGGGCTGACAAAATAAGGAATGTTGCCAAGCTCTGGGTATTTTCCTTCAAAATCCTTCAGGGCTTTGAGCCCGGCCTCAGCGTCCTGACCCGAGGTGCTTCGAAATAGGGCGGTTACCTCGGTCTCGATCCCTTTGAGTTTTTCTCCATCCTCCTTTGCGTCCCAAGTTCCTTTGACTACCTTGGGAAGTACCAAATCCAGGTACATGGGGTGGCCAATGTAAGCGATCTTTCCTCCCTTATCGACCACAAAAGTACAGGGAATACCGTTGCGGCCTGCTGCCTGCATCCAAGCCTTGTAGGTGTCCCTGTTGTCGGCAAAAGCAAAGGTATATCCCAATTTGGGACCCCTTTTCTCCACAAATGCCTGCACCTTTTCTTCGCTATTGTTTGGGTCCATGGCAGAATAGCCAATGATGGTCACATCCTGATTTTTGAATTCCCTTTGAAGGTCGCCCAAATGAGGCATCATGACAATGCAGGGCCCACACCAGGTGGCCCAGAATTCAACGACATAGACTTTGCCTTTTTCGAGGGACGCCACTTCGGATCCCTGGACCCATTTGGTGGCCTTGAGAGGGGGTGCCGCATCACCTACCTTAAGCGTGATAGGGACAGATTTGCTGGCGGGGACAATGGCCTTTTTTTCCACCTTTTTCTGGGTATCCTGAGCTTGAGCAAAGAAACCTGCCGTCAGGCCCAAAAGAGCCAAAACCGATGCCTTCATGGGGAACCTCCTGGTGAATTGGGACACGCTGTTTTTCTAGGGAATTCAAACGAACCCCACTTGCATTTGTCAAATTTCTTTGTTTTTTGGGATTGAATTTTTTCGTGGCGGCATGACTCATTGAAAAGGTCCATGAGGATTTAAGTTTAAATCCCTTGCCGCCAGGGCCCGTTTTCGGTTTAGATAGGGTTGTCATTTTCAGGATGCGTTTATGGCCAAGGCTTCCCAACCGGTTACCAATTACCTCGTCTATGGGGCGGTTCGATTTTTTGTCGCTTTAATCCAGACCATTCCCCAGTCTTGGGCCTTTGGTTTCGCCAGGGCACTTGCGTTTGCGGTTCACCATGTGGACAAACGCCACCGCAAAATCGCCTCTGAAAATCTCATGCAGGCCTTTCCTGAACAGTACGCTTTGGCTGACTCGGATCCCTGTCAAAAAAAGGCTTTGGCTCGCCACATCCGCGCGGTTTACCATCATTTCTGCCTTTTGTTGGTGGAAATGATCCTTTTGCCCAGGGTGATTCGGCCAGAAAACTGGCGCAAACACCTGGTTATTGACCGATCCGACACCCTTATCCCGCTATTGATAGGTGAAAAATCCGTTCTCCTCATCACTTCCCACCATGGAAACTGGGAAATGGGGGGGTATCTGATGGGACTGGTAGGGATCCCAAGTTTTGCCATTGCCCGTGTTCTCGACAATCCCTATTTGGAAAGGTTTTTATTGAATTTCCGCCAACGCACCGGGCAGGTCATTCTCGCAAAAAAAGGGGAATACGAAATGATCGAGGAGGTGCTTGCAAAGGGTGGCAAGTTGGCGACTCTTGCGGATCAGGATGCCGGGCCAAAGGGCGTATTTGTCAATTTCTTCGGGCGTCCCGCGAGTACCCACAAGGCGGTCGCATTTCTCGCCCTTCAATTTCAGATACCAATGGTAGTCATTGGCACACCGCGTATTGGGGGGCCCCTTGAGTATCGCATTGAGGTAGAAGATATTATCCACCCCGAGGAATACTCTGACCGCCCAGATGCGTGCAAAGCAGTCACCGAACGGTTCACCCAAGCCCTCGAGCGGATCATTCGCCGCCACCCGGATCAATACCTTTGGTTGCACCGGCGTTGGAAACACGCCCCACTTGTGCGGAAAAAAACACGAATTCCAAGGGACTCTAACCTGGTATAACGACCCTGACCTTGGGTGGTTTAGTGTTCCTTTACCAGATTGCGGTTCCAATCGGGAATGGTGATTTCAATATCACCCCTGCCGTTTGGCACACATTGACATGCCAATCTGGATTCCGTGGTCAGGCCCCTTGCATCGTCGAGCATATCCTGCTCATCATCGGTTGGTTCGTTACAGTATTCGAGGCCTTTGGAGACGATCACATGACAAGTGGAACAGGCGCAGACGCCACCACAGGCATGGTCGATTTCAAGCTGTTGAGCCATGGCGATATCGAGAATGCTGCCGGGAAGCCCAGTCCGGCCAAAAGGAACCATGTCCGGCCGGATTTCGAGAACCTTCCTCATGGGTAGAAAAGTGATCTTGTAGGGAGTTTTTGCAGCCTCGAATTTCGCTGGTTCGATGTATGGGTTGACCCCGGCCATTATCCTTCATTCCTTCCCACAAAACCAAAAGAGTTACCCCCCCTAATTCTAGGTTCTGAACCCTAAAAGGGCAAATCCGCACTGGATTGGTGCGGATTTGCTTTTGGCCTTTGGGCTTGCTGATTGGGATCAGACTCTAACGGTTTACCAAACCCATTCCAAACCAAAGTTGAGACCATGGGCAAAGTATTGGCTGGAAATCGGGGTGAACAAAGGAGCTGCCTGGCCGATCAATGTTGTCGAAGGCGTCCCCGTAAAAGAGGGGCTTTGACTCGGATTGATCGTGGTCGATATTTGATCCCCGGGTCTGGCAACCTCGCTTAAGAATAAAAAGTTATAACCCATGTTCAGCTTCAGGCGCTCAAGCAAACGAACCGATCCGTTAAGCCCTAATTCGGGCATCACGGCAAAGCGATTTTCGCGGTGGTAACCCTCGTTTGTGGGCTGGGCGAAATAGCCTCCGGGAAATGCTTCTATTTGGCTTGGGTTGAATAAATTGGTGTAGGTGGCTCCGTTGATCTTGGTCACCTCCACCATGCTTCCCATCGCCAATTTGACCACGCCGCCCAGACCGAACCGACCATAGTCCCGATTGAGTCGCAACCCAATTTGTCCAGCATAGAGGCTATTTTGGCTGTGAAAACGGTCAGTGGTCTGCAGGGTACCCGAATTATCAACCTTTTCTGACATGGTGGTGTACTGCATGACCTCATCCAACAAACCCCAACGGTATCCAAGCAGGCCATCGACTGTAAAATTTTTCAAGGTCCCAATCCGGTGGAGCATGTTCACTTCTGCGGATTGAAAAGTGGAGGCTCCCCATAAAGTGGCGGTTCCGGAATAGGATCCTGGACTGGCAACCCCCGTACTGTCGAGTGCCCCAATTTGGGCATTGAAAAACGGTAAGGAAAGGGGAGTGGAACCGGGTTGCCCGCTGGCAGAATAGGTATAAGCGTTGGTTTGTTGGGGTAAAAGCAGATAGGAACCTTCAAGCCCAAACTGTTGGTCATCGTCTAACCAAAGGCCGCCGGTGATACGGACCCCCGAAGAGGGAACGAAGCCCATGGTTCCACCTATTAGCGTTTGGGTTCCAGGAGCCCCTAATACCCCGGGAAGACCGGAGGGTCCCAGCTCGCTCAAGGGTCCGGTTGTGAGCATGGGAGGCATAGGTGCGGACTGGGTGAACCAGAGGAGGTAATCCACCGAAGCCCATGCACGGGGTTCCAAGCGAGGTTCCTGCAACAATTGATCCAGAAAACCCGGTTCAGCCGGGGGGGTATCGACTTGGGGAACCACACTTCCTGGAAGTGGGGGAAGGGTTACTTCCTGGCTGATAGCCAGTCCTTGACAACAAAGGATCACGATCAGGGCAGGCACCTTGAATCCTGAAAGCACAAAATACGATCGCACAAATCGTTTTATCAACTTTACCCCAAAACTAGCCATGGATTTGGCCTCCTTTTTGGCATCACCGATACACACAATCCAAGCCGGTCAGGCCGATTATGCAATGCCGTCCTTTTCGACCCGTATTGCCGGTCCTGCGGAGGGATTCCATGGTGCCAGTCCTGCTTTTTTCTCCCAATGTTCGGGTCATTCCCAGAATGCTTGAGTTGCCATGAATGACGATTACTCCACTTTTGGGGGCCATTCTTTTTGGGTAAGGCCACTTTTATCGATTGGTGAAACCGGGAGGAAAAGGGATCATGATTTGGTTCGAGTCAACCGTTTCGTCTGAAAAACCTTAAAGATTGGTGGCGATTGTGCCGACCATTCCCATTACGGGTAAATCGATTCCGGATATTTCTCAGTTGAGTTTCCAATATGTCTTTTTGCCAATTTTGGTCTTTCGCCAACAAGTTCTTTCCAACCCGCCAAAATCCAACTTCTAAACCTAACCCCATCCGCTTTGTGGCAAAGCACCCAAATGCTCCCTTGATTCAAAACAGGCCTGTAAAAAAAATATCCCCAATCATGGAACACCTCGAAGGGCGTAGCACTCCAGCCCATTTTTTGGGTGTAGACCCTTTGGCTTTTCCGGAATCAGTCCCTTTATTGGATTGGCTTGCCCAGCCCTTGAGCCGGGATGTGGATACGACAGCCATTTGTGACATTCTTACTGACCGGTTTCAGGATGAAAGGGTCATTCCAATCCGTATTGAATCCAAACCATTGCCTTTAATAAACCAAACTCAAAGGGATGAAATTAACCGGGATGCCTCTTGCGATGCCTTATTCCAAAACGGGGATTGGATGATGGGTTCCTTTTCCCCATCCTCGTCGGCATTTCCTGAAGTCCACAACCCGGATTCCATGCAATTGGCTTGCTTGGCGGTAATTGGTATCCCTTTTTTGAATGGCGGACAGAAATCCCATGCCAACGGAGAGATCTTATTGCCCCAAAAAAGGTCCCGCAAAAAACGAAAAAAACAAAAGCACCAGGTGAAAGCATTCCATTGCCTGGATGTCACTTAGGGAACGGCGAATGCCTTCCATTCAGGGGATTCCTCCTTGGCACACCACAACTCAAGCAGGTAATTTTCACGGGATATTTCTACGGCGCCCAGAGACTCTGTGTGGGGATTGAGAAATTGGCAATCGACAAAACGGAACTTCCTTTCCTGCAAATGATTACACAAATAAAGCAGAGCTGCCTTGGAGCCATCGGAAATCCTTGAGAACATGGATTCGGCACAAAAGATCGATCCCACTATTATTCCATAAACGCCTCCAACCATTTGACCTCCCGCCCAAACCTCCAGACTTTGGGCCCTGCCAAGGCGATGAAGCCAATGGTAGGCCTCCCGCATTCGTGGTGTGATCCAGGTCCCCTCAGGGCGATTTTCCCCGCAACCGCGCATGACCCCGTCAAAATCGGCACTCAGGGTGCAGGTCAAACTGAGAGACTTTATCCGCCTTAAAAGGCGCTTGTGGCGAACAAGGTTTTCAAACCGAAGGATGGCCCGGGGATTGGGACACATCCACACCATATTATCATCACCATCCGGCATGGGAAAAATCCCGCGCTGATAGGCCTCCCAAAGCAAGTCCGGATGAAGGTCGCTACTCGTCCCGACAACCCCTAAAGGATCATCCACCAAAGGGAGATGAAACGGATCCCAACAGGCAGGATCCGCCAAATCCCGCTCCACTTATTTCACCAGCTTGCCGCGATCAGGACCTTGAACAACTTTGATCAGGCCATCGTAGGCATTTCCCTTGTTGGAAATGATTTGGTATCCCAAACCGTTTGTTTTCAGAATGCCATCCAGTGCCATACCCAAAGAATCCCCTTTTCCCTTGTAGGACAGCTTGGAGTTCCGTGAGACGCCCCCTTTGCTGTCCACGAAAAAATTGACACCTTTAACCTGTTCCTTGAGGTCTTCCAAAATCTCTTCCAGCCGGACATCGGTGAACTCCACCGTTACTTTGGCTTTCAAAAATTTTTGAGCCGATTTGGCCTTGGCGGAAGCTTCAACTTCCTGGGCGAATCCTATTCCACCCAAAAGGCTCATGGCGAGAAAACCTACAGCTGCCAACAAGCGCTGGGCAAATATCCGACTTCGCATGGTTTTTGACTCCTTGATACTGTTTGTATTTTAGGACCATTTTTATCATGGTCCAAGAGAAGGGTCCAGGTGGCAAGCCTTTACACGGAATTCGGGAAATGGTCATGATACGCTTTATGGCCCATTTGGGAAAAATCATGCCTTTGCCGGATCCTAGCACCTTTGTTTCCCCACCTTTCGAGGGTTCCCAGCTTGCTTTTGGAATAGGCAAAACCAAACCCCATTGGATAACCGGTTTAACGGTTATCCTTGTTATGGCAACCATGGGATTGGTGGCCCTTGTTTTGGCCCTTTGGACCCAGACCCAAAGGAGGGCGAGGGACCTTCCTCCGATTGTCGAACTCCCGGACCGATTGGCGGCAAAGGTAGCTCTGGGGGGGGACCTTGTGGTTTGGGCAAGGGGTGATATTTCCAAAGAATTGGCGTCATGTAATGTTCTTTCCCAACTTTTCCCATTCCCGATGGGAAATCAGAAAGGCTCCTCGGTCCTAATGGGTTGGCGGGAATTGAAGGAGCATTGGCAATTGGGAATGTCTCTCGAGTGGGCCCTAGGCCGGAATTTTGAAAAAATTCCTTCGAAAAGAGGTGCCCAGATGCGGTTAGCAGTCCAGCTGGAAAAAACACCTCATTTTTCCAAACTTGCCGAAACTCATGGTTTTATTGACTTGGGGAACCACTTTGGCCGATTTCGCCTGGAGGCAACGCCTGCATTTCCTGTTTGGGATTCTGCCATCACCAAGGGAGGTCTGATTACATCCCAGTGGAACATCCCATCCGTGGATCCGGTTCCCTTTACACAATCTGGAACCGACGATAAAGTTTCCCTGGCCCCGGACTTTTTGGAACTGAGGGTAAGCAAAATTCCAAGGGAAACCCAAGCATGGCTTATGGCTCGCGGAGGAGCCGCAGCAAAGGAGGCGGCAGGGGCCGTTTTAGGGCCAGGCCTAAGAACCGATGCAAAGGAGGCGGTTCTTTTTCCGGTGGATCCTTTGGTGTTTGGAATCTGGGAGGAACCAGGGCAACTGCGTGCGGAATGGATTTTTGCCGAACCAGGACCATCTTTGGCATGGGAAAGGGCTTTGCAAAAAGCGGATTTGGGCCCTGCCTGGAAGTGGATAAAACAGGGAAAGGTGGTTTCTTTGCAGTGGCAAAAAAACGGGCTTTTTTCGCCCTGAAAAAAACTGCCAATGGGATTGAAATAAAAAAAGACGGGTGATCGCTCACCCGTCTTTTTAAGTGAAAAACCAGGGACATTCACCTCAAAGGGTGGTTATGGCCCAAAGAGAATTAACCCTTGACCTTGGCTGCTTGAGCCTTGGGTGCCTGGGCTTTGGGAGCTTGGGCTTTGGCGGCGGGAGCCTTAGCAGCTTGAGCCTTGGGGGCGGCTGCTTGAGCCTTGCCTGCGGCTTGAGCCTTGGGGGCGGCCGCTTGAGCCTTGCCTGCGGCTTGAGCCTTGGGGGCGGCTGCTTGAGCCTTGCCAGCAGCTTGTCCCTTGGGGGCAGCGGCGGCCTTGGTGGTGCATTCTTTGCAGCCAAGCTTGGGGAGGGTGATTTTGCCCTTAAGGCCGCTGAGGCGATCCTTGAGGCCAAGACCGTGGCATCCGCCACCAATGTTGCTAATTTTGCTCTTGAGCTCGCCGCCAAGGGCAGGAGCATCAACGCCACCGGAAACGGCAACCATAAGAATCGCGCTATACATTACAAACTTGCCTCCAAAACAGATGTAGGAACCAACCTCAAACTTCGAACCGCCAGTCCCAACACCGCGTCAGGCCTGGTTAAACTCGAATGGACTCTCCCAACCGGACCGGGGGTCACCGCTGAATCTGAACCGGAACATCCGGGCCAGGTCTCCTCCGGTTGCCCGCATGCAACCGTCAGAAGGAGCGTCCACTTGTATACCCTTTAATGGTAAAACAGAGAATCTGGGTGTCAAGCAATAGGCTGGCAAAATGTAAGGGCAAATCACTTGCAATTACGATTCTGACGACTTTGCCGACTTTACCTTTTCCCCCCAATTTGCTCACCACCAACAAGTCCTTTCACTCGATTAAAACACCTGTTAACGAACCTTAAGCATAAGATTAGTAAGGAGTTGTGTTTTAATTCAAAGAACTTTACCTGCCCCTGGCGAACACTAAACTTTGCCACACTCAAAGCCTTGACATGAAAGGAACCAAATGTTTTTTTTCTTGCCCCGGATTCTTCCCCCCGTTTTATCCCCACTTCCCTATTAATTCCCCGATTTCGCCCCCTCCAACCAACCCTCAAACTAAAATAAACTTTGCAATGAGTTACCTCGGGGTTCACCGTTTAATGACCGACAAACATCCCAACCTCGATAAACAAAGCCATGAAATCCGGTTGATGTTTGCCGGGATTGCCCATCGGTACGACCTCCTGAACAGAATCCTTTCGGGTTGGGTGGATACCCATTGGCGCAGGCTCACCGTTAGGCTGGCCCCACCCACAATTCAGGGCCCCGTTTTGGATGTTTGCACGGGCACCGGAGATTTAGTCCTTGGGTACCAAAGAAAATACCATGATCGCTTGACCATTGGGACTGATTTTTGCAGGGAAATGCTGCACTTTGCCCACAAAAAAGCCTTGGCCGGATCCGGCCCAAAGCCTCTTTTTCTTGAGGCGGATACCATGGTCCTTCCCATGCGGGACAACCATTTTGCCCTGACCACCGTGGCCTTTGGTTTGCGTAATACCCAAGACCCTCGCCAGGCCCTGAAAGAGATGTGCCGGGTAACCCGCCCCGGGGGAAGGTTGGCCGTTTTGGAGTTTTCGATGCCCACTTGGCCGGTCCTTGGGGCAGTGTACTCCTGGTACTTTCAAAAGGTGCTCCCCAAGGTAGGGCAAACCATTTCCAGGAGTCCGGCAACGGCCTATGGTTATTTGCCCCAAAGCGTAAAAAAGTTCCCCCAGGGGGAGGACCTTTGCAGCTGGATTCGGGGGGCCGGGTGGGAATCGGTTACCCATCGCCCCTTTACCATGGGTATTGCCACCCTGTACACTGCCAACAAACCCTCCGTGGGCTGATATTGCCCCCAATTCTGCCGGGGACCCCGCCGTGCTTTTCGCATTGCTTCTATTTTGCCAAAGTTCGGTCCAGTCCGAATCCCTTTATCCATTTGATCGGGATATCTTCCCAATCCTGACCAAACATTGCATTTCATGTCATAGTGGCAAAAAACCAAAGGGTGGGTTGGACCTATCCAACGGAAAATCCGCTCTCGCAGGGGGGAATTCAGGACCGGTAGTAGTGGCCCACCAGCCCGACAAAAGCTTGCTGCTAAGGGTTCTAACCGGGTTGGAAGGAAACCTCGTTATGCCCCCCGAGGGAATCCCCAAAAGGGATAAACTCTCCCCCAAGGAAATCGGTTCCCTACGCCATTGGATCCTGGCCGGTGCGCCTTGGCCCGGGGCAACCGACCAAACCAACCCGGGCAAAGACTGGTGGTCTCTTCGGCCTTTATCCAGGCAACCAACCCCCGCTCCAGGCCCCGGGTCCAGCCATCCCATTGATGCGTTTTTGCAAAAAAAGATGTCCTCCAAGGGAATCACTTTCTCTCCCGAGGCGGATAGACGGACTCTTTTGCGTCGCCTATCGGTTGACCTTACCGGTTTGGTTCCGACGACAAAGGAGTTGGATGCGTTCCTAAACGATAGGACTCCCAACGCGTATGAAACACAGGTGGACCGCCTCCTTTCCTCGGTGCATCGTGCAGAGCGTATGGCCCGATTTTGGATGGATTTGGTGCATTTTGGCGACACCCATGGTTTCGACAAGGACCAACCGCGTCCCAATGCATGGCCCTATCGCGATTATTTGATTCGGGCCTTTCAAAGTGATCGGCCGCTGGACAGGTTTATCGGAGAACAGATCGCAGGCGATTCCCTTTATCCGGGCACCCGGGATGGAATCGAGGCCCTTGGTTTCCTCGCCGCCGGTCCTTGGGACTTTATCGGCCACGCTGAGGTGCCCGAAACAAAACTCGACGGAAAGGTTGCCCGCCACCTCGACCGGGACGATATGGTGGGTACCGCCATCAATACTTTTATGGGAATAACCGTTCAATGTGCCCAGTGCCACAACCACAAGTTTGATCCCATTCGCCAGGAAGATTACTACCGCCTGCAGGCGGTTTTTGCAGCAGTGGATCGGGCCGATCGAACCTACCATGCCAATCCCCTGGTGGAAAAGGAATATGCCTCGTTACAAAAGAAAAAATCCCTTTTGGAGACACAGTTGGCCGCCCTGCCGGGAGGGGCCAGGTCGGATCTTGAGGCAAAGATTCGAGCCCTGGGCCTTCCTGCCCCTGGTAAACACGAGGCATTCGGATTCCATACAGCCCTTCACTCTAACGCAAACCATCCCGAATGGATCATGATCGACCTTGGGAAAGTAACCTCCCTTGACCGGTTGGTGCTTTGGCCCTGCCACGATGATTTTGCCAACATTGGCGCAGGATTTGGTTTTCCAAGTGCCCTGAAAGTGTATTTGGATTCCACCCTCCTTTTCGATTCTGGTGACCTTCCCAACCCCGGTTTTGAACCCTTGATCATTCCCGCAAAAGGGAACAAAGGACAGATTTTGCGCTTTGAAATCCCAAAACTGACCAACCGGCAGGGAGATTTCATGGCGGCCTTGGCAGAAGTCGAGGCCTTTGATTTAGCTGGTAAAAATAGGGCTTTACGGATCCTTCCTTCCACAAGGTCCACGATAGAAGCCCCACCCAGATGGAGCAAAAGCAACCTTACTGACGGGATCAAGTATGAAGCCAACCCAACCACCTTGAACCAAATGCGGACCATTCAAAAAGCCATCCTCCAAGGTCGCTCGGACCCTGCCAATTCCATTGCAGATGTACAAAGGCGCAATTTGACCGATTTGCTCAAAGAAACCAATGACCAGATTGCCCTGGTTCCTGCCCCTTCCAAGGTTTATGCGGCAACCATCCACAACGGTTCGGGAGCGTTCAAAGGAACGGGGGCCGAGGGCGGCAAGCCGAGACAAATCTTCCTCCTGCAAAGGGGTAATATTGCCAAACCCCTAACCGAGGTGAAGCCGGGGGCCATCCCAGCGGTGGGTCATGCCAATGCGGATTTCACCCAGGCGGTCTCAGACAAGGAACGGCGAATCGCTTTGGCACAATGGATCGCCCACCCGGACAACCCACTCACCTGGCGGGTCTTTGTCAATCGCATTTGGCGACTGCACATGGGCCGGGGTATCGTCGAAACCCCCTCGGATTTTGGCAAGATGGGAATGGCTCCAACGCACCCGGAGTTGCTTGATTGGCTTGCGGGGTGGTTTCAAAACAACCGCCAAAGTCCGCGTGCCCTCAGTCGCCTCATTGTCACCAGCCGTGCGTATAGACAGGTGGCCAACGCCTCCCAAACCACCTTGGAAGCTGATCCTGCGAACCTACTCTTTTCCCGCTACCGAAGGCATCGAATGGATGCCGAAACCTTTCGCGATTCCCTTTTGTTGCTTTCAGGAAACCTTAAACCGGATCCTTTTGGTCCACCCTTCAAGGATTTCGTTGTTGAAAAACCAGAGCACTCACCCCACTACCTCTACGAAAAATCCGATCCGGCAGATAAGGCAACCCATCGAAGGGCGATCTACAGGTTTGTGGTTCGTTCCCAGCAGCATCCCTTTCTCACCACTTTGGATACCGCCGATCCCTCACTTATGACAGATAAACGAAACGAAACCATTGGTCCCTTGCAAGCCTTGGCAATGTGGAACAATCCCTTTGTGTTGGAGATGTCCCGGGGACTGGCAAGCCAATTGGCCAATGACTCGAAACCGATTGGTAAAACGGATTATAATGCTTTGACCGAAAGGCTCTTTCGCACGGTTTTGCTCAGGGATCCAAGCGTTACCGAGCGGTCGGATTGGGCCGATTTCATCCGGCGCCAAGGATTGGAAAGTAGTGCGAGGGTGGCCTTCAACCTTGGCGAGTTTGTCTTTGTCGAATGAGGACCATGATCATGAAAAGAGGCGAAGGCAACTCCATGAAAAGCAATCGTCGCGATTTTCTTTGGCAATCGGGGGGAGGGTTGGGTGGGATTGCGCTTGCTGCCATGGAAGGAAACAAAGTCGCAGCTGGGAATTTGTTGAACCAAACTCCATCCGCCCAAAACCATCACCCAGCCAATGCCAAACGGGTGATCCAGCTCTTTATGGCGGGTGCCGCAAGCCAGGTGGACCTATTCGATTACAAACCCGAACTCTTCAAGCGGCATGGCCAACCCTCGGAACTCAAAGGCAAAATAGAAGCCTTTCAGGACGGATTAGGCCCATGGTTAAGGCCCGTTTGGGATTTTTCCCCCCATGGCCAATCGGGAAAAATGCTTGGCAGCGTGGTGGCCCCACTAGGCAAAGTTGTGGATGAAATCGCATTTGTTCACAACATGACCGGCAAAACGGGAATCCACAGTCAGGCCACCTACCTCCAGGCTACCGGGTTTCAAAGTCCCGGTTTTCCCGGAATGGGTTGCTGGGCCAGTTATGGTTTGGGTTCCTTAAACCAGAACCTGCCGACTTTTGTTGTCCTCCCCGATCATCGTGGCTATGCAAGCAACGGCCCCAAAAACTGGGACAATGCTTTTTTGCCGGGACAGCATCAGGGGACCATACTTCGGCCTGGCACCGCAAACCCCCTTCCGGACCTATTTCCGACCAAAAAGGATATTTCGAGGTTTAGCCCGGGTGAAAAAGAGGCACTAGGCCTTTTGGTTCGAAGCGACCGGGGTTATGCCTCCAACCGCATGATGGATTCCCGTATGGAGTCAAGAATAAAGAGCTATGAATTGGCGGCGGCGATGCAGCTGGCCGCCCCGGAGGCCATGGATCTTGCAAAAGAAACAAAATGGACGCAGGACCTTTATGGAATCCAACCGCCGGGAACGGCCTTCGAAAAAGAAATTAATTTGGCTGAAGAAGCTGACATTATGGGACGCAAGTGCTTGGTAGCAAGGCGTTTACTTGAACGGGGCGTCCGATTTGTTCAAATTTGGTCAGGGTGTGACAATGGCTTCCCCAGGCGAAACTGGGATAGCCATGAAGATATTGAACGAGACCATGGCCCACTAGCGGGAGGAATGGCCAGAGCGGTAGGTGGGCTTTTGGTGGACCTGAAACAAAGGGGAATGCTCGAGGATACAGTGGTATTTTGGACCACCGAATTTGGCAGGTTACCCTGCTCCCAAGGGGGCAAAGGTCGGGATCACAATCCTTATGTTTTCTCCAGCTGGATGGCAGGTGGGGGGATTAAAGGGGGAATTTCCGTCGGTCCAAGCGATGATTTCGGCCTGGCACCTTTGGAATCCTCAAAAGGTACCCAAGTTTACGACCTCCATGCGACGATTCTCCATGTGTTAGGCTTGGACCACACAAGGCTTACATTCCGGTCGAATGGGATTGACCGGCGGCTAACGGATGTCCACGGAAGGGTAATGACAGAAATTTTAGCCTGAATAGACTGGCCGAACGGCACCAAAAGACTGAGAATTGACTTGATAACAAAGCCAATCAAGGCTATGGTTGTACTTCCCCAACCCTGCTTTGCTGGCGTAGCTCAATGGCAGAGCACTGGTTTTGTAAACCAGATGTTGTGGGTTCAAGTCCCACCGCTAGCTTTCACAAGGAAAAAGACATTAGGGTGGGGTTTCTGGTTTTACGGAAAAGGAGTTAAGGGAAAACATTCGGGCAGGTGGCCGAGCGGCCAATGGCATCAGACTGTAAATCTGACGAACTTAGTTCTACGGGGGTTCAAATCCCTCCCTGCCCATTTGAAACAGTTTTGTTCAGGTGCGGAATCGCAAGTTTCCAATCCCACAAAACTATCCCTTTCCGGGTAAAAACCAATTGCGGGCGTAGCTCAATGGCTAGAGCACCTGCCTTCCAAGCAGGATGTTGTGGGTTCGAGTCCCATCGCCCGCTCTGGATTTAAAACCATCAGGTAATATCCTGATGGTTTGGGTCCTTTTTTTGCTGCTGTAGCTCAGCGGTAGAGCGCGTCCTTGGTCAGGACGAGGTCGTGGGTTCAATCCCCACCAGTAGCTTTGGGTCGAAAGAAGTGACCCGACCTGGGTGGATCTTGAGGAATCAGCTATGATTCCTTGAACGCCACTTTTGGCTTTTTGGTATTCTTGAACCAGATATTGCCCGCATACGGCGGGCCGAACCTTGTGCACCTTCGGAGGGGCGATGGCTAAGGAAGAGTTTAAGCGGACAAAACCGCATGTGAATGTTGGAACCATTGGACATATTGACCATGGGAAGACAACTACAACTGCTGCCATGGTTGCCCGTCAAGGGCATATCAACAAGGTGGCCAGTGTAAAAACCTACAAGGAAATCGCAAAGGGTGGAACCGAGCGCGATGACCTCAAGACGGTAACCATTGCCGCAGCCCATGTGGAATACGAGTCGGCAACCCGACACTATGCCCATGTGGATTGCCCGGGCCACGCCGACTACATCAAAAACATGATCACCGGTGCCGCTCAAATGGACGGTGCCATTCTGGTGGTCGCCGCAGATGCCGGTGTTATGCCCCAGACCCGTGAGCA
>SXGS01346566.1_pt1 | contig 22960 bp, 17 predicted proteins | sample 3174681 | NCBI WGS metagenome assembly SXGS01 (sample SAMN11356861, study PRJNA531348) | freshwater metagenome | isolation source: freshwater sample F1-80 | place: China: Fuxian Lake, Yuxi | collected 2017-12-25
CCTGTCAGCGGTTGGCCTCGCCTCATCGAGCCCTCCTATGAAACCGGTGACTTTATATATGTCGTCAATCAAGTCCCGCAGACTACTTGATTTCTATTTCTTAACGGCATTGGCCTTAGCAGTCTCTCCTTACTCTGCCTTTGCAAAAATCTGAGATGCGCACGCGAGAATTTGGATCCGATTTGACTTATTTATTGCCATATGGGAATATGGCAGTGTGAAAACAACACTCGAAATACCTGACGATCTCTTTCGAGAGGCGAAGGTAAAAGCAGCCCTGGAAGGCCGTAAATTAAAGGATCTGGTGGCTGAGGGTTTGCGGCTGAGGATAGCCCAGTCGGCGAGAGTGAACCCCAGGACCGTCCAATTCCCATTGCTCAAGTCCAAGAGCAAGCATCCGCTGAAAATCCCGGACGATATCGCGTCTCGCCTCGAGTTAGCCGACGATTTGGCCAGGTATGAAGCATCTCTGCGATAGCAATGTGTTCATTGCTTTGACGCTCGAAGCGCATCCGCATCACGATCGGGCCGTTCGATGGCTGGAGGATTCCCCCAAAGGAGCCATGTTCTTTTTCTGCCGCTTCACGCAGGCATCCTATCTCCGGCTCCTCACCGTGCGCGAATGGATGAAGGAGAACGTCTGCACGAACGACGAAGCCATCAGGGCTTATCAAACTCTTCGCACCGACGTCCGAGTAGGTTTTCTTGCCAGCGAACCGGCAAACCTGGAAAAGCGATGGCTGGAGTATGCAGGTGGCGACCAGTCCTCACCCAAACGGTGGATGGATGCTTATCTGGCCGCATTTGCGCGCGAGGCGAAAATGTCCCTGGCCACCTTCGATCGCGGATTTGCCGTGTTTCCAGGTCTGGACCTGATTGTTCTGAAACCCTGATCATACCCCGATCTTCAGCCGCGCGAATCGCGTGAGCGCAATACCCAAGACGAGGAGTACCGGGTGAATGTCGTACCACTGCACCATCTCACTGCCCACAGGATCTCCCAAAAGCGGACGGCCGGGATGGGTTTCACGGAACCGTTATCCGGTAGAAGCGCGTGTTGAATCCGGTGGCGGACTCGTCCAACCAGAGGCTGCTTCCGTCCCAGGGGTTTTGCGACAGATCTCTGAGTGGCCGCCATGTTTTCAGGTCGGACGAATATTCCAGAGAATCGATTTTCGACAGGTCGCCCCGCCCGCCCAAGAGCACACGTCCATCGGGGATGCGCCGAATGCGGTTTAGTTCTGGAAATACTGAAAGTGACGAGCCATAGATCGCCAGTCGCGAGGGCACCGGGAGTTCGGCGATGCCTTCGGCTCGGGTGACCACCACCTCGAATTGTTCGATGAAGCGGCGCCCCTTGTTTGGGAGGAGGGTGATCTCAATCATCTTCTCCACTTCCAACGGCTCGAATTTCAGGGCTCCGCTTCGTTCCACATAATCTTCGCCGGCCTTGGCCGTGAGATCGCGAGTTGTGAACTGCACGGTCGCGGAAGAGCTACTCGAACCCAGCCGGCGAAACACAACATTGATGTTGGTCGCGGCGGCGAAATAGCCGTCGCTTTCCGCAACGGTGTCGACCGTGGCAGGGAACGTGCTTGGTGGAATTGCACCTTGCCAATAACGATGGTAGCTGGAAAGAAGTTGGAGCGCGGTCTCGGGCAATTCGGTGAGACGCATCGGTTGGTACATTGAAAAGCCAAGCGGCAGCCCGTTGATGCTGACGCTGCCGCCAAAAGTCAGCTCCTCCTTGGCGGAGTCAAACCGAAGAGGAGAATGAAAGTCGGCTTCCAGTTGCAATGTGGGGAAGGCCGGATCCGGCGCCATGGCTCCGTTGAGGCGAAACATTCTGTAGTATTGGCCCAGCGCGAACAACAGGCGGCCATCCTTCATAATTCCTACCAGCCTTGCGGGGGGATATTTCTCCGAGCAAGCTTCAGGAAACATGGCGCAATTCCAAGATTGCTCGCTGATGATCGATCCGCTTGCGGTGAAGTGGACCAGAGCTCCCCCCGGAAATGATTCGTCTGGCTCGAGAAACCGGGCGCACCAAAGTGTTCCGTCCAACGCCTCTGTCAGCAGGACTTGATTAGGGCTTTCGAATCTGCCCCAGGAAAAAAAAGGAACGGAGGGAGCTTGTAGTTTGAATTGGGGATCGCGCTCGCCTGATTTGAGAACTTTCACTATCGTTCCCTCTTGGAGGACGAGTCGCGAGCCCGATCGAAGCTCCGCGATGGTTGACCAGGGGGACTGGTTGGGTTCATCCAAGGACAAGCCTCCCAAATCCAGACCTCGCGGAACAAGGGGCCGCGAGACATCCAAGTGCGTTGGCACCTCGTTGTCATGGATTTCAGTTTCCCATGCCAAGGCTCCGGGAAGGAGCACCCCTTCGCTTGGTTCAGAGAGTTGGAGAGTTAACGATTCAGGACCTTCCGCGCGACCGTCGTCGAGAACTTCAAGGTTCACGATTTGATTGGTCTCGCCACGGGTGAATTCCAGCCATTGATCCAATGGCCTAAAATCCTCACCGGGTGATGCCGAGGGAAAGATTGCCAGTTTACTTAACACCCACCCTCCCAATGCCCGCATTCGGACGCGCTGATCCGAGTCGCGATCTCCGTGGCGTTGGACAACGAAAGGATAAGTTCTATTCGCAAACTGTTCCCTCAACCCATCGAGCGGTTTGAATGAAAACGTGGCCGGACTATTGCGGATGAGAACCTTGGTTTTGGTGCGCGGACCAAAGACCAGATTTCCAGCGGGATTCGTCAGGGTCAATTCGATGGTTTCGTCCGGTTCGTGGACCCCGTCATCGAACACTTCCAAAAACCACCAACTGTTTTCGCCATATCGGGGCCCCTGGACAAGCCCATCGTTCCATGGTTTATAATCCACATCTCGCTCGGCCGTGCCGCCACGGATCTCGAGGCGGAAACTGCCACCTTCCGCGCTGGCCCCGCGCGCGACCTCGAACCGGATAAAGACCCAAGCACTACCGTTGGGAGTGTAGGTGCCCGGCACAGCCAATTCGGATACCTCTATGGAGTCGGTTGCAAACTGGATTAAATCGGGCGTGGGTGGCGACTGTGCCAAAGCGCCATACGCCGGCGTGGAAACAAGTAGCAGGGCGGCGCCGAGGCCGAGGAGCGGAGTCTTCACGACTGTAGCTGTCAATAAGAATCTCCCCAGGGCAAGGCGTGGTTTCCGTCGCATCTCAGCAGTGCTCTTATGTTTGAAATCATAGTCAAGAGCTGGTGCTTCGGTGGCGCCGCCTCCCCAATCCCGTTAGCGATGCTGGCTAATCAGCCTTTGCGGTGAATTGAACCGGTTCGGACCAACGGCTCCAACGGCCTGTGGCATCCTTGTATCGCGCCCGCGCACGGTAAACATGGCTCCCTTTGCAAATTCCGGCCGGGACACGCAACGCTGTCGGCGCTGAGTTCAGCTCGCCGCTGCTCCACCCGGATTCGAGTTCGTATCGCCACTTTGCTTTCTGTCCATCCGCGCCGGACGGAGGAGTTCCGATCTCCGCCACACGCCATTGAAATGCGGCGAAGTTGACTGACTTGGGCGAAACAAATGAGGAAACCGCAAATTCAAGCTGGTTGGCGGGAAACCCAGCGCCACCCGCATAACGCAGCGTTGGCCGGTTGGGAATGCTGTCATCCTTGGACTCGCTCCAGAGAAATCCGTAGCCGTACCCAACCTGGTTGCCATCGTTCTCCCTGTAGTTTTTGATTAGCCTGGAGTCGGTGCAAAAATCGACGATGTATTTGCAGAATCCAGCAAAGTCCGGCGATGCCAGCTTTCTGACCCAGGAACCTCCCATCCGGCTGTCCGGATACCGCACAACATAAAACTGTCCGCGATGATTGCTCCGGGGATGCCCGTTCCACATAGCCTCGTCGAGTTGCGCCCAGTTGTTCGTCTCACCTTTCGGGCAGAGCGCCTGGGCGAGTTCCGCGACGAGCTGGCCGATCTGTCCTCCGGCCGGAGTGGGATCGGCGCAAAACAGGTCCAGGATTTCGCGCGCGCGGTTTTTGTATTCGAGTGAGAGGGCCGGGACGTCCAGACATCGGGCTTGTTCAACGATACCCGGCCAATGCGTTTTGGGGATGAACATCATGTCCAAATCGTGGGGCAGCACCACCCAATGCTCGTCCGGCCGATGATAAATGTAATGGTTGCCTTGTTGGCGAAGGTCGATGTTGGCCAAAACGCGGTTCATGGCGTGAAAGCCGTAATAGCTGGGGAGATCAAGATGTCCGCGCCACCAAGCCTCCGGTTGTCCGCGGGAAGAACTGCTCATGAATTTGGCCAAATCCACACCGTTGGTCGGCATGCCTTTCGCAAAGTGCTTTGGACCGCTTTCCGCGCTGAATAGGTTGCCATCCGCCATTCCATTCTCACGCAACCACGTTCCATTCTTGCTCTGAACGCTCAAATAAAGTCCCCAAAGATCTCCGTCATACTGGCTGCGCGGCGAGGTCTCTTCGGCGCGGTCAACCACTCGTAGCTGCACCCATCGGGTGTCCGGGCTGGGTACGCCTGCAAGCTGATAGGCGCGATATGACACGGCCTCATCCATTCCCGCCATGCCGCGGTTGACCGGAGCCCAGGCGCTGGCACATGGATTCAATTCTAAACTCGTCCACGGAAACTTGTATGAACGGCCATAAAAATCCTGGGCTGCAAATTCCTGGCCGTTGTTAAATTTAAAACCCCATTTGTTCTTGCCGGCGACATAGGTGCTGGCCTGGCCTCGATTGTGATATGTGATATGATCGTACACGCGGCCTTCCCATACCAGAGCGCCTGAAAACGGCTGGCGATTGGCGCTCTGATCCCATTGACTCCTGTTCACGTCCTCCTCGCGAGCTACCAGATGACACGCGGGAAGCGTGGAGAGGAATTGAGACGAGAAGCTGATGGCGCCCGTGCGATTGGGCAGGCTAGCGCCAGACCAGGCCGGGATCCGATCGTATGTAAACCATGCGAGGTTCGGGCTGGCATTGGTAGCGGGCGGCCATTGCAAGAATCCATCGTTTCCCGATTTTTTCGTTGCCATTCGATATCGGATCAAGTTTCGATGCTTTTGGAATTCACCAGGCACGGTTGCGGTGAAAATGTTGTCGCCAGCGCGAAGGTCACCGTTCTTTCCTTCATCGTTCATTGGGAAATCCTGCCACAATTGCGCGTAAGCAGGATCGGCCTTGCGAATGAATTTTCCAGGCTCGACCACTTGGACCTGGAGGGTGACGCTTTGCATTCCCTCCGGAGCGGCTATCTGACCGAAGACAATGACGGGTTGTCCGGATTTGGGTTGGAGCGGTAAGTGATTAAGGTTGCTGGCCAATGGAGCCTTGGACGCTCCAGCTGCGATGGCGAGGTGTGCCCACAGCAAAAACACACCAGGTGCTAGCGCGGCTATCGAAGGCAGGCGTAACGGAATGGAAAATAATCCTCTCGACATGGATCGGCATCGTAATCCGGGCGGACGTCCGGGCAAAGGGGGAAATGACTGCGGCGGGTAATTCTTATTTTGAAGTTTAGATTGCCGACTTGCGATTGGCCGGGGAAATCTTCCACCAGTTGAAAACCGGGCATTCGCGCACCGGGACCGTTGGATCTCAAGAATACCGCCATCTGCATGAGTCATGGGGCCACGCCGCTCACGCGTAACATGGTGGACTGTGAAAACATTGCCGGCCTGCGCGTGGAAAACTGGCTAGATTGATCTTCGTGCGATCAGCAGGACACAAAGGGTTGGCCCGCGCAAATGGACGCGAATGTGAAGTATCCTACCCGATCAAGGAGCGGCACCCCCACATTCCATTCGCGTGAATTGGCGTGGATCCGCGGGCAGAATCTCAAGTATCTTCGGCTGGCTTTCCTTCGCGGGCGACTCGAATACTCTCATACCGGTCCACCGCCCCGATTCTGCAAAGTCTGAGCACGGGAGCCCCTTTTTGCTTTGACGCTTCCAGATCCACCTCGGTTTCAACAACCCAATCGTTCTTGCCCTCGGGATCGACGAGCACCTGCTCGACACGCCAGAAGCCGGGCTTTTGGTTCTTGGTTGGATTAACGTAGGTATGCCGCTTGTTTCTCGCCTCCGGATCCAGGCAAAGCCGCTGGTGCGTCGAATGAAACTCTTCGAAAGAACGGCGCAGGGAATCCGGGCTCATCAGTTCAACGTCCGGTGGCCGGCCCCCAGCAAACTCCGAGAGCGCCCCTTCGTAGTCGCGATTCTGGAGGTTCCGGAGGAACGAAAACAGGACGACGCGGATCTGGGTGACAAATTCTTTTTGATCCCGTGTGATGTCTTTCCGGGCTGCTTCCGCGCCCGGTGGGCGCGCTTCGGGCTTGTCCGAGAGTGGCTTGTAATCCGGGTTCCGCATCCGCTCCCATTCCTCGATGAGGCTGGAGTCAACCTGCCGGATCATGGCGTAAAGGTATGTCTCCATCTCGAACACCGTCTCGTTTTTGGCGGCCTCCGGGATGGTCTGAACCATCACTTTGTGGACACTGGACAAGTGGCGCAAAAGCACTCCTTCCGCGCGTTGTAGCTCGTAGTCCTTGATGTAATCCGAGAACGATCGGAATTCCTCGAACATTTCGCGGACGATGGATTTGGGACGGATGTTTTCCTGGCCTACCCAGGGATGCTGGTCCGCAAAGGCATTGAAGGTGGCGTAGATGAAATCCCGCTTCGGTTTGGGGTATTCCAGTTTTTCCAACTCCTCGATGCGTTCGTCAAACTCCATCCCCTGCTGTTTCAATTCCGCCATTTTCTCGGTCTTAAGGCGATCCAGTTGTTTTCGGAGGACGATCTCGGGATTTTCAAGAATCGATTCCACCAGGGTCACCAAGTCCAGGGGATAATCAGACGCCAGCGGATCGAGTAGACGGATGGTGTCGAGCAGGTATAGCGAGAGCGTCTGATCCAGAGAGAAGTCATCTTGAAGGGCAGCGTTCACGCACAAGTGGCCAGAGGTTTCGCCGGCTGGAGGAAACTCGATGATTTTCCGGTCCAGGAGAGAACGGAACAGAGCCCAGGCTCGTTTGAAATGATGCTTCTTGGCCTTGGGCGTTTCGTGAGAACCGGAGATGATTCCACGCAGGGCCGCGCACCCATCTCCCTTTCGGCTGAGGACATTCAGCAGCATGGAATGGGACACTTCAAAGCGGGAAGCCAACGGCTCCGGAGACGCCGCCATGAGCCGCGCAAATGTGTTTTTGTCCCAGGAAACAAAGTTCTTCTCCGGGGGCTTTCTTTTCACGAACTTTTTCCCGTCACGGGCGGCTTTCTCATCGAGCTTCAAGTTTTCAACCACGTGCTCGGGAGCTTGCGCGACGACCCAACCGACTTCGTCAAATCCCTTGCGACCTGCGCGACCGGCGATCTGGTGAAAGTCTCGAGCGGTTAAAATAGCGGTTTTCTGGCCATCGAATTTGCAAAGGCGGGTAAACAAAACCGTCCGGATGGGCACGTTGATTCCGACACCCAGCGTGTCGGTTCCGCAGATCACCTTGAGGAGGCCTTTCTGAGCCAGTTGCTCCACGAGAACACGGTATTTCGGGAGCAATCCTGCATGATGCAGCCCGATGCCGTGGCGCAGCCATCGCTTGATTTCCGGCCCGTAGGGGCTGTTGAACTTGAATCCTTCCAGGGCGGCGGCAAGGGAGGCTTTTTCTTCCTTGGTGCAGACATTGATGCTCGTGAAATCCTGGGCGCTTTCCGCCGCTTCCAACTGCGTGAAATGCACCACATAAACAGGGATCCGATTCGTGTTGACGAGGGTTTCCAGGGATTGGGCCAGGGGCGTTTCCGAGTAGAGATATTCGAGGGGAACCGGACGCTTCGGCGAGGTCACCGAGCAAGTCGCCTTCCCGTTCAACCGGGTGAGTTCGTCCTCAAAAAACTTCGTGTCGCCCAAAGTGGCGGACATAAGCAAAAACCGGGTTTGGGAAAGTGTGAGCAGAGGCACCTGCCACGCCACGCCGCGGTCGCGGTCCGCATAATAATGAAACTCGTCCATGACCACTTCATGGGCGCGGGTGGAAGAACCGTCGCGAAGGGCCATGTTGGCGAGGATTTCAGCAGTGCAACACAAGATTGGTGCCTCGCGATTAACGGACGCGTCACCGGTGCTGAGTCCGACATTGTCCGGACCGAACTCGCGGCACAAGGCCATCCACTTCTCGTTGACCAGAGCCTTGATGGGACATGTGTAAACCGAACGGCGGCCCTGGGCGAGAGCCTTGAAATGGAGAGCCATGGCCACCAGCGATTTGCCGGAGCCAGTCGGAGTGTTGAGGATGACGTTTTTCTCCTCGAACAGTTCAAGGATCGCATTCTCTTGGGCGGGGTAAAGATGCATCCGCTTTGATTGGACATAATCGAGGAAAAGGCCCAGCAATTCGTCATTGGAAGGCATCCGGCCGCCCAAGTTCAGGAGCAATTTATCAAGAGTCGTGACCACAGTGGAGGGAGGGTAACGAGTGCGCTCGGGGTTGAGAAGGGCTAACCATGCGCGAAGGAGCAGGACGCCACAACGCGCCGCGGCGCCGAAAAATCTCCTGCTTGACCCTGCGAAACGCAACCGCTAGCTTGCTTGGCATCATGTCCAGATTGAAGCGGCAACTTAACCCGGTAAGAATTGCGGTCGTCGTAGCTGACGCCGCCGGGGATGCTTGTCGCTGCTGAACGCACTTTCGACAAAAACCCACGGCTGGCAACGGTCGTGGTTTTTTTTGTTAAGCCCCCCATCCCGCCGAACACATCGATAGACAATGAGCCAAAGCATCAACGCAGCAATTGCGACCCCCAAAGCCAACAGCCAAGACCCCGACCCGAGACCGCTCATGCTGGGCAGTGATATTCTTGTCGCGAGCCTTGAGAGGGTGGGAGTGGACACGATCTTTGCCTACCCAGGGGGGGCCAGCATGGAAATCCACCAGGCCCTCACGAGATCGTCCAAAATCCGCACGGTACTTCCCCGGCACGAGCAAGGAGGCGCTTTTGCCGCCGAGGGCTACGCGCGAGCCACGGGCAGGGCGGGAGTTTGCATGGCCACGAGCGGACCCGGCGCCACCAACTTGGTCACAGGGATAGCCGATGCCTACATGGACTCGATTCCTCTCATTGCAATCACGGGACAAGTGCCCCAAGCCATGATCGGAAAAGGCGCCTTTCAGGAAACAGATTTTTTCGGGTTAACTCTGCCGATCGTAAAGCACAGCTATTTAATCACGAACATTAACGACATTCCTCGGATCGTTAAGGAAGCGTTCCATGTCGCCATCACGGGCCGGCCGGGGCCGGTCGTCATCGATCTCCCAAAAAACATTCAACAGCAGCGCGCCCGCCCGGTTTTCGACGAACCGCTCGCCATCCGGGGATTTCCGGAGACGCCAAAAGCGGACGACAGCGCCTTGGAGATGATCCTCGACCTGATTGAAAAATCAGAGCGCCCTGTCCTTTATGTCGGCGGAGGGGTCATCAGTGCCGATGCATCCGAGGAACTGCGGCGGTTTGTTGAAGCCACGCAGATACCGGTGACAACCACGATCATGGGATGCGGAGCCTTTCCAGAAACCCACCCTCTTTCACTCCGTTGGCTTGGAATGCACGGGGCCGCCTATGCCAACTGGGCCGTGAGCGGAGAGCAGCGCAAAGAAACGTTCGGGAACGAGACGTTGCCCGTGATCGTCGCGCCCGGCGCGGATCTGCTGCTTGCCTTCGGAGTCCGGTTCGACGACCGCGTCACGGGAAAAGTGGATAAATTTTGTGAGCATGGGACGATCGTCCATATCGACATCGATCGATCCGAGCTCAACAAGAACCGTTTGGTTCAACATCCCATCGTATCGGAGATCAAACACGCGCTGCAGCGGCTTAACAGCCTGGTGAAATCCAGGCCCATTAAGAGGCAATTCACGGCGTGGCACGAGAAAATCGCCGAATGGAAGAAGCGCGCGCCCCTTAGGTATCAGGTGAACGAGGAGGTCATTCGGTCCCAACACATGCGCGACCATCTTTCGGGCGCCGAAAGCGAAGTGATCCTCCCCCAGATGGCGATCGAAATGCTGTATGAACTGACGCAGGGGGACGCGATCATTACCACAGGTGTGGGACAGCATCAAATGTGGGCCGGTCAATATTACAAATATCGTTTTCCGCGGCAATTGCTGACGAGCGCGGGCTTGGGCGCCATGGGTTACGGCTACCCCGCGGCGCTGGGCGCCAAGGTGGCGTGCCCAGACAAACAAGTAGTGGACATCGACGGGGATGGATCATTCCTGATGAACATCCAGGAATTGGCGACGGCGCACATCGAACAAATCGCGGCCAAGGCTCTCGTCCTGAACAACCAGCACCTGGGAATGGTGGTTCAATGGGAAGACACTTTTTTCTCAGGGAACCGCGGACACACCTATTTGGGTGATCCAAAGAACATGAAGCAGATTTATCCGGATTACATCGCCATGGCAAAAAGCTTCAACGTTCCGTGCGAGCGTGTGATGTTCCGGCGGGACCTCCGGGCGGCGATGCAGCGCATGTTGGATTCCGACCAACCTTATGTCCTGGATGTGATCGTCCCTTATACGGAACACGTGCTGCCTTTCATTCCGGCCGGAAAGACGGTGGCGGAGATGATTTATTGAGTCTATTTCGATTCTGAATCTGGACCCAATAAGCGGCGCCGCACCCCGCGAGAACGGTGCCGCCCAGAATAAGGAACGAAGCCCAGCGACTATGGTCCCAATAGGCTTTGATGCCCAGTAGAGAGAACGCGACCGCCGCAATCGCGGACAGGGATCGGAGAATTCGACCGGCTCGAAAATCCGGCGGCATGAATCGCTGTTCCACCCACAAATTGGAGGCGCATATGAAACCGCAGGCAAGCACCCCTGTGAAAAGATTGGCAGGCGTCAGAATGGCCACCAGTCCAGGCGGATTCTGCGCGGCGCCAAACCGGCCGAGGAGAAGGGACCACAACAGAATGCCGCACCCGCCCAGTCCGCACCATCCCACGGCAAGCCTCCGCCAAGCTTTTTCTTTAAGGCCGAGCGCCAAAGCCATCTCTCGCAGGATGGCGGGGGCCACTTCGATGGTGCCGTACAAGGTTCCGAACATGGTCAAGAACGCTCCCAAGAAATAAAGCGGCCGTAACCAGGCATAGGAATCTCCCACAAATTGAGCTTGCAGGGACAGCAAATTGGACCCCGCCGGAATGAGCTGTGAAGGTCCTAAAAGCATGGAACCGCATGTCACGAACACGGCGCTGAAAACCAGGACAATCAGGAAACTCATCGTGCAGTCCACCAACGGAGCCCGAAGCCATCGGCGAAGCAGGTGCCTCCTTGCGTCGCCCGCAGGGAGTTGATGGATGGTGTCGATGCCGTCGGTGGCCCCCCAATTCTTATCCCGCAAGTAAGCGCCATAAGCGAGGTAATCGAATCCTGAACCGCCAATCACGCCGACGTAAGTCATGACCTCAACCCATAGAGGGCGGCCGGCAAATTCCTTAAACTTGCCAATCCAATCGGGATAAACGAGCGGCCTCGGCACAAGGAGACCGGTGGCGAGATCGATCCAGTTTGGCTTGAGAAGGATCAAGGAAACAACGACGGCGCACAACATTCCCAGGACGATCGCCAACTGAATCTTTTCCAGGCGCTGGTAACCGCCCTGGGAAACAAGCCACAGCGCCAAGATCAAGAGAGCGATGCCCCATCCGTAATGACCCGCTCCGTTGATCCAGCCCGCCGTGCCCGTGATGCCCGCAAGCAAAGTGCCCGTCGTGCCGGCATGAAAGGCAACCCAGATCGGAAAAGAGATCACGGCTAGGAGCAGGAAAACCATGCACAGCCAACCGCGGGGACCTGGGATGTTCATCCATCTTTGGAATGGGTGTTTGCCGGTGAGGATGATCTGGCGAGCCACACCATAGACCAACACCCATTTGAAAACCAGAACGAGGGCAAAATACCAGAGCAGTCGAAGCCCAAAAATTGACCCCCCGCGCGAGGAGAAGATGAGCTCGCCAGCGCCTATCGTGAGCGAGGCGATCACGGCGCCGGGACCAAACAAGCCGAACCAGGCAATCGGATTTTTCGAGCTTAAGGCTCGAGGCAACTCAACATTCATGCGGGGGCGTTGAAAGGCTAGTGCATCGAGGTTCAGGACACAATCGCCATCCCGAGAAAAGAATCGAGCAACCCAGCGATGGAAAGGCCGGATCCCCGTCGCCAGCCTTCCATAAACCTTGTTCGACGGGAAGGTTTCTGATCCGGGCGCGGCTTGGATGCTTGGCGTTGTGCTTGACGGTTGGCGAGGAATCGCCGAGGGTCCGCGTCTCGCGCCCGAACACCGGGCGCTGCGATCAACCAATTAAAATCAATGTTCTCCACCATTACTCCCGTCGTGACCGCCATGGGAATTCTCATCGTCGCGGCCGCCAATGCCCAGGAAAAACCTGATCTCAGAGATCCCAAACAACGAGCCAGCTACGCCATCGGCACCGACATCGGCTTGAACTTCAAGCGACAGGAAATCGAGGTGGACCCCAAGGCCTTGGCGGCGGGATTGGCTGATGCGATCGCCGGGAAAATGGCTCTTACAGATGCCGAGCTGAAACAAACCTTAAGTGATCTCACGACCGAGTTGGGCAAGCAGAGGGAGCTCCGGCAAAAAGCCGCTGGGGCAAAGAACATCAAAGATGGCGAGGCTTTCCTGGCCGCGAACGCGAAGAAAGAAGGCGTGAAATCCACGGCCAGCGGACTCCAGTACAGAGTTCTGAAGAAGGGCACTGGCAAATCCCCCAAAGCCACCGACACCGTTAAGGTGCACTATCATGGCACTTTGATCGACGGGAGTGTCTTCGACAGTTCCGTGGATCGAAAAGAGCCGGCGACATTCGCTGTGAACCAAGTCATTCCCGGATGGACAGAGGCGCTGCAATTGATGAAGGAGGGAGACAAATGGCAGATCACGCTGCCGTCAAAGATTGCATACGGAGAGCAAGGGGCGGGCGGTAAGATTGGCCCGAACAGCACACTGCTCTTTGACGTGGAACTGCTCTCCATCGAGAAGTGAACCTTAGAACGGCAGTTGTCCATTGTGGAGATTTGCAAAAGCCTGGATGAGAAAGGCTTGAAGAAGAGAGACGCATATCCCTTGTGGATCTGGTCAGAGATTCGGAAAAATTTTATTGCCAAGATCTTGCGAGGATCTGCCTTGGGGAACTGCCGTTTTAAGCGTGAACGAGGCGCCATGCGCGGGACATCACCGCGCTATTTCTTTTTTTCCCGCATCAAGCGGTGCAGGCGGGCGACGTCCCCCATCGGGCCCGGCATTGAGAAGTCGGTAGTGGCTAGAACCATGTGTTCGAGGCACTTTTCCGGCTTACCAAGCGCTTCATAATAGAGGCCCAGGTACAGATGGGCATAAAACAACGGTTCCTTGGCTCCCTTCAACGCGGGGCTCTTGGCCGCATCGAGAACTGATCCCTCGGTCCCTTTGCCCGCGAAAAGTGCTTGAACTTCCTTTAGTGGCACCCGGCGATCTCCCGTGATATCGATCAAAGCGGCCCGGGCTTTGTCCACCCCGTCGAGTTTCGACACGCACAGAAAATGCCACACCGCGTTTTCCACGTCCTGGGAGTTGACGGTCTGATGGAGTTCGAACTGCCTGCGCCCCTCCTGAAATTGTTCGGCAAAATAGCAAGCGATACCCCTTTGCCAATGATGCGGACGCTGTCCCGGATTCAATTCCAGAACACGGTCGAAGTCGGCGACGGCGGCAGTCGGATTCCCGAGCGTGAACTGCAGCCAGCCACGGAGGTGCAAGGCTCGCGCGTCCTTCGGATTCTCGTTTAGGATATAATCGTAATCCTGTTTGGCCAACTCTCCGAGTCCGACAGATTCGCGAATGCCCGCGCGCATGGCGCGCATCTGAGTGTGTTTCGGATCCCTCTCGAGGGCGCCGTCCAGAAGAACCAAAGCTTGCTTGGGTTGGCCGCGCTCAAATAGCGCTTTCGCCTGGCCTATCGGATCGGCCGGCTTGACTGACGGCTGGGGCTGAGGCCGTGCCGGAGCCTTGGGGGGCGCCTCGGATTTAGGCTGAGTGCTCAACAATGGCTGAGCGCCAGCTGACAAGGTAATCAAACCAAGGATGGACAAGAATGTGAGCCACGTTCTCATTCACGAACTCTATCCAGCCTCAGCGCCCGGCGCCACGAATTCTTGCAGTGCCCCCGCTAATTATTCTTAAAACGCCAGTTGCCCCTGGCGAATCTTCGCAGGATCGTAGCGATAAAGTTTTTCCGAATCGCTCACCAGATCCACAAGGGATTTGACTCCCTCTTCGTCGAACCTTTCTCATCCAGGCTTTGGCAAATCTCCACTTTGTTCAACCGCCGTTTTAAGGATTATCCGTGGAGCGGGACTGAGGACGCAGCGCCAGCCGCAGCCTTCGGGCAGATCGGACACGCCGCGACTGCTCTTTGACCGAGCCTCGTTGCGGGAAGACCGCCTATTTCGAATGACCATTCGCCGATGCGCCCAGGTCATGTCTTGCTCCGAGGATCGATTGAAAAAGTGAGCCCACCAAGGGAACTATTTTGGCGCCGGGCTGGTGTCTACTTCCCAATCGTCGGTGCGAAAAAGATTCACAGGCAGTCCTTCCTTGGAAAAGAGATTGGGTATCGCTGTGTTGCCGAATCCAAATCGAACCGCAACGGGCTGGCTGACAGTTTCACTCGAGACGAGCACGGCGCGACCCTCCAGCGTGGCCGTGGCGGCGACGAATTTCTTGTCCGCTCCCGCGACGAAAAACTCGGTCGGAGGCCCGTTTTTTGAGACCAATCCATTGTCGGCGTGATCGAAATGGATTCGAATCTGGCTCCCTTGAATCTCCATGCGTTTGTAGACTGGGCTTTGGTGGGCGATGCCGGACTTTCCGTAGGTTGTGGCAAGTGCCCAATTGGCCAACCGTTTCGCAACGTCTTTTTTGTTCACGGGATGGATATCCTTGACGTCATCCACGAGGTCGCTGACCACGACCATGCCTGTATTGGGATAGCTGGCGCTTTTGGATTGAGCCTCTCGCAGCAACGCTCCAACGTGGCTGTTGCCGTAAGCGAATGGAGCGATTTGGACGAAGTAAAACGGGAAATCCGAGTCCCAAGCTTTGCGCCAGGCGCCGATCATGGTGGTAAAAAGATCCTGGTAGGCATAAGCCGTGGAGGTATTGCTCTCCCCTTGGTACCAAATGGCGCCGGCAATTTTGTATTTGGTGATCGGGTGAATCATCGCGTTGAAACACTTGCCTGGATCCTTGGGCCACCACGCAAACGACTGCAACTTGCCGGCCGCCTCCTTGAGTTTGGGATCACCCAGGACGGATGATTGGGGAGTCCAAACTTCCGCAGGCGTCCCTCCCCAGTTGCTTCCGACAAGGCCAATGGGCGTCCCCAGGGTTTGCTGCAATTGTTTTCCAAAGAAATAGCCAACGGCGCTGAAATGGACCATCTCTTCAGGCGTGCAGACTTTCCAGCTTCCTTCGCATCGGTCTTGAGGGGTGTTCGACGTCGCTTTTGGAATTGAGAAAAAGCGGATCTTCAAATTTCTGGCGCGTGGCGCTTCTTCGAGGGACTGAGGCAGATTCTGATCCCCGCTCCATTCCATGTTGCTTTGACCGCTGCACACCCAGACTTCTCCGATCATGACATCCTCTAACACAATGGCATTCGACCCGCTCACGATCACCTTGTAGGGTCCGCCAGCGGCGGGCGTCTGGACCCGCACTAACCAGTGTCCTCCGTTGTTCGCGGTAGTTTCATGAATCTGGATGTCCCAGTCGGCGATGACACGGACTTTTTCAGCGGGATTGCTCCAGCCCCAAAGGTTCACGGTTGATTTTTGTTGAAGCACCATGTGGCTGCCGATGACGCTTGGCAGGCGCACTGCCGCGCACAGTGGGGCAAACGATGGCGCGATCAGCAACGCCGCCAACAACTGCAGGAATCTTCTGTTCATTGGGTTCTCTCGGTTGGAAAGAGTCATTCTTATTGATTTGTCGCGCGGCCGCAAGGAAGACCCTGCGTGCATCACTTTTAATGATTGGGTCTGAAGCCGCGGCCGCTTCGAGCCCGCATCCGAGAGCGCCGTTTTCAATAATCTTATTGTCTCGGGCTGGTCGGAACTGATGAACTGGGCCGATGAGCAAGCCATTGCATCAGATTCGATCGGGCGTGATCGGGACAGGATTCATCGGTCCCGTGCACATCGAAGCCTTGAAACGTCTCGGAGTTCAAGTGACCGCCGTCTGTGGGTCGTCCAAGGGATCGCGGGCTCTCGCGGATAAGTGGGGCATCCCCGAGGTTTACGGTGATTATGATTACAGGGCGATGCTGCGTTCGCCAAATGTCGACGTGGTCCACATCACGTCCCCAAACCAAGCTCATGTGGAGCAATCGCTGGCGGCGCTTTCTGCCGGCAAACACGTCGTGTGCGAAAAGCCCCTTGGGATGACATCCCAGGAGACTTCACGAATCCTGCAATGGATCAAAAAAAGAGGCGCCAAGGCCCCCGTTTTCGCGGTCAACTACATGTGCCGCTTCTTCCCGGCCGTTCTGCAAATGCGCGCGATGGTGGCCCGCGGGGACCTCGGAAACATCATCCATGTGCAAGGCCATTTTTTCCAGGATTGGCTCCTGAAAGACACCGACTACAATTGGCGCTTACTGGCTCGCGAGGGGGGAAAACTTCGCGCCGTGGGAGATATCGGCACACATTGGGTCGATGCCGTGTCGTTTGTTCTCGGCTCCCGGGCTGAATCCGTCTTTGCCACGTTGGAGACGTTCCACAAGAAACGATTTCGGCCAAAAAGCGAAGTGAAGACTTTTCAAAACGTTGAAGCGTCCGATCGGGAGATGGTGAGTTACAAGGTGGACACGGAGGATTTCGCGAGCGTGCTGCTCAAGTTTGGCGCCTCATCCAGCGGCAACGCGGATGGGGTGCACGCGAATGCGTCCGTGTCGCAAGTGGCGGCGGGTTGGAAGTGCAGTCTTTACATGGGGGTTTACGGCACTAAAGCCAGCGTGCGCTGGGATTTGCAGCAACCCAACGAAATCGTCGTGGGGCGGCGTGACGAGCCCAACCAAATCTTGCAGCGCGCGACGGCGGGGTTCAGCGAGGATGTCGCGGGGTTCACCGACTACCCAGGTGGACACGCAGAGGGCTTTCCCGACAGCCATAAAATGCATTATCGCGCCGTGTATGAGCATATCTCGAGCGGTCGAAAAACACCTGTTCTGTTCGCGACGGCCGAGGACGGTCATCACGAGGTCCGATTATGCGAAGCGGTGTTGAAAAGCGCGCGATCGAAGAAGTGGATTGATCTTTAAAACGGCAATTGCCCATGGCGAATCTTTTGAAGATCCTGGCGATAAAGATTTTCCAAATCACTCAGCAGATCCATCAAGGAGATGCCTCGATCTTCGTCGAAGCTTGCTCTTCCTGATTCACGCTTTTGCAAATCTGCACGATGTTCGAACGCCGTTTTAAGGTTGAAGGTTTGGCCAGTTTTCACTCGCCACTGGATCGTGAGCAAAACGAGAGATCGCGAAATGTCTCGCCGCGCCGCCCTGCCTTTAGCTGAACCGTCGCAGCTAAGGGTCCGTGCCGAGCTTGAAGTCCCGAGACCTCGGCCAGCTTTTTCCTGGCCAGCCGAGTTTTGCCCTGTGCACCAATGCGCCCATCTTGACCAGGTCGTGCCGAAGCGAGTAATTTGATGACATTGACTCAGATTCACCGCAATACGCCCTGCTTCCGGGCAGTCATTCTCTTTCAACACATGTGCAAAACTCCGAGACCGTGCTCCGCGTCGGCCAAGAGCGGCTTCACACTCATTGAACTTTTGGTGGTCATCGCCATCATTGCGATACTGGCTGGCATGCTGCTGCCGGCTCTTTCCCGGGCCAAGCTCAAGGCGACCGGAGCGTCATGCCTCAACAACCAGAAACAATTGGCGCTGGCGTTCGTGATGTACGCCGACGACAACGACGACTTCATGGTGCCCACCGAAGGAAACTACGGAGGCGGCTATTGGAAAGGTCCATTGCTGAATGGAAACCTCGTCGATCTTTCCGTAGGCATGAAAATCACCGAGGCGCAAACGAGGATCGAGAATGGGCTGAAGGCGGGGCCTCTGTTCCGCTACGCGTCCGCGACCGCTGGCTACCACTGTCCAGGGGACTTGCGCACCAAGCGGCTCAAACCGGGGCGAGGCTGGGCGTATGACAGCTACTCAAAAGCCAACGGCATGAACGGAATTCCCGAGTGGCAGGGCGGGGTGCAACTGCCTTACAAAAAGATGTCGGCCGTGCTCGACGCGTCCGAAGCAATGGTGTTCCTCGAGGAAGCAGATCCGCGCAACTACAATCTCGGAACCTGGGTGATCGACGTCGAACCCGGCGCCGGCTGGGTGGATCCATTCGCCATCTTTCATGGCAGCACCAGCACGCTTGGGTTCGCGGACGGGCATGCTGAAGCCCACAAATGGCTCGAGAGCAGCACGATCAAAGCGGCCACCGCTTCTGCCAATGGAACCTCTAGTTTCAATTGGTCGGGAGGCAACAACAAGAACCGCGACTTTCAATGGGTCTACCAGCGTTATAAACACTCCAAGTGGGCGCCGTTGAAATAACTTCAGCTCAAGGACGTTCAACTCTTCAACACCACCTTCAGAACTCAGAATCCAGGGATGTGAGGAGGGAAAAACAATCGCCAGTTGAATTCGCTACATCGGCAGCATGAACGGAGTCTCACCCCTTGGATGATCAACCCGCGAAAGCACCGATTTGGGAGTCCAGGAAAAAGCATCGCCAACCTCATTGATGTTCCACTCGAACGACAAGTTGAGATCGGCCAAACCGACTCCTACCCAACCCAGTTCGGGCTTTTCTTGATCCTACATCAAGAACGCGATCAACGTCCCCCCACCCCTCCTTAACTCCAACCTGGGATTGTCCCGTTGGATGCGATGGAGTCCCCTACACGAAAGACAAAATGGTGGGCGCGACAGGACTTGAACCTGCACGGCTTTCGCCACGGGATCCTAAGTCCCGCGTGTCTGCCAATTCCACCACGCGCCCACGCCTTGGAGCCAGGATGCTGCCAGATTCGAGTCCGCCAAACAACAGCGGATTTTCATCCCACCCTCTCAGCTCAGACATTCAAGCAGAAGGACCTCACGGATCGGGAACTGGCTACCAATTGAGCCTCGCAAGACTATCTGCCTATGAAGACAATCGTTGTCGAAGCGCTTCCGGGGCCACCTCACTCTCCCATCGACTCACAACCACCGCCACCACGCCGTTGCGAGTCAACATTCGCCGCGCGCCAAAAGTAACTGTTACCCGAGTCCCGGTATCGTTGTGCCATAACTGGTGTTACCCAGTGGCCTTGATTCTTTGGTTTTATTCCATGGCCTCGCCAGCGGGCTTGTCTTTCGATCTTCGTCCAGGCAAAGTTAGATCTCATCCAACCACATTTGCAGTCGCAGTGCCTCCAAACCATTTTCGTCATGCACTCAGCTCTCAGACTCTGGGGCCTCGCCATAGCCATGGCCTTCGTTTTCACCTGTTCCGCCGCGGAACCTAACCCGCCTCCCGGTTCGAAATTGCGAGTGGGCGCCGCGGCGGTCGATTTGGCGGCGGACGATTCCATGGTCATTGCCGGCGGCATTCACGCGGGGAAAGCAACGGGACAGGAGGGAAAGCTGCGCGTGGTGGCGGTGGTGCTCGCGCATCCTACCGCGATGCTGGCCGTTGTGGCCTGCGATATCCTGATGATCACCCGCGACTTGCTTGATCCGGTGACCGAAGAAATAGCAAAAACCACCGGCATTCCAGCGGCGCACGTTCTGATCCACAGCACCCACACGCATCACGCGCCCAGCACTCTGAAGATCCACGGCTACGACCGAGACCCGGTTTTCTGCAAGGCAGTTCAGAAAGGCATTTTGAAAGCGGTTCAGGACGCCCACGGCGCCTTGTCGCCCGAAGGCAGCAAGTTCCTGTTCCATCGGGGCCAGGAATCCACTGTGGGGCAGAACAGCCGGCTCATGCTGGAGGACGGAACCATCTACTGGATTGGTCCGCGCGAAGACGCGGTGAGACCAACGGGCCCTTTCGATCCCGAATTACCGGTGCTGTCGTTTCGCGATCCAGCCGACAAACTGCAGGCCGTCCTCTTCAACCACTCGACGCATACCATCGGGACACGCTTGCCTGGCCGTCGTTCCCCTTCCTTTTACGGCTTGGCGGCGCAAGATCTGGAAGCGGAAATGGGGGGACTATTCTGCTTTCTCGAAGGAGCGTCCGGATCGACCCATAACCTCAGCCTCAGTGGAGAGGAAGCGACTCGGCGGATCAAGTCGGCGGTCCATGAAGCCTTGTCGCGGTCCACCCCTCGACCCGTCACAAGACTTGCCGCCTTGAGGCGTCCATTCAAGTTTCGCGTGCGCCAATTCGACGAGGCTTCGGAGGAAGCGGCCGTCGCCCGTTACTGCCGCAAGCGATCCGGAGCTTATGCTGAGTCCATCATTCAAGTCTTTCGGGACATGAGGAAGAATCTAGACCCAGAACGTGGCGGGGAGCGTGAAACCTGGGTGCAGACCATGTTGATTGGCAACGTCGCTTTTGTGGGCGTCCCCGCGGAGTTCTTCACAAAGCTAGGGTTAGACATCAAGAATAGATCCCCATTCCCGAACACCTACGTTGCGGAACTGGCGAACGATTGGATTGGTTACCTGCCTGACTTGGAGGGGCACAAACTGGGCGGCTACCAGGTTTGGACTGGTTACCATAGTTTCGCGGAACCCGGGACGGGTGAACGCATCGTGGATCAAGCCGTGGAGATGTTGAAGGAAATGGCGGCGCAAGGATCCGGGGAAATCAAGCGGTAATGACCCGAGAACTGGCGATTGCGGTGGAAGACGAGCGGGTGAAGCCAAGAACATAGCTTAAATCGAGTAGGCGAAGCGAGATGGCCATTCGCTCGCGCCTCTCAATCCGTCCGCTTCGCCTGATCTACTATTGCGGCTCTTACTTTATCCGGGCGCCCGCTTGCAGGTTTTAGGATCGCTATTGGACGAAACTAGAGATTCTTTGCCACGAACGACGGTGAATTGTGGTTGCCGATGGATCGACCACGATCGCCCCTTCATAACCGTCCTCGAATTCCAAGGGAATGAGCTTCCACCTACGGCCGGGTGTGGTGGGATCTTGAATCAGAGGAGCGTCAGAACAGTTTTCATCCAAGGGCACGGTGAATGAGTCGAACCCCATGCTGAGGCCGTGCCCCAAGGCTTTCACAAACGCTTCCTTGCGTGTCCAGCACTTGAAAAAAAGCGATTCCGCATCCTTTGCCTCGACCTTCTCGAACTCGGCTAACTCCCCCCGAGAAAAGAAACGCCTGACGAGATTCATCGGCTCGGGAAATGGCCTGATATGCTCGATATCCACGCCGACATCCGATGTCGAAAATGCCACCAGGGCCCGGCTTCCGGAATGTGCCACATTAAAAAAGACTCCCTCGGAATCTCGGAGGGACGGTTTTCCATGAGAAGAGAACTGGAATCGGATGCTCGAAGGTGGCCTGTCCAGTTTTTGCCCAGCCAGAATCCGCAACACGCCCCTTGTAGTCGTGAAATGTCGCCGCAGTTCCGGAGTGACAAAACGCGCGGCTCTGGCCCGTTCCTCGTCTTCCAGAAGCCCGGAATAACGCTCCCAATCCAACCCGTGGACCGCCAAATCCACGTCCCAAACTTCCGTGCCCTCAAGCAACCGGCTCAAAGCAGCTCAACGCCGATTCCGCCGCTTCACATGCAACTGCGCCAAAGAATGAGCCAGCGCCGCGGTTACCGAGGCGGCTTCCTCATCGCTAAGCTTCTCCTGCAATCGCGCCTCCGCCCGCTTTCGCGCTTCCTCCGCCTTGACTTCGTCGATGTCGTCCGACTTGATGGCCATATCGGTCAGGATCGCAACCCGATCAGCCGTGATTTCAACAAAACCTTCTCCCACGGCGAGGTGATAATCGGTTCCGCCTTTCCGCGCCGTGACCTCACCGGATGACACCTGAGTCATTAGAGGCACATGCATGGGGTAGACTCCCATTTCGCCTTCCACGCAGGGCAGAGTGACCATCTCGACATCCTCGGAGTAGATCTTTGCTTCCGGCGTGACGATTTCCAGTTTCAAAGTTGCCATGTTGTTCTCCGGTGTAGCTAGCTGAAGTCAGGACCGACACCCTTCCCGCGCCCTAGATCAGAAGTCACTCCTTGATCTCGTCAATGCCGCCCTTGAGATAGAAGTTGTTCTCGGCAACGTCGTCGTGCTTGCCGTCGAGAATTTCTTTGAACCCTTTGACCGTGTCCGCGACAGGAACCTGTTTTCCTGGCCGACCGGTGAAAACTTCAGCCACAGAGAAAGGCTGGCTCAAGAACTTCTGGATCTTCCTGGCTCGATAAACCGTCAACTTATCTTCTGGAGACAGTTCATCCATGCCGAGGATGGCGACGATATCTTGCAGATCTTTGTAGCGTTGCAACACCTTTTGAACACCTCGAGCCACTTGATAATGTTCTTCGCCCACAATATCGGGCGACAGCGCGCGAGACGTGGAGGCGAGCGGATCGACGGCCGGATAGATGCCCAATTCCGCGATGGACCGTTCCAAAACGATCGTGGCATCCAAGTGGGCAAAGGTGGTGGCCGGCGCGGGATCGGTCAGGTCGTCCGCAGGCACGTAAACCGCCTGAAAGGAGGTGATGGATCCTTTCTTGGTGGACGTGATGCGCTCCTGCAAATTGCCCATTTCGGCAGCGAGCGTGGGTTGATAGCCGACGGCGCTGGGCGTGCGCCCGAGCAGCGCCGAGACTTCGGAGCCC
>SXGS01319735.1_pt1 | contig 22945 bp, 17 predicted proteins | sample 3174681 | NCBI WGS metagenome assembly SXGS01 (sample SAMN11356861, study PRJNA531348) | freshwater metagenome | isolation source: freshwater sample F1-80 | place: China: Fuxian Lake, Yuxi | collected 2017-12-25
AGCACTCGGTCAACCTGTTCCAGCCGGCGATCGACGTGCTGAAGGGAGTGGTCAGCGCTCCGGCCACGATCGTGGCGGGGAGCGTGGTCCGCTTCCGGATCACGATCACCGACGGCGATACCTCTTGGGATAGCCCGGACCTGGTTCCGTTCTCGATCGTGGACGACAAATTCGGCACCATCGCCGCGAGCCAGTTCACCGAGAGCGGTGGCGTTGGCGGTCTGGACGACAACAAACTCCAGGAGAACGAGGTCTGGACGTACGAGTACGACTACACCGTCCTGGTCAGCGACTTCCCGTCGCTCACCAACGAGGTCCGGGTTCTGTTCAAGCCCGAAGGCTTCCCCAACGAGCTGCGGGATACGTCTCGCGTCGGTCTCGCGGTCGAACTTCCGGTCGAGGAGGGCCGGATGACGGGCGGCGGCAGCGTTTTCCTCCAGTCCGGGGATACCGGCGGTCCGGTCGGAACGCGTGTCACGCACGGGTTCCAGATCCACTGCTCGCCGCTGGCCACCAACAACCGGCTGGAGATCAACTGGGGCAAGCCCAACAACCACTTCCATTTGGGCAACCTGATACCCGCGTCGATCGTCTGCCGGGACACCGGCATCGTGCAGGCTCCTCCCGATGCCCCGATCGATACGTTCGAGGCCGACGGGGTCGGACGGTTCAGCGGCACCGTCGGTGACATCAAGTATCACAACGTCTACGCCGAGATCCACTTCCTCTTCACCGACGGCGGACCGGAGAAGGGCGAACCGGGGCTGTACGACACGGCCCAGTACCGGATCATGATCGACACGGATGGTGACGGGGCTGTCGATACGCTGGCCCTCGACAACTTCGGGGGCGACCCCACCGCGGATCGGCTGGACCGCGGCAACCACCAGGCGCACGACGAGATCAAGCGGTTCACGAGCGCGATCACCCAGTTTCTCAGCCAGATCGAGCAGAAGCTGGATCAGCTCGACAACCCGAACCTGAGCTCGTCGCAGGTCCGGCGGTACACGGACGATCTGCTCGATCTGTTCGCGCAGTTCGACGCGGAAGTGGCCACGACGACGATCGCAACGACAACCGCAACGACGACGAGTACCAGCTCCACCAGCACGTCGCTGGGGGACATCTGGTTCCCCCCTGATGACGACGACCTGGTTCTCAACGGCGTGCTAGTCGGTTGACCCGCGAGGAGCCTCCCGGCGTCGCCGGGAGGTTGTGACAGCAAGCAAGGGTTGTGACCCCGCTCACCGCAGAGAGATCGCCCCTCTGTGGTGAGCGGAGTCACAACCCCCGCCTCTTTCTTGTCCCCGTCAGCGATTATCTCGGCGACGGGTTGGGATCAGGTCATTCTTCAGCCGATCCGCCGGGCCAGGCGCGTGGCTGTGCGCCGACCACTTCATCCAGGTTCACGCCCCAAAAAAGCCCCTGGAGCATCTCGTCGGCCTGCGCGCCCGGCGCCAGTCGCACGGCAGCACTACCGCTCCGCCTGACATTCGAGGTGGTTGTTTTGGCAATCGACAGACTGTAGGTGTTGGTCGCGCCGGTCGGGCTGTACACCTTCACGTAGTATTGCAGGCCACCAGTCAAAGACAGGCTCACGGTCTCGCCGTTGCCGGCGGTGGCCGAACTGGCCAGCAGGTTGCCATTCGCGTTGTAGACTGCCAGGTCGAGGTCGCCCGTGGCGTTCGTGAACTGGATCGACACGCTATACGTGCCGTTCTTGCTGGCGATGAAGGTGAAGTAGTCTCCATCCATCGCAGTGTGCAGATTCAGGCCGGTCACACTGGCGGCGGCGATCTTCCCCTGGTTCGTGGCGGTGCCAAGGGTGTCGTTCGTCTCGTAGGCGTCCGGCGCCAGGGTGGGGGGCGACGGCGGAGGGGGTGAAATGGGCGGCGAGATCGGCGGCGAGGTGGGCGACGAGGTAACGCCGCCGAACTGGGCGGTCAGTTTGTACGCGCCAACTGCGAAGGCGTCGGTCGTGGCCCCGTCGGCCGCGACGAAGTAAGTCTGCCCGGGTGTCAGGCCGGTCAGGTTGACGGCGGCGACCGTGCCGAAGGTGCCGCTCACCGTCGCCAGCAGGTTCCCCGCGGCATCGTATACCGAAATCTTTGGGGCCAACAGGCTGTGGTTCCGAGCATCGACGGCGACGCTGAGGGTGCCGTCGAACGCGGTGGGTGCGACGACGCGGAAGTAATCCACGTCGGTCCGGGTCGTCATGTCGGCGGTCAACGCGGCCGTGCCCGTGGAGTCCAGCGCCACCGAGGTAGCGGACCCGAGGCTGTCGTTGGCGGCACCGGCATCAAAGTTGTCCGGTAACCGGGCACCATAAATGGCCCGGATGCCCGCGATATCATCGGCGGTCAGTCCGGGATAAACGCCCGTGATCGCACCGTACAACACCGTCCCCGCCGTGCTGTGATCCAGGCCCAGTGCATGACCGGATTCGTGTAGGAGTACCGAGTAGAGATCGGGGGAAGTTCCGATGTAGAAGGTCTTGCTGGCGTTCAGGGTGATATCGCCCCCTTCCGTCGATCCGGTCGCGTTGAAGGGGGGAGAGTAGGCGTTGGCGAGACCGGCCGTGGGTGTGGAACCCAACCGGATGTCACCGAATCGGCTATCCCCTTGCGTCTGTCCGAACGTTGCCCACGCCGAGCCGTCGTCGGTGACCTGGTGGAAGTTGAGGTTCGCGGCCTCTGCCCATGTGGCCAGGGCCCGGGCGAACTCCCGCTGCCACGTCTCGGTCGGGGCGGTCGCGTTCAGTTCGGCGAACAGCGCACTCTGATATTGAGACCCCCACTGTGTCCCGTCCGGGGCGAAACTGTACGAGACGCTTGCGCTGGCCCACTGGGTTCCGCTCAGGGCGTACGGCACGAGGCGGCTTTCCATTGACTCCACCGTGGGGCGAAATGCCCGCCGATCACGGTTTGCGGACGGGGACGGACGACGCGAGGACCAAGCGTAGCGCAGTAACGAACTAAACACGGTTGGCGGCTCTCCTGGTGCTGGGACAGTAAGGTGGTCTTGTCGAGGAACCATCCGGCACGGGGATGCGACCGCGTCACGGCGCTGCTATTCCCGGCGGTGTTCCACAGGGCGAACGGGGAGGTGCGAAAGGATGAACGGCTGTGACAAGATGATCCGAACAGTCCCGCTCCGGAGAGTCCGAAGCCGGATCGGAAACTCACAACCTTTCGGCAGCCTGGCGATCCCTGAGGGATCCATGGCTTTGCGTCCCACCTTCGCAGGTGGTTTGCCCTTGTCGAGGCTTTTTCGGGACGGAGCGTGGCGATTTGGAACCGACCGCTCACACAGCCTGGTTCTTCGCGCCGGCCCGAAGAGTCACTTCCCACGCGGAGACCATAGTTTATCCCGAAGCGAAAAGCAAAAAATCGAGCATTCCTGTCTTTTCAAACGGCTCCCTCGAGAACACGTTGCGGGTGTATTACCGACGACGTGTCCAGTTAGTTGCACCGGGACAAGCAGTTCTGGAAAACTTCGGCGATGTGAAGTTCCGCTACGGTCCCGGAAAGGTTGAACGCCGGAACTTCCCGGAACGAAGAACGCCGCAAACAACTAAGATTTGCGGCGATTGTGAATTATCAGATGTTAGAACGCAGATGTGCCAAAGTCTCTTGTTCAACCGTTACACTACCGGGCAGGAGCGTCGTACCAGCCGGCTGGCAAGTCACGCTCAACCCCCGCCGGCTTTGGATCGCGGTCGTCCTTCATTCTTCGTCCGTCGCTCGGGCCGCGGAATCGCCGTGCTGAACCTGAAATGCTAATTGTTCCAACTGGATTGCGAGGTCCACCGTGACGAGTCGCACGCGGCGCGGGAGTTTCAGGACCACCGGCGCGAAGTTCAGGATGCCTCGCACGCCCGCCGCGACCAACGCGTCAGCGACTACGTGCGCCGTATCGCCGGGAACCGTCAGCACGCCTAGTTCCGCCTGGAGTTCCGCGACCCGCGCGCCAAGCGCCGTGACCGACTCCACTGTCAAACCTTCCACATCCTTGCCCACCTTCGTCGGGTCGCTGTCGAACAGGCCTATGATCTCGAATCCCTGTGCCCGAAATCCCCGGTACTTCAACAGCGCGCGGCCCAAGTTGCCGACGCCAACCAGCACCGCGCGCCAGGGACGATCGATCCCCAGTGCCGTGCGAATGGCGGTAGCTAGTTCGCGCGCGTCATACCCGACTCCGCGCTGGCCCAGGTGACCCAATGCCGCAAGGTCGCGGCGCACCTGCGCGTCGCTCACTCCGACCGCCTCAGCGATGCGACCGCTCGAGACCGGTTCGCCGTCCATCGGCCAGTCGGCCACACACCGCAAATAAAGGCTCAGTCGCTGGGCCGCTGCCCGCGAGAGGCGTTGACTACGCTCGACTGGCACGCCGTCCAAGACTTGACCTCCTGTCGCGAGAGAAGCAACGGGAGCGGTTTGGCTCCTCTCAACACCATTTTATCGCGTGACCGCGATCGGTTCGCCTATTACCTGATCATTTTACACGCGGATCACTTCTTGGTGCTGCTCCACGAAACGGGAATCGTGACTTCGGCCCCACTTGGTTCAGTCAATCGCACGCGCACCGTGCAACGCCCTGCTTGCGCTGCGACTGCTTCGGGAACCGTGATCCGAACCGTAGCGACTGGGCCGCCGCCGGTCGAGAACTTCACCTGCACGCGAGGTAGGTCGCTCTCGGCACCGGCCACACTCACGGCTTTGCCATCAGGCGAACGGAGTTGCACGAGAGCAGACACTTCCGTTTGGCCCGCCGCGAGCCGGAGCGTAATGGCCTCTGGCGTTGCGATCACCGCGACTGCGGCCCGCTTCAACACGCGCACCGGAATACGCAACTCCGGGCAGTCCGCGTCGTCGGTGAAAAGGACCACGGTTTCGTCGCGGTGACCGGCAGGCGCGTTCGCGGCGAGTTTGACCATGACAGACTGCGACCGACCCGCGGCGTTCGCGACCGGCCCGACCTCGACCGTCAGGTGCGCGGCCGACGAGGCGGCCTTCAGCACGGTCAGCGGTTTCGCGCGTGTGTCGGTGACAACGAGTTTTTGGCTCGCCTCGCCGGTCGTCGAGAACGCGACTTGTGGCGGGTTCACCGCGATCTCGCGTGAGAGTGTCGCCGTGATCTGAAGCAGCACCTCCCCGTTCTGCACGGGGACACCGGGCGTGTCTACCTTGTACGAAACCACCACCTGCCAGCGGTTCGGGCCGTCGGGTTGTGCCAGCGTGTTCACCTCCAGCGCGAGCTTCGTCTTCTCGCCCTGTTGCAGCGTACTGGAACCAAGACCCTGGCGCAAGCACCCGCAGCCGGCCTCGACCTTCGTGATCGTGACCGTTCCTGCGGTCGCGTTTGTCAGGTCGAAGGTGTGAACCAGTGGCGGGCCGGCTTTCACATCTCCCTTTGCCGAGAGCGGCGCGGGACTGTGGAACGTGGCCGGCGCGGGCAGCGGCTGGCCGGAGGCCAGCGCGGAGAGCAGAATGAAGGTGTGCATGACCACGTCGGATAGCGTTCTGTAGGCAAGGCGTGAAGTCCAATACGAGAAGTGAACCGTGAGAACATGACTAACGCAGGTGAAATGGGGGGAACCCGCGTTCGGGTGGCTGCGTGCCCGGCAGCGTTTGGGTGCATACCCGCGGCCGACGAAGTGTTCGCGTGGGTCGTCGATCTGGCGCGTCCGCCCGTTCCCGCGGACGAGTTGTTCGCGCGCCTCACGCCGGATGAGCAAACACGCGCGCTCCGGTACAAGATCGCGAAGTCACGCGAGCAGTTCGCCATCGGTCGCGGGCTGCTCCGCGGGTTGCTCGGTGAGTGCCTGGAACTGGCGCCGGCAGCAGTCCCGCTCACTTACCTGTCGTCGGGCAAGCCCGTGTTGAACGGTGGGCCGGCGCTGCACTTCAACGTCACACACACAGATGGCATCGCGGTAATCGCGCTAAGTTGGCGGCGCGTTGGCGTGGACGTGGAACGGGTTCGGCTCGTGCGCGATCGAGACTCGCTGGTCGGGCGTTACTTTTCATCCGCGGAGGAGGCCGCGTTCCGGGAGCTTCCCGAACGGCACCGGCAGGCGGGGTTCTTCCGCGGGTGGACGACGAAGGAAGCGGTGATCAAGGCGGCCGGCGCGACAGTCGGGTGTCTCGCCGATTTCGACGTGGAACTTCACCCCGAACGCCCGCCTCGCGTTCACGCGGTCCGCGACCCGCAACTGACCGGCGTAGGGTGGGCGCTCGCGGAGTGGACCGCACAAGGAGACGCCGCGATTGCGATAGCGGTGGAGGGAAGTGCGACACTGCGCGTGGAGCGGGCAGAAGTGTAGCCACAGATGAACGCAGAAGACACGGATCAGACCAGAAGAATGAGGTTCATTCTTCTGGTCTGATCCGTGTCTTCAGTGGTCGCTAGTTCCGATCTCCGCCTTACGGCGGCGGGGGCGGCGTGAGCGGGGCACCGACGGCGACGTTGCTCAAGTAAGGGGCGGTTGCCTGGTTCACCTTGTCGTCGGTCACGTCGAGCCTGAACTTGTAGCCCATTCGACTAAAGAAGTCTCGGAAGTTGACGTTGTTCACGCCCTTCTGCTTTCCCTCACCGATGGCCTTCGACATCGCTTCGAGGAGTTTCGTCTTCTCGTCGCGGTTCGGGTCCGTCACGGTGTTCAGCGGGAAGTACCCCTCGACGATGTACCGGGTCCGCTCGGTCACCTGCCCGACCCACGCGCGTTTCTTCATGTCGAAGTACGCATCCACCGGGATGCCCATCTTGAGAAGGTCCTTGACCACGGTCTCGATGTCGTCGGTGCCGTCGCCGTTCACGTCGAAGATGCCGACGAGGGCGATGTGGTCGGCCACGCCCTTACGCCAAACCGAGTTGTAGAGCAGGTCGCCCTGAGCCACACCGTCGCGGATCGGGTCGAGTTCTGACCCGGCCTGGACGCGGGCGAGCGAGAGCCGCTCATTCACTACCTCGAACACCTCGATCGATCCCTTCGGCACGAACGTTTCGACCGACTTGTACGCACCCTTGCCGTCGGGCACGCGGAGCATCCGCACGCGGGACTGCCGGCCCTTTTCCGGGAAGTCGGTCGGTAGGATCGTGAACGTGAGACCGGGCCGCACGCCGACCGCGGAACCGAGGTTGATCTCGACGACGCCGTCGGTGCCCGGCACCTTCCGCAGAATCTTGCCCTGCGGTTCGTCGAAGGTAAACGTCTCGCGGTCGCCCTTGCTCGCCTCGACGACAAGTCGCTTGTTGTCGTCCTGGAGTTGCGCGACCTTTTCCTTTTCCTTGCGGAGTTCACGCTCGTAGCGGTCGCGCTCCTCCTTCACGTCGGTGATTGTCTTGTTCGCCAGCGCCTCGGCCGCCTCGTATTTCTTGGTGCGTGCATCGAAGCCGTTGACCACTGCGGCGATCTTGTCCTGGATATCCTTCGGCAACGCATCGGTCACGGTTTTGAACTTGAGCGTCGCGTCCTTGAGTTCCGTGGCGGTCTTGGCAAGTGCCAAGATTTGCTTCTTGTAGGCATCCCGCTCGTCCTCGGCGGCCTTGTACGCCACCTCCTTGTTCTTGATCTTGGCGATCTGATCGACGAGCCCCTCAGTCGTTGGCTTGTTCGCTTTCCCAGCGGCATCGAGCTGCCAAAACTTGAGTTCGTCTGGCAGTGTCGTGGCGTCGGCCAAACCGATCTTCTTGGCCATCGCTTCGTTAATCAATTTCACCTCGCCCGCGATCTTATCCCCGGCCTTCGACTCGGTCTCGATCACGTTCACGTCATCGTTTTGAGGAATCCCGAGGTAGATGCGGTAAACGCGGGCCAACCGCTCAGATTCTTCCTTCGACGTTCGCAGACCCGCCAGATCTTTCTCTGCTGTCTTCTTCGCGTTGACATGCGTCTCCATTTCGGAGAACGACAGGTACCACATCACGCCGAACGCGATCGTGGTGAGTACGAAAAACACCAGCGCGAAGATCAGCGGGACACTCGTCTCTTTCGACTTAGCCATGTGTTCCTCGTCGCGGTGAACGCGTTCGGGTGCGGGGCTAGAGGATGTGATGGCGCGCAGTGGGCCGCACCTTTCACTCTTCTTTGAGCTTAAACGGCCCGGAGGTGGAGTCAACACGAAAGAAACCGTAACGCCGCGACAGGTTAAGGGATGTACCGACCGTGCCAGTTGCGCCGCGCACCTCCCGCTCGAATGGTAACGTCCCAGGTTCAGTCTGCGTTGGAGGGAGGTATCCGATTGTGTCCAGATAACTGCCGACATCGTATCCGCTTCGCAAGAGTTAGATCCTGCACCTTTTCCTCGCGGAGATGGGTCATGCCGATCGGGATCGATAGCCGCCGGAAGAAGCCGTGGACCGTTGTGAAACTGTGGCCGGGTGCTCTTCTCGTCGATGTCACGTCGAAGGGGTCGGAGCCGTGGGTGCGGTTCAGCCCGTTCTTCCCGCATGGCGGAATCCCGATCCCGAATACGCCCAATCAGACCTCCGCGTCTGTCGAAGGACTGTGGCAAGGGTTGAAGGTGTTCGAGAAAGAAGACACCGCTCCGGCGAAATGGTCGATCACCACCATGCGGAACATCAAGCGGTCGGGGAAGAGTCGCGGAGCGGTTCGCGGTCACCGGTTCGGCGCGACGAGCGACACGCTGCTGGGCTATCGTGATGCTCGCTACCGAATCTACCTGCCCGCGTACCGCTGGGTGTTGGAGAACAAGTTGACGCGAGAACTGGAACAACTTCGCGCAGCCGTGAAAGAGCGTCCTGTTGTGCTGCTCGACTACGAGACGAACGCGAACGTCGATGACCTGACAAGCCCGCTGTCGCACGCGGCGCTGGTGAAGCAGTACCTCGAGGACACCTGGCCCGCTCTCGCGGACGAATCCTGACGTCGGCTCAGGTCACTGTGGCTTCGCGGTCACGAGAGCAGGAACGGATAGCGGTACACGGTCCCACAGAATCCGTATCAGTTCGGGCGACAGGTACGGAAAGTCGTCAGGAATGTTGAGGCACACAACACGCTTGCCGCGGAGCGCGTAGGAGAACGCTTTTGTGAGCTTCGCCCGGTGCGCCGGCTCCATCACGAGAATCACATCGGCCCACGCGAGTAACTCCGGTGTGACCGGGTTCTCGGCATCGGGCGCGACGCCTGCGGACTCAACCTCGAAACCGGGCACCGCGCCGAACACCGCTTCCGCGGTCGGACTGCGCAAGCAATTACGGGCGCAGACGAACAACAGCCGCACGCGAGCCTCCTGAGAGCGCGCTCTCGACAGCGTTGTTGTACGCGGTGCTGGGTTCGGAGGAGTGGCCCCTCTGGGTCCAATACTATACTGAAAAGCCCACTACCGCTGAGGGTGAATGGTGATGCTCTTCCTCCTGCTAGGCACGGCACTCGCGCAACCGGCGGCCGATGCGCCAACCTTCTCCAACGCGAAGAAGGACGACAATGGGTTTCTCGTTCACGAAGTCAAGTCGCCGTATCAAGCGGGGACCACACGGATTCGCGTGCTGCTCCCGGAGAGGTTGGAGAAGGGCAAGACCTACCCGTGCGTGTACGTGCTACCGGTCGAGGCTGGCAGTGAGAACCGCTACGGCGACGGACTGAAGGAGATCAAGAAACTCGACCTGCACAACACACTGAAAGCGGTGTTCGTTGCGCCCACGTTCTCGCTTCTCCCTTGGTATGCCGACCACCCCACCAAGAAGGATGTGTGCCAGGAGACGTACTTCGTGAAAGTGGTCGTGCCGTTCGTGGAGAAGACGTACCCGGTGAAGACCACACCAGAAGCGAGGTTGTTGCTGGGGTTCAGCAAGTCCGGTTGGGGAGCGTACGGCCTGCTGTTGCGTCACTCAGACGTGTTCGGAAAGGCCGCGGCGTGGGACGCACCTCTGATGATGGACAAGCCCGGCAAGTACGGCAGCGGTGACATCTTCGGGACCGAGGGCAACTTCGCCGTATATCGCGTTACCAGATTGCTCGAAGACAACGCCGCGAAGTTCCAGAAGGAGACGCGTCTGATCCTGACCGGCTACGGGGGCTTTCGCGGCGAACACCAGAAGGCGCATGAGTTGATGGAGAAACTGAAGATCGCCCACGAGTACCGTGATGGCCCGCAGCGCAAGCACGACTGGCACAGCGGCTGGGTGAAGGAAGCCGCCGAGTTACTGCTGGCGCGGAGCGAGAAGCCGTGACGCATCGCGCTCGCTGTTCCAAACATCTGGCGGGTCTCGGGGGTACGAACTGGGAGAAGACGGTACAATCGTGAGCAGCACTCCGTACCCGCACACAGGTTCGCGCATGACTCGTCCTCTGGTCGCACTGTTTGGGGTTCTCTTCGTTGCTTCATGGCCCGCGTTCGCGCAGAACGACATCCCGTCTTCCGAAGTGCCCGCGGCGGTGTGGAAGTTCAGTGCGCTCGACGAAACCGGCGTGACTAAAGCGTCCGCGAAGTTCCTCGAAACCGGCCCGCGTCCGCCCAACTACCCAAGTTTCGCCGCGACCAACACTGCGATGGCGTTCACCGCGGCGCACACGAATATCACCGTTCGCGAAGCGGACTTGCCAAAAGCGCATCTGCGGTTCGGGCTGAACGATTCGATCACGATCGAAGCATGGGTGAAGGTCGCGGAGTTGAAGGACGGCAGTTACACATATCTGGTGGGGAAGGGCCGCAACCGCAAGCCGGGGTTCCCGGAGAAGAACCAGAATTACGCCCTACGGCTAAAGGGCGTTAAGGGTGAGGCGTGCGTGTCCTTCCTATTCGCGAGTGCTCCCGAGAAGGACAAGCCCGCAGAGTGGCACCGGTGGACCACGACGAAGGGCTTCACCGGGGGCGGGTGGCACCACGTCGCGCTCGTGTACACCTTCGGCAAGCCGGACAGCGTTCGAGGGTACATCGATGGCGTCTCGCAGAAAGGCGTCTGGGACGAAGGCGGTGCAACGACCCGCGCACCAGTGACCGACGCGGACGACCTTACCATCGGCACCGGTAACGGTGGCGGTGCGGGCAACTCGTTCCGCGGCGCGCTCGATGATGTCACGATCTGGCACGCGGCGCTTTCCGACAACGTGCTTAAGAACCGTTATCAGTTCCTTCCGCCCCCGCTCGCGGTGAATCGCGCCGACTTGCCGAAAGGCGAGGTTTTGGTGCAGATTTGTGAGGAAGGATTGCCGAGTCGGAACGCGTGGCCGGAGGTTCCATCGCAGCCGACCGAGAGCTACCGTGAAGACGCATTCGGCTTCTTCGAGGTGCCGCACAAGTACGTCGATACCGGTGTACGCGCTGACCGACCCAACCCGTTCCTTCTACGCGCCGCGGCGGTCGTGAACCTGCCCGCGGGGAAGCACCGAATCCTGCTTCGCGGGCGCGGCGCAGCCAGGCTGTACTTCGACGACAAGGTGCTGCTCTCGACACCGTTCCCGCCGACCGACAGCAGCGGACACGGCACCATCGCGAAGACCGAAAGTTACCTGAACCTCGGACCGGACTTCAGGTTCGCGCCGCCAGGGAACCGCGAATCGTGGATCACGTTCGAGTCGAAGGGCGGCGAACACATCGTCGTGATGGAAACGATCGTCGGTAACTACTTGGGTAACAACAAGCGCCGGCCCGAGTTGGGCGAAACCGTGGTCGCGGTGTCGCTCGCGGGTAGCGAGTCGTGGCAACTGCTCACGCCCGGTACGCGTGTGGTGCCGTACACGGACGCGGGTTGGACCGCTTACGAAGCCGAACACGCCGCTCGTCTCGACAAGGTGAACGCGATTGCACGCGAAGTGTGCCGCAAGCAACACGAGGAGTACTGGAAGACGCGACGCGACTCCGCAACGAAGTGGCTCGATTCCACGCCCGCGCAGAGAGTGCCCGAGCGGCTCCTCCGATACCCCGCGAACAACGCGATCGATCACTTCCTCGTCGCAAAGTTGGTGGATGTCAAGGAGCAAGCCGCGGCGCCGGCGGGCGCGATTGACTTCTACAAGCAGGTGCAGCCGATCCTCGAAGCGAAGTGCTCCGGGTGCCACAGCGGCGACAAGCCGAAGGGCAAACTGCGGTTGGACGACCGCGCCGGCGCTCTCGCCGGCGGCAAGGACGATGGCCCCGCGATTACACCCGGCAAGCCCGCAACAAGCCCCCTGCTGATGCGCGTGAAGGCTGATGGCGAAGGCGTGATGCCGCCGAAAGGCGACAAACTCACCGCCACAGAAATCGCAATTCTCGAAACGTGGATCAAGGAAGGCGCACGCTGGCCCGACCTGAACGCCGAATACACAACGCTCACGCCACTCAGCGACGACCTCACGTTCCTGCGGCGTGTCACGCTCGACACCGTCGGCGTCGTGCCCACGTCAGAAGAGATCCGCCAGTTCCTCGCGGACACCGCGCCGAACAAGCGCGCGAAGGTCATCGACCGGTTGCTCGCTGATCCGCGATGGGCGGACCACTGGATGGGGTACTGGCTCGACGTGCTGGCCGAGAACCCGAACATCATCAACCCGACCCTGAACAACACGGGGCCGTTTCGGTGGTGGCTCTACGAATCGTTCCGCGACAACAAGCCGATGGACCTGTTCGTGACGGAACTGCTTCGCATGAAGGGCAGCTCGCGGTTCGGCGGTCCGGCGGGGTTCGGGGTCGCATCGCAGAACGACGTGCCGATGGCGATGAAGGGCACCGTGGTCGCGGCGGCTTTCTTGGGCGTTGAGATGAAGTGCGCCCGGTGTCACGACGCGCCGGCGCACGCATCCCTCCAGCGCGATCTGTTCGAGCTGGCCGCGATGCTTGGCGCGAAGCCGGTGAAACTGCCCGCCAGTAGTAGCGTACCGCTGGACAAGGTTCACGAAGGGGGCCGCAAGCCGCTCATCGCGGTGACGCTGAAGCCGGGCACCGAGGTCGAAGCGAAGTGGCCGTTCGCGCGATTCGCACCTGAGGCGTTGGGCAAGCAACTCGCGGAGTATCCAGAGGACGCACGCGACCGGCTCGCGGCGCTCCTTACCGCACCGCAGAACGAACGCTTCTCGCAAGTGATGACGAATCGCGTGTGGAAGCGGCTGATGGGTCGCGGCATCGTGGAACCGGCGGAAGACTGGGAGAAGGGCAAGCCGTCTCACCCGGAGTTGCTGCGCTGGCTATCGAGAGAGTTCGTTCGCGGCGGCTACGACGTGAAGCATCTGTCGCGGCTCGTTTTCAACTCACACGCGTATCAGCGCGCCGCCGACCCCGCGCTGAAGGACACACCGGTGTTGTTCACGGCCCCGGCTCGGCGACGGCTTACCGCGGAGCAGATCGTCGATTCGATGTTCAGCGCGACCGGGGCACCGTTCCGCGTCGAAGAAGCGAGCCTCGATGTGGACGGCGTGCGCGAAATGAACAGCTCGCTCACGCTCGGCAAACCGCGGCGCTCGTGGATGCTGACCTCAACCTCGAACGAACGCGACCGGCCGAGTCTGTCGCTGCCGCGCATTCAAATGGTGTGCGACGTGCTCGAAGCATTCGGCTGGCGCAGCTCGCGTCAAGACGCGATCACGACGCGCGCGAACCTGACGAACGTGCTTCAGCCCGCTATCCTCCAGAACGGCCCGGTCGGGTTGTGGCTCACGCGCCTCAGCGACGACCACGCCGTCACCCAACTCGCGCTCTCCGCGAAGTCCGTCGATGAGCTTCTTGACGAAGTCTTCTTGAAGGTACTGACGCGCAAGCCATCGGAGAAGGAACGCAAGACATACGGCGAGTACCTCCGCGCCGGGTTCGACGCGCGCGTGAAGACGCCGCCGCCGAAGCCCACTGTCAAGCGACTGCCGGAACCGTACGTGTCGTGGTCGAACCACCTGCATCCAGAGGCGACGACGATCAAGATGCGCCAGGAAGAAGCCGCACGCAAAGGCGACCCGCCCACGGAGCGCCTCGACCCCGAATGGCGGTCGCGCCTGGAAGACGTGCTGTGGGCCGTGATAAACTCGTCCGAGTTCGTGTTCACGCCGTGAGGCTACGAACGTGCAGAAGACTACTCCGAAGCGGACACTGGTTCTCGCCACCGCAGTCGGCGGGGTGTGCCTGCTCGCGTTCGGTTTGGTCGGTGTGCGGGAATGGTGGCTGTCGTTGTCCCCGCCTTCGCGCGAACCGGACATCTACGGCCGAGTCATCGCCGAGGGCGCGGCGGGATACTTGGTCGAGTCGCCGCACGGCGGCCGGTGTTGGTTTCGCCCGCCCGTCGGGACGAGCATCCGAACCCGCAACGACGAGCCGGCCGCACTTGCGGTAGGTCAAACGGTGAGTGGATGGCACACTAACATTGTGAAACTCACTGACCCACCGCAAGTGGATGCCGTGTGGATCATCATCGAACCCGACGAGCCGAAGGCACAACAACCATGAACCGACGCGACTTCCTCGCTACTTCCGCCGCGCTTGCTGCGACCACATCAGGGGGCTTGTGCCCCCCGCTCTCCGCGGCCCCGTTGAAGGGCAAGGCGGAGGCGTGCATCTTCATCTGGCTCGGCGGCGGAATGGGGCAAGTGGATACGTTCGACCCGAAGGCGAAGGGCGTCAACAAGGGCACGCCGAAGAAAGCCGGGTCGCTCTACGACTCCATTCCCACCGCCGTGCGCGGCGTGCGGTTGTGCGAACACCTCAAGAAGACCGCCGACGTGATGGACCGCGTCACCGCGGTTCGCACCGTGAACCACAAGGTCATCGACGAACACGCGTTCGCGACGAACCTCGTTCACACCGGGCGCGTGACGAGCGGGAACGTCGTGTACCCGTCGCTTGGCTCCATCGTCGCACACGAGCGCGGCGCCGCGGCGCAAGACGTTCCGCCGTACATCCTCATCGGCTACCCGAACGTGAGCCGCGGGCCGGGGTTCCTCGGCTCGAAGGCCGGGTTCGTGTACCTCACCGACACGAACAGCGGCCCGGCCGGGTTCACGCGAGCCGCCGACGTGGACGACAAGCGCGCTGCGGAACGCAGGAAGTTGCTCGACGCGCTCGGCAGCGGCACGACGCCCGGTTCGGCGGTCGCGGAGTACGAAGCGGCACAAGCCGAGGCGCTCCGGCTCGCGGGGCCGACGTTCCTCAAACACTTCGACCTGAAGACCGAACCCGCGAAGGTACGCGAAAGCTACGGCGGCGAGTTTGGTCAGCGGTGTCTGCTGTCGCGCCGATTGGTCGAAGCCGGTGTGCGGTTCGTCGAGGTGTCGCACAACCTGAACTTCCTCAACGGCACTGGATGGGACGTTCACAACGACGGCATCGACAAGCAACACCTGCTCATTCAGGAAATGGACACCGCTCTCTCGGGACTGATTCTCGACCTCGAATCGCGGAAGAAACTCGACACGACGCTCATCGTGATTGGTACAGAGTTCGGGCGCCCGCCGGAGTTCGATGGTGGCGGCGGCCGTGGGCACCAAGGAACCACCTTCTCACTAGTCCTCGCGGGCGGCGGGTTGAAGCATTGCGGCGCCTATGGCGTGACCGACGACGCCGGGAAGGCGATCTTGAAGGACGGTGTGTCGATCCCGGACTTCCACGCGACGATTCACACCGCGCTCGGCATCAACCCCACGAAAGAACTACACGACGGCCCGCGGCCCGTCCCGATCACCGATAGCGGCAAGCCGGTCCGCGCGCTATTTGGTTGACGTCGTTGTCATCGCGCTGCGCCTCGGGTTTGACTGCGCCTCTGCCACATCTTCGCTCATCCTGAGCGCGAAACATCCACCGTCACCGGGTACACTGTGTGTACCCCTGTTCCGGTAGGTTCTGCAATGATCGAAGACCCGATTCCGCCCATTAGCAACCAGACCCCCGATCCACGCGATCCGGCCGCGAAGGCTCGCGAGTTCCCCACCACGCCCGGCGTCTACCTCATGAAGGACGCCGCAGGTAACGTGATCTACGTCGGCAAGGCCAAGAATCTCCGCCGTCGTGCCTCGTCGTACTTCAGCAAAGAGGCTGCGAAAGACGCCCGCATCCGCGACTGGATGCCGCTGGTCAAGGACGTGGATTTCATCGAGACGACCGACGCGATTCAGGCGGTGTTCACCGAAGCTCGGATGATCAAGGATCTGCGCCCGCGGTTCAACAAAGAACTGAAGGACGACAAGACGTTCCCGTATCTGCAAATCCGCACGCGAGAGGAGTTCCCGCGCGTTGAGATCACTCGCAAACCGCGGCGCAAAGGCGTGAGGCTTTATGGTCCGTTCACGAGCACCAAACCGCTGCGCATCGCGATGGACGTGCTTCAGAGGTTATTGCAGTTCCGCACGTGCCAACTCGACATTGCGACCGGCGAGGACCGGTGGAAGTGGTTCCGCCCGTGCCTGCTCCACAGCATCCGCCGCTGCACCGCGCCATGCAATCTTCGCGTTTCGCGACAGGACTACCGCGAGCAGATCAAGAAACTCATCTTCATCCTGGAAGGCAAGACCGCGAACCTGATTCGCCGGATGGAAAGCGAGATGGTCGCCGCGAGTGAGGCGTTGAATTTCGAGAAGGCTCGGCGGCTCCGGGACGAGATCGCGGCGATCCAGAAGCTCGACATGCGTGGCGACGCCAACAAGGACGTGCAACCGGAAGTGTTCCCGATCGACCCGAAGAAGGGGCTGCTTGGATTGCGGAAGGTACTCGGCCTGGAGAAGACGCCGCGGACCATCGAAGGCATGGACATCGCGCACCTGAGTGGGCAGGACACCGTTGCTTCACTCGTATCTTTTCTCGATGGCATTCCCTTCAAGCCAGGCTACCGGCGGTTCAAGATCAAATCGGTGCAGGGCGTGGACGACTTCGCGAGCATGCGCGAGGTGGTGACGCGGCGCTTCCGACGACTGCGAGACGAGGACGAGGTGTTCCCCGACATCCTGCTCATCGACGGCGGGAAGGGGCAGTTGAATGCGGCGATTGAAGCGTTCCAGGCGATCGGGATCACGCCGCCGTGCCTGATATCACTGGCGAAACAGGAAGAGGAAATCTTCCGCCCCGGTGAATCGGAGTCGATCAAACTGAGCCGGCACTCCGCCGCGCTGCGGTTGCTGCAGTACGTTCGCGATGAGTCGCATCGCTTCGCGCAGCACTACCACCACATGCTTCGGCGCAAGCGGTTCACAGAGGATTGACACAGTACCAGCCCGCCGCGCAGCAAGGGCAGGTAAGCGAACCCCTTGCTTGCGCGGCGGGCTGGTCGGATTGTCCGCGTTCCCTATCTTGATAAGTCTTGAAACACCCGCGCAACCGTTAGTGGAGTTCGAGCGATGGCCGACAAAATGTCAACCCGCATCCGGTATGACCGGATTCGCGATAAGGGTGCGATCTCGCGCACAGTCAACGGGCACCTCAAGCGGAAGGAACGCGCCAGCCGCGACGCCCGCATGAAGAAGCTCATCAGCACCGGGAAGTACCCGTACACGCCGGCCGTTCAGAGCTGGTTGAGCGACCAACTCAACGTCCGGTTCTCGGAAGTGACCGAGGCCGCGGCGAAGGAAGTCGCGAGCAAGTAAGGTCATCCGCCGAGCCGCTCCGACGCGGCCCGCGCTTCATCCTCGCTCGATCCAATCAGCGCATCAAGCTCCGCCGGACTGAACCCCGGCGGCACCGGTTCGCCACAGTGGAAGGTTTCGGCCTTCTCGTGGCACGGCGCGCAGAGACAGATACCATTCTCGGCCACCTACCCGCCGTGCGGCATCTCGTTGCGATCTATGATGTGGCGGGCGTCGAGTTCGTCCTCCGCGCGATCCGGCGCGGACGCGAATCCGCACGCGCGACACGCGAAGCAATCACGTGCGAATACACTGTCGCGGAATTGCTGGCGGATCTGCTTTTTCCGTTGGGGCATTGCGCACCGGGGGGAGAGCGATCGCTCTCAAGACTCGGCGTCGGCGTCCGGGTTCGGCTTCGCGCTCGGGGAGTGAACCGCGCAGTACGCGTGCAGTCGCGGGTAGAGTGGTATCGACAAGCCCAGAGCCACAAACGGGATCCGCAATTGCATCTTGTGCCAGCCGCGTGCTTCTCCGACTGCCGGCCGGTTGCAACGGCTACACCGCATTGCGGTTCCGTCCGGCAACATGATTGCGGACGCGCGTTGTATAGCGTTGTGTTGGGCGATCTGCGCGCGAGTTACGCCACGGCGGTCCAATTCGCCTTCCATCAGGTCGAGCGCGGCGGGTTCCATTCCTTCGCGGTAAACCGTGACACGATCGAGCAGTTCTTCCGTTGGTGCCGTCTGGGTGTAGTGGGCGATTTCTCGGAGGGGAAACTGCATTTCGGCACTCCGAACAGAACCACGAGTGGGTGTATGGGGTTCACCCGCAATAGATTGTTTGCAGGAAACCCTTAGCATTTAACCGGGCCGTGACCGCCGGGAGCGGCAGTTGCGGTTCGTTCCAGCAGGATACGCCATTCCTGAAACTGTTCTCGTGGCGGGTTTGGGAACTCTGCTACTGGTGCCCGCGTCTCACCGAATGGCGGGCGGGACACGCGAAAGCGAAAAACGGTAGACCAACACCGCCGCGCTGGACTAGACTACAGGAATTCAACGGACACAGTCTATCGCCCCGGCTTTGGTTGGGAGCGTCGTTCACGACAGTCGAACCCTCAAGGGGAACCCGGATGATTCGTTCTCTGCTTCTCGCCGGCCTCACAGCTGGTCTCCTCTGGGCCGCGGCCCACACGTCGTCGGCCGCCGACGAACCGAAGACAACCGGCGGTATCACGCCGCAGACGGCGAAAATCAACGAACTGATCGCGAAGAACTGGGAGGCCGCCGGCATCACGAAGCCAGCCGCGAAGTCCACCGATCATGAGTATATGCGGCGGGTGTTCCTCGACCTGATCGGCCGCATCCCAACTGTCGAAGAGATCGTCGACTTCGAGCAGGACAAGTCTGCGAACAAGCGCGTCAAACTCGTCCAGCGGTTGCTGAATGAGAAGAAGTACGCCCCGAAGGTTGGCGGCAAGACCGTGACCGCAGTGCCGGGTCTCGCGAAGTTCCCGATCGACTACTCGGCCGCGTACGCCCGCAATTTCGCGGAAATCTGGTCCGTGTGGCTGCTGACACGCAGCGGCGTGGACGCGATCTACCGCGAACAACTGATGATGTGGCTCGAAGACCAACTCGATACCAACGCTCCGTATCGCGAGTTCGTGACGGGCTTGATCACCGCGACCGGCAAAAGTAACGAGAATGGCGCGGTTCACTTCGTGTTCCGGCACCTTGGCGATCCGATCACGGCTGACATGAAGGGCCAGAAGGTCGATCTCGAAGAGTTTGGCAAGTACGACAACGTGCCGGTCACGTCGCGCGTCACCAAGTTCTTCCTCGGCATCCAAACGCAGTGTACCCAGTGCCACGACCACCCGCAGGCGAAGGAGTGGCTCCAGGCCGACTTCTGGGGCGTGAATGCGTTCTTCCGACAGACCGAGAAGGTCGGCACGCAGAACACCATGCAGAAGAAGGCCGCGACGGTGAACTACGTCGAACTGAGGGAGATGCCGAACTGGAACAAGAAAGGCATGGTGCTGTTCGAGCGCCGCGACGGGCAGCGTAAGGCTTCGTTCCCGGTGATGCTCAAGGACATCGCGCAGGCCGAAAAGGGCGAGAAGTCCGCGAAGAACCTGATCTCCACCCCGGCGACGAACAAGACCCGGCGCCAGATGCTCTCCGATTGGGTACTCCAGCACGACAACTTTGAGCGTGCGTACGTGAACCGCATGTGGGGCCACTTGTTCGGTCGCGGGCTTCAGAAGGATTCGACCGTTGACGACTTCAAGAGCGACAACGAAGTGGTTCACCCTGAACTGCTCGCGTACCTGGGCGAACAGTTCAAGCAATACAACCACGACACGAAGAAGCTCCTCGAATGGCTTTGCACCAGCGACGTGTACCAACTGAGCCACGTGGCGGGCACGACGAAGGTCGGCAAGAAGTCGCAGACCGACTCGGAGTTCGACCCGTACTTCGCCCGGATGCCGCTGAAGGCGATGTCTCCCGAAGTGCTGTTCGATTCGCTGTCACTCGCGACCCGTGCCGAATCCCGTCTCAGCGCGGATGGCTACAAGACCCTCAAGGCCCAGTGGACTGGCCGTCTCGTTCGCAACTTCGGTGACGATGAGGGCAACGAGCTGAGCTTCAACGGCACCGTGGTTCAGGCGCTGTTGCTGATGAACGGCAAGGATCTGAACGACCAGGTCGGCACCGCGAAAGACAAGGGCGTCGTCTCCGAGGTCGTGAAGAAGCACAAGGGGAACCCGTTTGGCATCTACGACGAACTGTTCATGATGACCGTGAGCCGGCACCCGTCGAAGGAAGAGTTGACCAGACTCGAACAGGTGCGTACCGGGCGGGCGACCATCAACCTCGGCACACCGTCCACCGGTTCCAGCGGCCCGCCCCCGAAGGGCAAGGGACCGAACCCGAAGGGGCCGGTCGCCCCGCCCGCGGGTGGCATCACGGTCGTCCCCGGCGCGATGCCAGACGACGTGACTTTCTACCAGGACGTGTTCTGGGCACTGCTCAACACGAACGAGTTCATGCTGAACCACTAACGATCGTTCAGTGTGAGTTTGGTACAGCATCGGCCCCGGCGGGGCCGTGCTTCTCGCAAGGGAAGCACGGCGCCGCCGGGGCCGACGCTATACAGAGCCTTGTTGTGCAGGCGTCTCGCGTGCTGACGCGCCGCCTACACCACGTGAAAACAGGCCTCGTCACGGGGCCGGTTCGACGGCCGTCGCCACCAGATACGGCTTCGAGAGTCCCGTGCGTGTGGTCGCGGTGCCGGACACATCGACACGCTTGCCGAGGTGGCGCTCCGGGTCGATCCCCTGTCCGGCAACCACGTACATCTTCACGATTCCTTGCGGCGCTTCGAGCACGTACAGCGCACGGGTTGGGCCGTCCGGCGTGAGCGTGGAGCGGCGAAGAATCCCCGTGCCCGAGACCTGCGCGCGGTCATCGTTCGCGCCTGCGGCCGGCGGGAGCGATTCTGGGGTGCCCGGGCGCACCCCGCGATCCTCCTTTGCTGGTGGTTTCAGCAGGTTCGGCGGTGGCGGAACCTGCTTTGTCGTTCCGCCCGCGTTCCGCTTCTTCTCGCGGAGCGTGTGAATGCGGGTGTAGCACAGGTTCGCGATGTCGTGATCGCCACCGGGGCGGTTCATCTCTTCCGCGAGTTGGAAGTACAACTTCTCCGCGTCCGCGAGCCGATTCTCGCGCTCCGCGACTTCGGCCTGTGCCCAGAGCGGGTGATTCACGGCAGGCTTGCCGGAAGTCACGCCACCGGTCGCGGGTGTGATCGACGGGCCAGGAACGCTCACCAGCGGCCCACCAGCGGGCGTCGTCGAAGGACTCCCGCTCGGCGGAACCGGGTTGACGGTCTCGTTCACGCGCACTGTGAAATTGTTGTTCGCGGGCTTCTCGAACTGCACCGCGGTCTTCGGGACGTAGCGCACGTCGCCGTGTGGCGGTGTGATCGGATACCACGTCTTCCCTGCGAACGTGACCTTCGGCCCGATCACGCAGAACTGCGCGCCTTGCGGCACCTTCACGCGGCGAATGTCGAGCGGTTGCGCCAACCCGACCTTCCCGGCCGCGACCGTGATTTCGCCATCGGTCTCGACGAACACGTTCTTCGGCGTGGGTCGTTCGGGCGCCGGGTCTTCGATGAACTGCGTGGGCACCCAGCTTAGCGACCCCTGCGGCGCGGTGATTGCGAGCCAGCCGTTGCCTTCTTCTTTTTCGACGATGACGGTTGTGCCCCGCGGTAATGATCCTGTGTCCGGGAACGTGTCGCTGGGTCCAGCGCGGAGCTTGACTTCGCTATCGATGACGATGGCCTTGTACGCGATTGGTTCCGCCGCGCCTGTGTATGACGCGAACAGAGCCACGAACAGCCCGGCGAACGGGATTCGACGCATTGCGTAATTCTCCGAAAACAAGCGCGATATCTGTGAGTTCCTCCACGCATACCATGCCCTCAGATAGGGTCAAGGTCGGTCAGTCTCGCGCCTCTCCCCTATTCTGTCTCCGACGCCCTCATCTTCCCGATTACCCCAACGCGGTGCGCCATGACGAACCCGACGATCGCGGACTTGGCCCGGATGTTCGACCACTCGCTGCTTCAACCGAACCTGACGGACGCGGACCTCGTGACCGGGTGCCAACTGGCGCGCGAGTTGGGGGTCGCGTCGGTGTGCATCAAGCCTTACGGCGTGCGTCTCGCGGCGAAACTGCTCGCGGGGAGTATGGTGCAGGCGAGTACCGTGATCGGCTTCCCGCACGGCGCGCACTTGACGGCGGTGAAGGTATTCGAGGCGGAGCGCGCAATGGACGACGGCGCGACCGAACTCGACATGGTGGTGAACGTGGGCAAGGTGTTGAGCGGCGAGTGGAACTACGTGGCGGACGACATCGCGGCCGTGGTTCGTGCGGCACACGCGAGGGTCGCGAAGGTGAAGGTGATTTTCGAGAACGCGTACCTGAAGGAAGAGCACAAGCGCGCGTTGTGTCGCATCTGCGGCGAGGTTCGCGCCGACTGGGTGAAGACCAGCACCGGCTACGCGGAGACGGGCGCAACCGTGGAAGACCTGAAGCTAATGCGCGAGTGCAGCCCGCTGTGGGTTCAGGTCAAAGCAGCCGGCGGCGTGCGGACGTTCGAGAAGCTGATGGAAGTGCGCGCGATCGGCGTGACCCGCGTGGGCGCCACCGCGACGAAAGCGATTTTGGATGATGCAAAGGCGAAGCTGGGTATGTGAGAGTGGCCGGGTCAGGTTCGCGTCGCTTGCCGGTGTTGGTTCCGCGCGATCAGTCGCCGCGCCGCGACGAGCAGTTGTTCGCCTTCTGCTTCCCACACCCCTGCAGCAGAGTCGCACCTGCTGCCAGCGCGAGGTTGGCGACGAGTTGCCCCATGCGCCAGTCGGGAAACAAGACTCGCGGTTCCGCGAGGGTTTTGATCAGTTCG
>SXGS01030219.1_pt1 | contig 22944 bp, 21 predicted proteins | sample 3174681 | NCBI WGS metagenome assembly SXGS01 (sample SAMN11356861, study PRJNA531348) | freshwater metagenome | isolation source: freshwater sample F1-80 | place: China: Fuxian Lake, Yuxi | collected 2017-12-25
ACGACAACGCTGTCACCTGGCTGCACCTTCGCGGTGTTCTTCACCGCACCCAGCCCCGTAGTGACCCCGCAGCCGAGCAGACAGACCTGCTCGGGGTTGGCGCTGGGGTCAATCTTCGCGAGTGACACCTCCGCCACCACGGTGTATTCGCTAAAGGTGGAGCATCCCATGTAGTGGTAGAGCGGCTGACCGTTGTAAGAGAAGCGCGACGTTCCATCAGGCATCACGCCCTTCCCCTGGGTGGCACGAACCGCCACGCACAGGTTGGTCTTACCACTCTTGCAGAACAGGCACTGTCCGCATTCGGCGGTGTAGAGCGGAATCACATGATCACCGGGTTTAACACTGGTGACGCCCTCCCCAACCTCTACGACAATGCCGGCGCCCTCATGTCCGAGCACCACCGGGAACAACCCCTCGGGATCATCTCCGCTCAGCGTAAAAGCATCGGTGTGACACACGCCCGTGTGCGTGATACGGACAAGCACTTCGCCTTTACGCGGCGGGGCCACATCAATTTCGAGAATTTGAAGGGGCTGCCCAGCGGCAAGTGCGACAGCGGGGGGAGGTCATAGATGCTTCTCCGGTATTCAATCGATTTAAATCGCATTGACGGTATCTTATTCTCGAATCGACCAGCGCTCGCGCTCCGTGTTGCGGGTAAACAGACGACGCTACGATGGACGACTCCGCCTCCAGCCTTGCCCTCAAGGAAAGCCCATTTCCTCCGGTTATGGCTCAATGACAATTAATCACTGGACGACATGATCACAGGTTCTGATAATTCAGACACCTGAAAGGATTGGTTCCATGCGACTGTCGGACATTGCCAAGGTGATTCGCAGCAAGAACGCCGGGCCACGTTGCACGACGCTCGACATCATGTTCGCCACCGAGGCGGACTACCAGCGCGTCGTTGACTCCAACAAAATCACCGAAGCCCTCGTGGCAAAGCTCTACGACCACCCCGTTGAAAATGTGAAGATCATCCACTACCCGGTCGCTATGGCCCTGAAGGTGGTGATTCCCCGCAAGGTTACCGCTGGCGATCCGGGCGACCGGGACGTCTATGGCGCCCAGCAGCACGCGCGCATGTTCGGGATCGAGATATGAGCGCGACGGGGCTCTTGATTCAGGAGTTCGCCAACCGCGAGGCTTATCGCCCCCTGCGATTCCTGGGCGCGTCGGGTCAACTTGGCTATGGCATTCCGACACCCGCATTCGAGGCGGGCCTCGCGCGCAAGCCCGACCTGATCGGCTGCGACATGGGGTCGATCGATATCGGGCCCTATTACCTCGGCAGCGGTCAGCTGGCCACCGCGAGGCAAGCGACCAAGCGTGACCTGAAGAAAGTGCTGCTTGGAGCGCGCCGCCTGAACATTCCCCTGGTCATCGGTTCGGCCGGCTCGGCTGGCGCGAGACCACACCTGGAGACAACGCTGGCGCTCATCGGCGAAATCGCCCAGGAAAACCAGCTTAACTTCCGTCTGGCCTACATTCCGGGCGATGTACCCAAGGAAGTGCTGCAACGTGCCATCGACGATAAACGTGTGGTTGGCATCGACGGCATGCCAGACCTGACCGCGGAGGAACTGGCGCTCACGACGAACCTGGTCGGCCAGATGGGCATGACTGAATTTCAGGAAGCCTACGCCCTCGATATCGACGTGCTGATCGCCGGTCGCGCCTGCGACACCGCCATCTTCTCCGCACTGGCGGTCATGCTGGGCTTTCCCACGGGTTTGTCTGTGCACATGGCCAAGATCATTGAATGCGCCTCCCTCTGCTGCACGCCCGGCGGCCGCGACTCGATCCTGGCCGAACTGCATGCTGATCACTTCATCCTGGAAAGCATGGCGCCGCAGCGAAAGGCACTGCCCATTTCGGTGGCGGCCCACAGCCTGTACGAGCAAAACGACCCCTACACGATCATCGAACCTGAAGGGCGCGCCGAATTACACGATGCCGTCTACGAGCAGGTGGGCGAGCGGACGACCAGAATCAGCGGTGCGAGATGGGTCCCCGCTGCGAAGCACACCCTCAAGATGGAGGGAGCAAGAAAAGTCGGGGACCGTGCCATCCTCCTGTGCGGTGCCGCCGATCCGCGTTTCATCGAACAGCACCAGTCCATTCTGGAAAACGTGAAGGAAATCGTCCGCGAGCTCGTGTGCGAGGACAGCCCCGAGGACTACACCCTGCACTGGCATGTCTATGGTGTAGATGGTGTCACCGACCGCGCGACTGACTATCCGCTTCCCGCAGAAGTCTGTCTGCTGATCGAATGCATCGCGCCCACGCTGGAGCGGGCGTCTGAAGTCGTCAAGACCATGAAGCAGTACCTGCTGCACTACGGCTACACGGGCAGGCTATCCACTGGCGGCAACGTAGCGTTCCCGTTCACCCCACCGGAAATCAGCGTGGGCGAGGCCTACAAATTCAACGTCTATCACATCATGGAGACCGTGATCGGCGAGAGGCTCTTCACGCCTCAGGTGATCGAATTCTGAATATCGCGCGCCCGCGAGCAGCCGCTTTTCCCAGCGCTGTTCGAGGCACCGCGCGTCGACTGAAGAGTCCAATGTCAACAGGATGGCAACCATGAAATCAAAGCTGACCCTGAGCATCGCGGCCTGCGCGCTCGCAGCCTGGACCGGCGCAAGCGCTCAACAGCCCTACCCGAACAAACCGGTCAAGGTCATTGTCCCGTATGTTGCTGGTGGAGCGGCCGACATCACCGCACGGACCATCAGCCAGAAATTGGCTGACGGCCTCGGCCAACCCTTCGTGGTAGAAAATCGCCCCGGCGCCAACGGTGGGGTCGGCGCGGAAGTTGTCGCCAAGGCGCCGGCCGACGGCTACACCTTACTGATCGCCGCGAGTGGCCCCATCGTCATCAACCCGGTGCTCTATCGCAAGATCGCCTATGACCCGCTCACTGACTTCGCGCCGGTCAGTCAGATCACGCGTTTCCAGTATGCAATTGTCGTCAGGGAAGCATCCCCTATCCGCAGCCTGCAGGACCTGATTGCTGCCGCGAAGGCTAACCCCGGTACGTTGAGCTACGGCTCGACCGGTATCGGTGGCGGTGGTCATCTCGCCGGCGTTCTGTTCGAGCAACTCAGCGGCACCAAGTTGATTCATGTCCCCTACAAAGGCGGCGCCGCGGTCTGGTCCGACCTCCTGGGCGGCCAGTTATCCTTCACCTTCGAAGCGCTGGTCACAGCGGCCCCCATGATGAAGGCCGGGAAACTCCGTGCATTCGCCTCGACCGGAGGGCAAAGGTCATCCACCCTGCCGCAGCTGCCAACGCTGGCCGAAATGGGCTTCACCGGCTATGACATCACCCAGTTCCAGGGCATGTTCGCGCCCGCCAAGACCGACCCAGCCATCATCGACAAGCTGCACCGCGAACTGCAGAAGATCGGCAAGGCCCCCGATGTCGTGAAACGACTCGGCGAGGACGGTGGCAATGAGCTGATCATGAATTCCCCCGCCGAGTTTGCCAACCTGATCAGGTCGGAGTTGCAGATGTACGGCAAGCTGATCAAGGACGCCGGCATCACCGCTGATTGAACGTCCCCCGATTCGAAGCGGACACCACGATGACACAACGCTGGACGCAGCGCCCCCCGGGATCCAACTGGGGCGACTTCGGCCCCGACGACCAACGCGGCCGCATGAACCTCCTGACCCCGGCACGCCGCAGGGAAGCCATGAAGGAGGTCATCACAGGCGATGTGTTCTGCCTGAGCTTGCCGCTCGACCGTCCCGGCGGGCAGGTCTTGAACGATCACCGGTGCGCACCGGTATTCAAGCCAGTCCTGCGCAGCGGCAACCAGGTGTTCAACTTTCCGCACGATCGGATCGACCCGCGCTTTACCGATGTCAGCTCGGACGAAGCGGTGCTTCTCTACAGCCAGTACTCCACCCAGTGGGACTCCCTCGCACACAAGGGGTCGCTATTCGATGTGGACGGAAGCGGGGAGCGCAAGCGCGTCTTCTACAACGGATGGCAGATCGTTGACGCCAACAATCAGGGCGTCCAGGGCGATCTCGGCGCGCGCGCGCTATCGATCGCCAACATGGCTGAGACCTGCGTACAGGGGCGCGGCGTCATGGTCGACCTGCATCGACACCTTGGCGAAGCACGCACCCACGTCGACCTCGAGATGCTGTTGAAGATCATGGAAGCCGATCGCTTGAGTGTGAGCGAAGGCGACATCCTGTGCCTGCATACCGGGCTGGGGCAGTTGATCGTCGATAGTCCGCCTGGGGGTCCGGACCCCTCGATCCGTCTGGCGTGCGCTGTGCTGGACGGCTCCGACCAGGCTTTGCTGAACTGGATCACCGAATCCGGCGTTGCTGCCATTGCCGCTGACAATCTCGCTGTCGAATCATCGTCCACCCTGGGCGTGCGCAAGAACATCGGCCCGCGGGGCGCCGTCCTGCCGCTACACGAGCACTGCCTGTTCAAGCTGGGTGTCCATCTGGGCGAGCTGTGGTACCTGACAGAGCTGGCAAACTGGCTTCACGCACACCAACGAAGCCGCTTCCTCCTGACCGCCCCGCCGCTGCGTCTGCCTGGCGCCGTCGGCTCCGCCGTCACGCCTGTGGCCACGGTATAGCCCGAGCCGGTCATCTCGTAATCAGGACAGGCGGATCCCCGGCAATTGCAGCAACGCCGGCCGCAGCATTGCGATGCGCGGGTGATCAGCGGCCGCAGTCCGGTACACCAGCCCGAGGGTGGCGCAGGGCGGCAGCGACGCCATGCGGATACGGCGAATCCGGCCAGCACGCTCGGCTTCACGCGCGGTCGAGATCGGCGTGGTGCTCAAGCCTACGCCCTCGGCCACCACGCGGGCGCTTGTGACCGGACTGTCGGTTTCGCATACCGGCGCAGGGGGTTGTAAGCCGTGGCGCCTGAAGGTGTCCTCGATGAACACCCGCGCGAGCGAGGGCATGCGCGTGAGGACCCACGGCTCATCGACCAGGGCTTCCCATTCGACACTGCGCGCACGCGCAAGCCGGTGTCCTGACGGCGCAATGACGACATAGTCTTCCTCGCCAATAGCTTCGAATCGCACGCCGCGCCCTGCCGCCTTGGACATCGAATCCGGGTTGTAGACCGTGACCAGCGCATCCAGATCGCCATCAAGCAACGAGTCGAACAGCCTCGGCACATTGGCTTCATAAAGGCTCACGGCGATCGGCGGGCGCGCCTTGGCCAGCCGGGCGACTACGGCGGGTAACAGGCTGACGGCCAGAAATGCCGGGGCGCCCAGGCGTAGCACTGCAGCAATCCGACCCTCAGATCCGGCGGCCTCAGCCTCGGCGTGGAAGTGGTGCAGTTCCTTAAGCAGCAGCGTAGCGCCGCGCATCACGATCGCACCCTGCGGCGTCTTTTGAAGTCCGCGCGTGCTGCGCTTGAAAAGCGTAAAGCCCAGCAGACCTTCGACCTCCTTCAGCGCCTTCGAAAGAGCTGGCTGTGTGAGGTTGAGTTTCGTGGCCGCCTTGCTGAGGCTACCGGCTCGCTCGACCTCTGCCACCATCTGCAGATGGCGGAAGCGCAGCCGCGCCAGGAGTCTTCGCCGGATCGCATGACATATCTTCCAGTAATGACTCAATGAGAATTTATCACTGGACGACATGAGTGAGCGTTCTGATAATTCCTTTGTTCCCACTCATCCGGGCGTGCCTCCATGCAACAGCGTTCCACCACCCGTCTGCGCGAACTTCTCGCCGCCAAAACCTTCCTGCACATGCCGTCGGTCTACGACGCCCTCACCGGCCGCCTGGTGCAATCGCTCGGCTACGAATCGGCTTACGTGGGCGGATACGTGACCGGTGGCGCACTCGCCGTCACCGAGCCGCTCCTGACCATGACCGAGCAGGTACGCCTGGCGGGCGACATCGCGCAGAGCGTCGGCATCCCCGTGCTGGCCGATGCCGGTGCCGGCTTCGGCGAGCCGCTCCACACCATGCGCACGGTGCGCGAGTTCATTCGTGCCGGCGTCGCCGGTATCCATATCGAGGACCAGCTTTATCCGAAGCGCGCGCACTATCACAAGTATGTGGTGCACGGCATTCCGGTCGAGGAGTTCGTCGACAAGATCGAGTACTCGGTCCGCCAGCGCAACGAGTCAGATCCGGATTTCGTGATCATCGCCCGTACTGATACCTGCCGGGCGCTGGGCCTTGAGGAAGCGAGCATGCGATTGAACCGCGCCGCTGACGTCGGCGCCGACATGGGCCTGTTATTCCCGCGCAATCCTAAAGAGGCCGAGGAAGCACCACGCAAGTGCCGCCTGCCGCTGGTTTACGTGCAAAGCCGCGGCAACCGCGACGGCCGCCCCCTCTTTACCCGCCAGGAACTGATCGACATGGGCTATGTGGCCTGCATCGAGGCACAGGTCGTGCTGTGCAGCGCATTGCACCACCACAAGAAAATCCTGCGGGAGCTTCGCGATACCGGAGACGTCACCGGTCTGACCAACCAGGATTGGATAGACGCACGACAGGCAGTGGAGGACCTCATCGACCTGACGGCGCACTACGAAATCGAACAGGCGACCGTGGAAGCGCGGCCGCAGCAGAAATGAACGCCCGCACCCCGGACATTCCGCCGCCGGTCTCCCCCACGCGCAGCCCGCGGATCAGGTTTCCCGCTGGTGCAACAGACTGCCACGCACATGTGTTCGGTCCCCAGGAGCGCTATCCGCTGCTGCCCGCCACCCACTTTGTCCCGCATATCACCGACTGGCCACAGTATCGCGAGATGCTCCAGCGCATCGGCTGCGAGCGTGCGGTCCTGGTGCAGCCCAGCGTCTACGGCACCAACAACGCCGCCATCGAAACGGCCTTGGCGCAAAGTGGCATTGAAATGCGAGCGGTTGCCGTGGTGTCGCCAGACATTACCGACGGCGAACTCGAAAGGCTGAACGCACTGGGGTTCCGCGGCATCCGCATCAATACCGCTTCGTGGACGCAGGGTCTCAGGCTGACGGACGCGCGCAGACTGGCCGAGCGCATCCGCCATCTAGGCTGGCACCTTCAGTTCTACGCAAATTTCCGCGAGCAGCCCGAAGTCGAAGAAATCCTCGCTGCCCTGCCGGTTCCGATCGTGATTGACCACTTCGGACGAATCCTTACCTCCGAAGGAACTGAAGCTCCCGCGTTCCAGGCGGTGCTGCGCCTGCTGCGCCGGGACAACTGCCATGCCAAGCTGATCGGCCCCTACTTCATCTCCAACCAGTTCCCCCACTACCACGACATCACACCCTTCGCGCGCGCCATGGTCGAGGTCGCGCCAGACCGCGTGGTCTGGGGTCCCGACTGGCCGCATGCGAGCGCACGCGAGAAAATGCAAGACGACGGTGACCTCGCAGACATGCTTGCTGAATGGGTGCCCGACGAGAAGCTGCGCCACAAGGTGCTGGTCACCAATCCGAACCGGCTATACGGGTTTCCTGGCGCGTGACGACAGGCCGCACGGGCCGCGGACATCTCGATGGCGTGACCGACATGGATCGTGTCACTCCAGGGATATCGGTGAAACGCCAGACGCGCGGCTTAGTATGAACCTTGATAGCGGCGCTGATGCGTTGCCCTGTGGAACTGATCGATCATCGTGAGGAAATCGAAGACTGGCAGTCCGAGTGCCTGCTGCACAGCGCTTGCATAGGGCGGCAGCATTGAGCATTCAAGCAGAATCGCCCCCATGGCTGGGTTAGCCTGCTGCATATCAAGCGCGACACTGACCACCTCGGCCTCGATCTGTCCTGCATCCAAGGTGCCCTTTTCGTCGAATACCGCGCTGCGAAACTCGGGCTGATCCTGTAGCCCCCGGATGATGAGCGGGTGATGGGGTGTGGCGAGACCCGCACGGTCAAGAAAAGCCGGTGTGAGATTACCGGAATCGGCCGTGATGATTCCGATTGGCCGTTGGCGGGCAAGGCTCGAGGCAATGATTGGCAACTGCAGCATCGGTGACAGCGCTACCGGAATTCGAACTGCCTCGCGCACCGCCGCCTGGAACTGCAGCATGAAACCGCAGTCGCTGCTGATGACCCGCACACCCTGGGTTTCGAAGTCGCGGGCGGCCTGTACGACGGCTTCGGTCATCTCAGGCGCACCGCGCAGACAGCTTGCCGTGGACAGCCCAGGAATTGCCCGATAGATCACCGGGTAGTTGTACGTGGTTGCGTTATCAACGTCGCCAGGGATGAACGGCAGGGAGCAGTCGAGCTGCAGAATGCCGACTGCAAAGCCGTAGTTCCGGGCGCCACGGCGGGTGCGGTAGATTGTCATAGCAACGTTCTTCCTCAGGCCGCTTCGAGTGTCAGGCCCGCCAGATCGATGGCAGGTTTGCGTCCGCCGATGAGGTCGGCCACGACTCTTGCCGAGCCCATCGACATGGTCCAACCAATATGCCCCTGCCCTGAGTTGATATAGAGGTTTCGTTTGGGAGACACACCGAGTATGGGGGTACCCTTTGGCGTCATCGGCCGCAGGCCTGCCCATCGGCTGGCCTTCTCGTACGCGGCACCATCGGGAAAAAGACGTTGAATTGTTGAAAGCATATGGCTGAAATCGCGCTCGCTGTGCGAGCGATCGAAGCCAGAGAAATCAGCCATTGCGGTAACCCGCAAGCGGTGACCGAGCCGGGACCATGCAATGAGGTACTTTTCGTCAACGCCAGGAAGCGTTGGCGCACCTGCATGGCCTTCAATGGGTACGGTCAGCGCGTATCCCTTGACCGGATAGATTGGTATGTCGATGCCGATCGGCCGACTGAGCAGCGGGGTATAGCTGCCAAGCGCGAGCACATAAGCATCGGCCGCGAGCGGCCCCTTATCGGTGAACACGCTGGTTACCCGATCGCCATCGACTTCTATCCGGCGTATCTCGGTAGACCACTGAAACTGTACGCCCAGCCGGGTGGCGCAGAGATCAGCGAGTTGGTGGGTGAAGGCATGACAGTCGCCGGATTCATCGATCGGGCAATAAATGGCACCGGCGATGTTGTCCCGATCGGGGGCGAGCGCCGGCTCAATCGCGACCGCTTCATCGGTGCTGACGGCTCGTAGCGTCACGCCATTGTCAGTGAGCACACTCGTGGCACCGACGCCGCGCTGATAGTGGTCTCGATCGCGATAGATGTAGATCGCGCCTTTCATGGTGCGGTCGTATGCGATCGGTACAGATCGTGCGAGTTCCGTGAAACGCTCGAGCGAATACAGGCAAAGCCTCACCTTGTGCGCCGTGTTGATGGCTGCACGCTCAGCGCTGCACTCTTTCAGAAAGCGCCAGTACCATGCCCACATGCGCAAATCGAGACGCAGCCGTAGCCGCAGGGCTACGTCGTCGCGGAACAGCGACTGCCAGAGGATCTTGGGCGCCCGAGGCGAGGCCCATGTGTACGCATGCCCTGGTGAGGCCATACCCGCATTGGAGAAGCTTGTCTCCATGGCGGCTTTGTCCTGCCGATCGACGACGATAACCTCGTGGCCGTCGCAAGCGAGCTCGTAGGCTGTGGTGACGCCAATTACGCCTGCGCCGAGGACGACGATTCTCATTGTTTCACCTCACTATGCCAAGCCTGGCAGATGATAAAGGGCAAACCCCCGCGATACATCTCCTGCGTAGGGAAGTCTTTCGGGATGATGCCACTCAGACGGCGATTTGCGCGTTGCCCTGAGCGAGCAAGGCAGTTGCGCTTCAAAACGCTCACTCGAGTCCGCACCATCAAACGGAGCGTGTGATGCCGCCATCCACCCTAATATTCTGACCGGTGATGTAGCCCGCTCCGTCAGAAAGCAGGAAAGCGATGCTGGCAGCGACTTCCTCAGTACGTCCGTATCGTTTCATGGGAACGCTCTCGCGCCTGGCCTCGGTGGCGGGAAGACTATCGATCCAGCCGGGCAGAATATTGTTGACGCGAACATTTTTTGCGGCGTAGGTATCAGCGAGAATCTTGGTAAAGCTTGCGAGCCCCGCCCGAAACACCGCAGAGGTAGGGAACATATCTGAGGGCTCATGGACCCAGGCAGTACTGATATTGACGATCGCCCCGCCGCCCTGCTCGGCCATGATAGGCGCAACCAGGCGAATCGGCCGTACCGCACTCAGGAAGTAAATCTCGAGCCCGGTGTGCCAGTCTGCATCGGTGATTTCGATAACGGGCGCGCGCGGGCCGTGCCCGGCAGAGTTGACCAGCGCATCAATGCGCCCCCAGCGTTGCATGGCGAGATCGACTAGTTTCCGGACATCGTCAATCGATTGATTGGATCCCGTGATCCCGACTCCGCCCAGCGATCGGGCGAGTGCCTCACCCTTACCGGACGATGACATCACGGCAATGTGGTATCCGTCGTCGGCAAGTCGTCGGGCGGTCGCGGCACCCATGCCGGACCCGGCAGCGGTGATCAGGGCAACTTTTTGTGCAGGCATCGCTACTGGCTCCGGATAGGCGGAAGTAGTGCACGTCAACGCGCGCACCTCGAACCGATATTCTGACGCCCTGCTGCGGGTGCGCGCCAGTGCGTCTGACGTCGCACAGTGTGGTGAATGGGCGGTATCCTCTGCCGGACGGGCCAAGTGGTAATGAGGAGAAGCGATGAGAATCTTGACCGCGGCACTAACAATTGCTCTGCTGTGCTTCGTCGGAGAGGTCGCCGCGCAAGCCGCAGCCTGGCCCACCAAACCGCTTCGGTTGGTGCTCGGTTATCCAGCCGGTGGGGGCGCTGACAGCGTTGTAAGAGTGTTTACAGCGGGAATAGAGAAGGCACTCGGGCAGCCTATTGTCATTGACTACCGTCCAGGGGCTGGCGCAACGCTAGCGGCTGAGAACGCAGCGCGGTCGCCCGCCGATGGGTACACCATTCATTACATCGATTCGGCACCACTCACGATCACCCCGCATCTGCGCCGACTCCCCTACGACCCGCTTACGAGCTTTGCAGCAGTCAGCCTCGTGGTGAAAGGCGGGTACGTGCTCGTCGGGCATCCATCTGTTGGCGCTGAATCTCTGCGAAATTTGGTGGAGCTGGCCAAGGCAAAGCCAGGTACGATCATTTATGGTTCAGCCGGAATCGGCGGTTCCGGTCATCTTTCAGGCGAGTTGATGACTGCCGTCACCGGTGCGCGGATGGTGCATGTTCCTTACAAAGGCGGCGCACAGGCCATGGCGGACTTGATTGGGGGCCAGGTACAACTGTTGTTTGCATCAGCGCCCACTGCGGTTCCTCAAATTCAGGCCGGGAAAATTCGTGCCTTCGCGGTGACCGTTCCGAAGCGGATCGCTGCCTTACCTGACGTCCCAACCTTCGCGGAACAGGGATACCCCGACTACGAAGCGTCAGTCTGGTTTGCCATGGTGATGCCCATCGGGACGCCGCCGGAAATCGTAGCCTTGGTTCGCGAGGCACTGGTCTCCGCCGTGGGCGCCCCAGGCGTTGGTGAAGCGATTCGAAAGCAAGGCTATGAGGTGGAGACGAGCACGCCAGACGCGCTGAACGCGCTGATACACGCCGAGCATCAGAAATGGGGGCGCGTGATTCGGGAGGCGAATATTCGCCAGGATTGACCCGTTACTGCGCCTCGAGCCCTGCCCCGCTGATCTTTTTCTGCCACTTGATTCGATCTTGCTTCATCCACTTACCGGACCGCCCTCTGCTTGAGCACCTGGCTGCCCTGAGCGGCACTGATCAAGGCTTGACCATCTTCGGGCAGTAGAAAACCGGCCACTTGGGCCCGCGCCACCGCCGCACGCACCGCCCGCACATAGCCTTCATGGTCGCCATAACGCTCCTCCAACGACAAACGGGGGTCGTTATTGGCCTTACGTTCCTGCTCAGTGCGGGCGAAAGGGATCATGCCGCCCATGTAGTTACAAATCTGGCCAGCGTGAAAAGGGCGAGCGCCCGGTGCCGTGATATTCCAGCCCAGGTAAGTGCCTAGCGGCGCCTCCAAAAGCACGACCGGCACACCGCCCAGCTCGTTACCGTCGGCATCAACCCGGGGCGCAAACATCGGCAGCACCTGTCGAATGGGTGGCGGTGCATGACTTGCCACGCCCGAACCAGCGACAGGGTTGAATTCAGGTCCCCAGTCATAGTCGATGACAGGCATGATGAAATCTGGTTCAGGGGCTGTTGCGCGCAGTCCGGGCAGGGTCGGAAACCCGAGGGCGGCTTTATGGGCGCTCACCAGCAGGCCCTCGCTCAGACGCGGCCAGCGGCTGGGAGGCGGTTCGATACCGCGCATCACCCATTGCCGAAAGTGCACCCGCAGTGCATTGACCGTTTCTGTATGCGGCATCGGGTTGGCCGGTAGCAACGCGCTTCCGTAATTATTGCCAGGGCAGTTGGGGCCACTGGCCGGGAGGCCGACCCCGGGCAGGCTGGAGTTGAAGCCGCCGGCGCCACCGCCGTGTCCGGAGCTTGCAATGTAGTAGCGCCTTACGTTGGCGGGCAACGGCAAATCGGCCTTCCCATCGGTACCGATCCACTCCGGTGTCAATTTCAACGCCCAGACCTCGGCCGAGCCAAAGTGCTCGATGATTTTCGGGCAGCTGCCGGTGGCCGTACAGCGGTCGAGAAGGCCCGCTACGGGCAATGCACGTGCGAGGTCCGGATGCGGTAACCACCATTGCGGCCCTTCGCTCCCGGCTTGATAGAGCTCGAGCACGCCATCCGGCTGGGCCCAGCGGAAATTCAGTGCAATGCGCCGACCGGCAATGATGGGCCACAGACCATCATGAACCTGCCGGCCCGTCTCGTCCTGGTTGAATCCCAGATGCAGCCAGCCCCGCAGAAAATTCCCAGACTGCGATACACCTCGACCGATGCTGTGTGTGACCAGGCCTGCGATTGGATTGGGTGTGCCCGCGTCGTCGACCTGCGCCGTCTTGAAGAACTGGCCCAAATCGCGCCATGCGGCAAAGCCGATACCCAGGGCGTAGGCGTCGGCTGATGTGAAGACCACTTGGTACAGGCGAGACGCGTCAAACCCTTGCTTCAAGCAGATCTGGGTGGGGTCGGGAGTACCCGGAAAGGGATTGCTCGCGTCGCAGCGGGCCCAGGCCCAGTCGCTCGCGGGGATCTCGCTCTCGCCGATCGCCTCGCCGCGGGTGGATTCAGCCACGCGGGCGACCAGTCGCGACTGCCTGGTGTCAAGGCTGATCGGGCGATACGGTACCGGGTTGGATTGCACGATAAGGGGCTGCGATGAGAGACCGGATCGGTTGATGATGCGGCCCAACACTTGCCCCGTTATCGCCGACCCGTCGGGGTGCCGAGCCACCGGTACTTTCAACCAGTGCGGCTTATTGATTTCGGCCTGGGCACGCACCGTTGTGGCGCCCGCGTTGTCACCTTGCCAGGCGCTGGTCAGATCGATATCGCCATTGGCACGCTCGGCTAACACGTTAGGGCGCGAATTGCCGCGGTTGGGTACCTCGTGCCACATCAGACCGCTGGCCTGGCTGGCATTGACAGGCTTGGTCAGCACAAAGGTGGCCACATAGCGCACCTTACCGTCTGCGTCCTTGACCAGATCGATGTCGTTGATGAGGCGGTTAGCCGCCAGCGTAGGGTCGAGTTCACCGAAAGCCCGGCCGGCAATCTGTTCGGTGGCGATGCCCCCTGATGCGGCGATAGGCTGCGGTCTCACCTCATCGATCACGATCCGCGTAACCCGCGCCTGCACCGATGAGATCGCAACGCAAAGCGTGACGACGGCGACGACTCGTCCGAGGCCTGTCATGATCGGGGCAGATATGGTTATGGTTTTTACTGAAGCTCCACACGTTAACCGATTTTCGGCTGGAAGGGATTTCGAAGACGACGGAGCCGAGAAAAGGCCACCAAAAATCTATCGAGATAATGTCCCTGTCCGACATACCGAAAGGCGCATGAATGCCGGAGCTCCAGTCTCAAAGATCATGCTAGCCTGATTTGAAACGATCGACGGATGCCTATGTGATGAACAGGCTGGAACTGAGTCTGGGTTGCTGCAATTACGACCGCACGAAAGCCATCTTTGATGGCCGAGTGCGCGTGGAGGGTTGTCATGTCGTACCGCTAGCGCTGGAGCCCGAAGAAATCTTTCACCGGGTGTTCAAGGGGCGGGAGTTCGACATCTGCGAAATGTCCCTGAGCAGCCACACGCTCAATGTGGCTCGGGGCAGTTCCAACTATGTGGCGGTACCGGCCTTTCTTTCCCGGGCTTTCCGCCACTCGGGCATCTACGTGCGCACGGACCGCGGCATCCACAGCCCTGAAGATCTGCGCGGCAAGAAAGTTGGCATCCCCGAATACCAGATCACAGCCAATGTCTGGATCCGCGGCATGCTTCAGGACGAGTTCGGCGTTCAGCCCAGGGATATTCTTTGGCGCCGTGGCGGGTTGGAGCAGCCGGGCCGCACCGAGCGTTCGCCGATCACGCTGCCACCCGATGTGCAGGTGGTACAACTCCCGGAAGGACAGACTCTGTCGGGTCAACTGCGCGCCGGCGAGCTTGATGCTGTGTTTGGGGCCAAGGCGCCATCGTGTTTTCTGGACGGTGCCCCGAACGTGGCCCGTTTGTTCCCAGATTATCGGCTGGCCGAACAGCAGTACTTTGCCAAGACCCGCATCTTTCCAACCATGCACGTGGTGGGTATCCGCAAGGCCCTGGTTGACAGACATCCATGGCTACCGGTCAGCGTCTATAAGGCTTTCATCGAGGCCAAGCGGCTGGCGGTCGAAGAACTCAGGCAGATTGGCCACCTGGCCGTGACCCTGCCCTGGAGCGTGGCCGAACTCGAGTCCACCCGGCAGTTGATGGGTGAGGACTATTGGAGCTATGGGCTCGCCGAAAACCGCCATGTACTCGGTACCTTCACCCGTTATCATCATGAGCAGGGGATCTCCCCCAGGCGGGTCCAGCCCGAGGAGCTTTTTTATGGCCCCTCGCTAGATCTGGCCAAGAACTAAGACTGCTCTCTCCTCGCTCTACCGACTTTCCTGAAGGGATAGCCATGCCAGCTGTAAAGACCTCGTTGCGTTGCCTGGCCGTGTGCACGGCATTCATCGCGCCAGCGCTTTCGGCGCAGGACTATCCCTCGCGCCCGGTGCGAATCGTGGCGACCTTCACCATCGGCGGCGCGGCTGATGCAACGGCGCGCCTGTTTGCCGAGAGACTGTCAGCCCTTTGGAAGCAGCCCGTATTCGTAGAAAACCGTGTGGGCGGCGGCGGCGCTGTGGGTGCCGAGGCCGTGTTCCGCGCGCAGCCCGACGGTCACACCCTGCTGGTGGCGACCAACACGCATGTCATCAACCACGTACTGCTAAAAAATCTGCCCTACGACTACACCCGTGATTTCACACCTATCGGGTTGGTGACATCGACAGCCACGATGCTGGCCGTGACACCCACAGTCAAGCCCTCCAACCTCAAAGACCTGACCGAGATGCTCAAGTCCGCGCCAGGCAAGTACCAGTACTCCGCCTGCAACATGGCCAGTCCGCAGCACTTCGCCATGGAAATGTACAAGCACGCCCTGTCCATCCAGGCGCAGAATATTCCGTACAGAGGGTGCGCACCGGCCGTCACGGATGCGCTGGGGGGGCAAATCAATATCGTGATGGCCAACGTCACATCCATGAGCGCTTTCGTCAAACAAGGCTCGCTCAAGCCCATCGCTGTGATGTCCTCCAAGCGCAGCCCCACCCTACCCGACGTACCCACGGCGGCGGAGTCGGGCATTGCGGAACTGCGGGGCTTCGCCCTGGACAACTACTACGGCTTTATGACGCCTCCGGGCACGCCCGCTGCCATCCAGAGAAAGCTGGAAGCTGATGTGCTGGCCGTGGCGGGCACCTTCGGCAACCCCGACATGAAAACCCGCATGGAAACCAGCGGCCTGGAGCCCTTTGTGATGAGTTCAACCGAGATGATGAAGCTGATCCGAAGCGACGCCGAACGCCTCGGCGCAATTGCCAAAGCAGCCAACATCCAGCCTGAGTGAACGTCATGCGGGCGCGGGTCGGGCGCCCACCCCGGACGGACCCCGCCAACGCGGTGGTCTGTCGAACCCTGGGCACCCCCGCTCAATCGACCGTGTTCGATTGGTTGAAGTACTTCTGAGCCGTTGCTTCCAGAACTGGAAAGCGGACATCGCCGCCCGCGTTGAACACCAACACGTCGATACGCTGCCCTCACAAGCCTGCTGAGCCCTTCGTGTGTTAGCGTGGGACATCATCTTTTCACAACAGGGCTGTCATGCAAGTTCGTCTGCTTTATGTCAGTACTGCCGTCGGTCCTCAAACGACCACGGTCACCAGGTCGATCCACAAAGCTGCGCGTGCGTTCAACGCCGAACATGACATCACCGGCATCCTTTGCCAGGGACAGGGTTTGTTCCTGCAAGTGCTGGAGGGCCAGCGCGGCGTGGTCAACCGGCTGTACTCGCATATCTTGGCTGACCGACGCCACAAAGATGTGGAGTTGCTGGTTTACCAGGAAATTTCTGAAAGGCAGTTTGGGCACTGGGCGATGGCTCATGTACAGCTATCAGCCCAGGATCCGATGCTTCTGCTGAAGCACCCCGAGTTCGACCCCTATAGCGCCAGCGGAAACCTGGTGCTCGATGGACTGAGCGAGCTGATCGCGTCAGGCCACCTGCTCGATGATCTGCCAGATGATTGAGGACTGCCTGTGATGACTCCCAGCGCCCTGCGCCATACCGATGTGGTGATCGTCGGTGCCGGTGGCGCCGGGTTGACGGCAGCCGCTGCGATCGCCACGCACGCGCCAGGCTTGCGGGTGACGCTGCTCGAGCGGGACCTGGCCAGCCCCTGCAACTCGGCGATCGCCAGCAACTTCATCCCGGCCGCTGGCACGCGGTTTCAGCGGGCGGCGGGAATTGCTGATACGCCCGAACTGCTGCTGGCCGACATCGTCGCGAAAAACGGGGGCTGCGTTGACCTCAAACTGGCACAGGCTATCTGCGAACGCTCGGCCGAGACCCTGCACTGGCTGGTCGATGTCGTCGGGATCGAACTCGAACTGGCGCCCGAGCTGACCTGGCTCGGTCACAGCGTGGTGCGGATGCATGCCCACCCCGAGCGCGGTGGGCCGCCGGTACTGGCCAGCCTGCGCCGCTTCGTGGAGGGCTGCGCCAAGGTCGAGATCATTGACCAAACCACCTGCACGGGCCTCTGCGGCGAAGCAGGCACCGGCGTCACCGGGGTGATCACTCAGCGCGCGGGACAAGCCGAGCAGATTCGTGCAGCGCGCGTGGTCCTGGCCTGTGGTGGCTTTGGCGCTCGCCCGGAGTTGGTGGCGGCGCACGTTCCCGAAATAGCCGGCGCGCCGCACATTGGCTCATCGAAAGACATGGGCGATGCAGTTCGCTGGGGCCAAGAGCTGGGCGCGGCCTTGGCCCGGATGGGTAGCTATCAGGGCCGCGACTGCATCTTTGCCGATGGCACCCGGGTCACACCGCCCGTGCTCAACCAGGGTGGCATCGCCGTCAACGCCGCCGCCGAGCGCTTTGTCAACGAGTTGCAGGACTACTCCAGCCTGGCCAGGGTCTACCGGCAGCAGGCCGGGCAGGCGGCGTACTTCATTTGGGACCAGCACATCCAGGCACAGGTGGCTGGCGTGCTGGTCATGCGGCAGGCCCTGGCCCGCGGAGGTATCGTGCAGGCCGCCGATGTGCCCACCCTGGCCCGCGCGCTAGGGCTGCCAGCCCCAGCGCTTGAGGCCACGCTGGCGAAGTGGGCCAGTCAATCCCGAAACGCGCCCGATCACTTTGGGCGCTTACCGCCCGATCGGCCTCTGGCGCCGCCCTATTTCGCGGCGCGCATCACCGGCGCCATCGCACACACGCAAGGCGGGCTGGTGGTCGATCGTGCTGGCCGGGTGCTGCGGCCCGACGGGCAAGCCATTGCCGGGCTGCACGCAGGGGGTAATGCTATCGCCGGACTGTCTGGCGACTCATGCACCGGCTACCTTAGTGGCAACGGCCTGCTGGTGGCTTACACGACTGGCGATTTGATCGGAAGGGCGATTGCCTCAGAGCTGGGGCCTCTTGCGCTCGGCATGGCGCGCCAACAGAGGCCTGTATAGATCCATCGTCATTATGCTCTGTGGTTCCAATAACTTGCCCAACTCAGATCGCAGTGTTTTTTTGGTGCGCCGGAGCTTCGAACTTCACCCCTCAGCGCAAGGCCGCAAACGCCACCTCCCAACTGCAAGACATGAACCACAAAATCGGCCAGGGTTCTGCCCTGAATTTCTACCGCATGCTTAACGACCCCGTGCAAGTCATGCGTGACCGACGGGCCGCACAAAAGGAAAAGTCACGGCGGGGCGGGGATGTCTAGCTGAGAAGGTGGCCTGTCTTGACAAAAATAGTGCACCCTTCTTTGCTGAACGGCTTGTGCAAACTCATGTGAGGGCTTCGAATCCATGAGCCCGCAGGATAGCGACCGTGCTCATCTTCGAATACGCCATCAATAACAAAAATCTCTTCTCCGCCATAGTGCCTGTGAGGGTTGAAGTAAGTTTGAGGCGCCCACCGAACCAGAGTGGAGCCAGAACCCTGTTGCATGAGCGGCACTACAGTAAGCCCTGGCACCATGCCTTGATACCAAGGAGCAGTTGTCGTATCAATGACTTCACTCTCAACTTGATCAGGTCCAAGGTGTCGCAATTTCACGAAGAGCGTGCATCCTAATTCACTGAACGGAGCGTGAGCAGAACCTGGGGGATTCATCATGTACGAACCTGCAGGGTAATTGCCCGTCTCGTCGCTGAACGTACCATTCAAGACAAAAATCTCCTCGCCTAAGTCATGGGTGTGCATTTCAAACTTGGCGCCTGGTAGGTAGCGAACGATAGATGTGGCTTTGGCCACTTCATCCCCTTGTCGCTCCAGCATGCGCCGCTCTACGCCTGATTCAGGGCTGGCAATCCAGGGTAGGTCATTGTGATTGACCACGACTCTTTGGTTGTAGTCAGTATTAAGTTCCATCTGTAGCGCTCCGGTATTAGTAATATCTAAAAAGCGTATCAGTATGCGCAGCTACACCCGCAAATCGCTAGTGACTTTGGCGGGTCAGAAGCGATTGTTTTACCAACTCGCTCATTTTTCTGACCCCCTATTTTTGGTGGGGTTGGGGATTCGAACTCCCCGAAGGTTGCTGCTGCACTTGCTGCGCGTGGCGCTACGCGCTACATTCGCAGAATCATTAGACGCCTCAGGCACAAGGGCGTTGAGCGCTTCTTCAAGTCAGGCTCGCGTGCCGGGATCCAAGTCGCTCACGCCCCGCGCCTTGCTCGGCAACTGGCGTCTGACTTTTGCTTTTGAAAACGGCGATGCCATCCTGGTTGATTACCAAGCTTACCACTAAGGTGTTTATGAGTTCGATGTTGAACCCACCCCACCCTGGTCTCACTTTGAGGGATGACATCCTGCCTGCCTTGGATCTGCAGGTGGGCGAAGCAGCTGCCCAGTTGGGCGTCGACCGGACGACTTTGTCCAAGGTCGTCAATGGGCGGGCTGCGATCAGCCCTTCAATGGCACTGCGCATTGAGCGTTGGCTGGGGCGCGATCATGGCGGGGCGGCTGAAGTGTGGCTGGCTCAGCAGGCTGCATACGATCTCTGGCAAGCACGGGTCGTAGCGAAAGCCAGCAAGACCCTTTCGGGCATCAAGGCACTGAGGCTTTAAGCGGCATGAGCAGGGGGGCAGGACTCCGCCAATTCAGCCGCCAGCCCGGCGCTGCTCCTGCGGTCGCGCGTTGCTCAAGGCGCAGCGGCTGTCGTCATCGTCCTGAGCTTGACATTGCTGTTGTCGCCACGTCTCGGGGAAGCCATCTTCAATCTGGTTTACTTCCACCAGTTGTCCATGCCCGTTGAAGTGCCGACTCTGGCGCATGGCTACATTTAGTTTGCCAACAGGCGTGGCAAAGAGGTGCACACAACCGTGCCGGACATGAACGCGCCGTGTCCGTTTGACAGAGTGAACAGTCTTGGCTTGGCTGATCAGGTGGATGGCCAGGAACCAAGTGGTCAGTGGCAGCTTGGTGTGCTCCATCAAGGTGCCTGCGGTCAGCGGAGTTTGATGTCGGCAGCCACCGCACTAGTAGAGCTTACCGTGTGCAGCCATCGCAGCACACCCAACTTGGAGTCGCTTTCAACAACGGGACGAGCTATATGCATAACACTCCTAAAACTGTTCAACTTTTTACGATTTTAAAACAGCCTCCTATGCGCTCGACATAGGCCAGCAATTCCACAAAAAACGGGTGGCTACAAAGTGTGGAGGAATCGCCGACCAGCAACAACTTGCGCCGTGCACGGGTCATACCCACGTTCATACGGCGGATGTCGGACAAAAAGCCGATCTCGCCTTGGGGGTTGCTGCGTGTCAATGTGATGGCGATGATGTCGCGCTCTTGGCCCTGAAACGAATCGACGGTGCCCACGCTAAGCCTGCGTTGCAGCAGCAAATCATGCAGCACAGCGCTGTCTTCGATAGCATCTTTCAAATAGTTGATTTGGGCACGATACGGTGCAATCACGCCGATGCTGAGCGGGCGCTGATCTTGTTCGGGGGGGGCGCGGGGCGCAAGCAGCTGCTCCAGTCGCTCCAGCAGCAAGTGGGCCTCTTCGGGGTTGGCCGTTGAACGGCTTTCAGGAATGGCAAGCTCCAAAAAGCCGCAGCCTGCAGTGTCAATGAACTCCACAGGCAGGTCGGGTGCAAAACGCGGGTCGTAAGCGGCCAGGTCGGCATGGCGCACGCTGGGGTGCGGCACCAGTTGGCCGCCATAGAACTTCTCTGAGCTGAACCCCATGATGTCCGCGTGCATGCGGTATTGCACAGTCAGCATGCAGGCCGTTTGCGGCTGCCGCTGGATGCACTTTTCAAACAGAGTTTCGCGCAGGCCTTCGCGGGCGGCTTTTTCGCTTTTCACCGTGGGCGGCAGTTGGTGGTGGTCGCCCGCCAACACCAGGCGCTGGCCCTTCGCAATGGGAATCCAGCAACCCGGCTCCAGGGCCTGGGCGGCTTCGTCGATAAAGACGGTCTCAAAGCTCAGGTGGCGAATGTGGCGGTGGCTGGCGCCCACCAGCGTGCAGGTGATGACCTGCACCGATTCGAGCACCTCTTCGGTCATGAAGCGCTCTAAATCGTCGGCGGCTTGGCGCAGCCTGCGCGCTTCTTCCCTCAGCCATTGGCAATGCTGTCGTTCCTCAAAATCCAGGTTGTGCACATGCTCGCTGGCTGCTTCTCGATGCTGTTCAGCGGTTTGGCGCATCGCTTGCATCTTGGCGTAGCTGGCGTGGGCCATCACCCTGGCATCAAGAGTGTGCTGGAGCAGCAGGTCCGACACGCGGCTGGGGTTGCCCAAGCGGATCACGTTGATACCGCGCTCAGCCAGCTTTTCTGTCAGCAGGTCCACGGCGGTGTTGGAGGGGGCACACACCAGCACGCGCCGCTCACGCCGGATGGTCTCCAAAATGGCCTGCACCAGCGTGGTGGTTTTGCCCGTGCCGGGCGGGCCGTGAATGATGGCCACGTCTTGGGCCGAGATCACATGGCGCACCGCCACCCATTGCGAGTCATTGAGCGCACTGGGATAAAACAGGTCGTCGGCTCGGGGCTCGCGAAAACTCGCCACCTTAGCACCCAGTAGCACGTCGCGCAGTTCGGCCAAGCGGTTGTCGTGTGCACCGATGACCGCGCTCAAGGCTTGGTTCATCTCGCGGTAGCTCACCTCGTCAAACGTCAGGTCAATGCCCAGCGTACTGCCGTCCAGCACCCAGTCGGGCAGCGCCTCTTTTGTGGTGGCCATCAGCAGCTGGTTGCGCCGCACGCTGGTCACCACCCCGCTGACCACGGGCCGGTCAGGCCCTGAGTAGCCGGGTGCACTGCTGAACAATGCAGCAGTCGCTCCTGCCTGAAACAAATGCAGGTCTTGCTGATGCGCAGGGCGCTCCAGCTCCAGCACCACCTTGCCGCCAAAGCCAATGTTTTCCTGGGTGATGGTGACGGGGTACCAAGTCAGGCCACGCCGTCGACGCTCCTTGATACCGGCGCTGGTATTTTTGAGTTTGAACTGCGCCTGGTCTTCCTTTTGCTCGAGTTGCATGAGCGTACGTACATGACATAGCTCGTGTTCGACAGAGCGAGGGGCGGTGGGGGTCGGGTCTTGATCAGCCAAAGGGGGGTGTCGAGAGAAAGGATGAAAAAAGGAAAGAAGAAGGGAGAGGGGTTCAGGAACTTGACCGTGCTCGATTTTGAGGACGGGCCGAACTCTAACCCAATGGGGTGTTTGCCCCCCTGGCGTTTGTTGCTGGGATATTTCCAAAGGCTCCATAGCCTGCCACTCGGTTACAGGGTTTGAAACACGGGTTTGGCCTTCTGTCTGGAGGCAATCTTCATCCGAAAGTTCATCACGCCGTTCGTAATCCTGTTGGCGCTACGCTGCAACTTCCTCAACGAGTGGTGGTGGACGGTTGACCATGTGCCGATTGGCTTCCCGAGCTGATGAGCACAGGCGCGGGCTGCTGCGGATCAACGCGAAACTCCCGACGGCCACGGGAGAATTCGTCGTCATTCCGGAGATCCACCGGCCCCGATCCTGTACCCCATCGCCCGGTAGCCGCGCTGGCGCTTGTCCCACATTCGCAGTAACGCAGGATGGCCTGTGTCCACGAAGTCGATGATCCGAACGTCAGTCTTGCCTGCGTGCTCCCGGTGCAGGCGGCCAGCGTACTGCTGCAGCGTGCCTCTCCAGGAAACGGGCATGGCCAGCACAAGCGTGTCGAGCGGTGGATGGTCGAAGCCTTCGCCGACCAGCTTGCCGGTGGACAGGAGGACACGTGGGGCGTCGGGCGGCAGGGCATCCAGATCTGCCACCAAGGCTGATCGCTGCTTCCGTGACATTCGCCC
>SXGS01272756.1_pt1 | contig 22944 bp, 17 predicted proteins | sample 3174681 | NCBI WGS metagenome assembly SXGS01 (sample SAMN11356861, study PRJNA531348) | freshwater metagenome | isolation source: freshwater sample F1-80 | place: China: Fuxian Lake, Yuxi | collected 2017-12-25
ATGAAACTGGAGTGAGCGTCTCGGACGATGAACTGGCTCGCGTCCATATCACGCCAGCGAAGTTCCACGGGGAATGGAACTATGTCATCGAACCCCGTTAACTAACATTTGCTCAAGTTATTATTTCGCCCGCCCTAAGTCCCGCGTCGCTCGACTCCCGGCGGGCGAGAGAGAAGTTGCGCGAAGAGACCCGGCCTAAGACATTTCCCCCGATGAGTTCCGAAGAATACGAGAAAGCGCGCGAGGCGTTGCGCAAAAGCACTTCAGAACATCAACCGAAGTAACCAGCCAGACAGTCCCCTGCAATTCATGTACACACGAATCACACGTCCGTTCCGAATCGCGGTCATTCTGGGTATCGCGGGAGTATTTTCCATCCTCGGCTTCGGCGCGGATGCCCAACGGACGGTGGCTCCAGGGATCACCGAACCAGTCGATGATTCGACGTTGAGCACTCCGGTCGCGGGGATCATTCAAGTCCGCCGATTCAAGGAAGGCGATGAGGTCAAGAAGGGAGATGTCCTGGTCGCTTTGGATCACCGGCTTGAGGAACTGGATGTCCAGCGACGCAAGCTCGTCATGGAACAGGCCAGGCGAGAACTGGACGCCACCCGGATTCTCTTCGAGAAGAATACAGACGTGGCCAAGGCTGAATTGGAGAAGCGGCAACTGGAGTTTGATGTGGCACGGGCCGAGCATGAACTTTCAGCGGAACAGCTCGCGCGGCGTTCCATCGCGGCCCCGTTCGACGGCTCGATTGCTGAGTTTTTTTTGAACATCGGGGAAGCCTGCCAGATTCAGCAACCACTGCTGCGAATTGTGAACACCCGTCACTGCCGCTTCATAAGCAATGTGGATGCAAAGGCCGGTCGCGCCCTCAAGATCGGGCAGGCGGTCGATCTCGAGATTGATTCCAGCCAGACGCCGCTGCGACTGAAAGGGCAGATCATCTTCGTTTCGCCTGTGGTTGACCCAGCCAGCGGGTTGCTGAAAGTGAAGGTGGTCTTCGATAACTTGGACGGAGCCATTCGTCCGGGTGTGGCTGGGAAGCTGTTGTTTTAACTGGAGCTGCGGTTGAATTTTTATGTTTGCGCCCCCCAATGACGCCTCCAATCCGCTGGCTGAACACGCGCTCGCCGAGATTGCTCAATTACGGCGCTTCAAAGGCCCGCCCGCCGAGTTCTGGCCGGCCTTTCTGGCAGCGATCGGCCAGCTCGTAAACGCAGGCCGCGCCATTCTGGTGCTTCGCAATCCGGCTCAACCGGCCCAGCTAAAGAAACTGGGAGACTGGTGCGCTGACGGACAGCCTGACCGGTCCATGCAGCCGTTCAACCGCGCTCTTGCCGAGATGGTCGAGGCCGCCGCCCAGGGCTCCAACTGCGTCCGTGAGCTGGGGCCAGGGATCAAGGCCGGCTCCAAATCGGCGGGTGTTGCCATCCTGATTCCCCTGCCCGGCGCAGCGGAGCAATCTATCGCCGCGCTGTTCCTGCCGGAGGCGACCGAAGAGCAGGCGGCGGATGTGCTGATGAGGCTTCGTCTGGTCGCTGATGTTCCGGTTTCCTATCGTTCCCAAAGTGAAGTGGCGCAGGCACGGGCGGATTCGGAGCGGTTTGCATCGGTGCTGGATGTGATGACGCTGGTCAACGCCGAGAGTCGATTCGGAGCCACATCTCTCGCGCTTTGCAATGGTCTGGCCACCCGGTTCAATTGTGATCGAGTCAGCCTGGGATGGCTTGAAGGAGGCTTCGTTCGATTGCGCACGATCAGCCGGACGGAGCGCTTCGACCGGAACATGGCGGCTGTGAAAGCCCTCGAAGTCATCATGGAGGAATCGCTCGATCAGAACGAGGAGATCCTCTGGCCGGCGGCCGCGGAGGACGCAGTCATCACGCGCGATCACGCCGCATATTCTCGGGAACAGTCCTGCGCAAATCTGTGCTCGGTGCCATTGCGGGTTGATGACAAACCGATCGGCGTCCTGAGTTGCGAGCGCCAAAAGGAACCCTTCTCCCCGATTGAAATCCAAAACTTGAGACTGGCCTGCGATCAATCAGCCCGGCGTCTATCCGAGCTGAAGGAACATGACCGCTGGTTTGGAGCCCGATGGAAGGCGGCGCTCAAGGAGAAGTTTTTGAAATTGCTGGGGCCTGAGCATACCTGGGCCAAGGTTGCTGTCATCGGAAGCGCCATTGCACTGGTGATCCTTAGTGTCCCCATCTTCCCGTATCGCGTCGAAGGCACGTTTGTTTTGCGATCTGATGAACTCGCTTTTCTGACCTCCCCGTTTGATGGATACATCGGCGAGGCCAAAGTCCGTCCGGGGGACGTTGTACAGGCAGGCACGGCGTTGTTGAAACTGGATACGGCTGATCTGGAACTCCAGGAAGCCGAGGCCGTGGCGGATTTGAGCCGGTTTACGCGCGAGACAGAGAAAGCCCGCGCGGAAGCCGAACGCCTCCGGGCGCGCGGCGGCGGGCTGGCCGAGATGCGGGTCAACGAAGCCCTGGTCATCCAGACTCAGGCGAAGCTGGACATCATCCGCCATCGCCTGAAGCGCGCCGCGCTCATCGCGCCATTCAATTCCATCGTCGTTGAGGGGGATCTCCGTCAACGCATCGGTGCGCCCGTCAAACAGGGCGACGCGCTCTTCAAGCTGGCGAAGATCGATGCGCTCTATGTCGAAGCGGAGATCGACGAACGAGACATCCATGAGATGCTCAACAAATCATCGGGCGAGATCGCTTTTGTCACACAACCTAAACTGAAATTTCCCGTCACGGTTACCAGGATCGAGCCGTCAGCCATGCCCAAGGAGGGTCAAAACATGTTTCGTGTCCGCTGCGCTCTGCAATCCGCCGCCGAAGCATGGTGGCGTCCGGGCATGAGCGGCGTCTGCAAGATCAACGTCGAGAAGCGTTCCCTGATGTGGATCATCACTCATCGCACCGTGGATTTTCTGCGGATGTTTCTCTGGTGGTAGGAGCATCAGCCTATGGATTCCGCTTCGACTTTCAGTGAATCATGGCACCGGGTGGCCAGTCAGCGCATCTGTCTCCGCCTGGGTGTCCGGGTCCGCCGCCAAAACTTTCGCGGCCAGCGTTGGTTCATTCTGGAGAATCCTTTCGGCAATCAGTTCTTCAGGCTGCGCCCGGCGGCTTACGAATTCGTCGGACGTCTCCGGCCGGATCGAACGGTTGAAGAAGTCTGGAAGGAATGTCTGGAGCGATTTCCTGACGACGCTCCGGGCCAGGAAGCGGTGATGCAGCTTCTCTCCCAGCTTTATCTGGCCAACCTGCTTCAATACGACCTGGCGGCCGACGCATCCCAGCTTTTTGCGCGTCAGGAAAAAACAAGGCAACGGGAGACAAGGTCGCGGTTTTTGAACATCATGTTCCTGCGCATTCCTCTGCTGGATCCCGACCAGTTCCTGGTGCGCACATTGCCGTGGGTGAAACACCTGCTCGGACGGTTTGGGGCGATCCTGTGGCTGATGGTTGTGGGTGTTGGCATCGAGACCGTGATTGACAACTGGGATCGCGTGCAAGACGAGGGACAGTCGGTGCTGGCTCCCGACAATCTCTTCCTTCTTTACGCCGGCCTGGTGTTGATCAAGACGGTGCATGAGTTTGGGCACGCGTACTTTTGCCGGCGTTACGGCGGCGAGGTCCACGTGATGGGCGTGATGTTCATGATTTTCACGCCTACACCTTACATGGATGCGACGTCGAGCTGGGGATTTCGCAAACGCTGGCAGCGGGCGCTCGTAGGCGCGGCGGGAATGATTGTTGAACTGTTCTTCGCGGCAATCGCGGCTGTCGTTTGGGCGAACACCGGAAGCGGCACCATTCACAGTCTGGCTTACAACATGATGTTCGTCGCCTCGGTCTCGACCGTGATCTTTAACCTGAATCCCCTGCTCCGTTTCGACGGCTATTACATTCTCTCCGATCTCCTGGGAATTCCCAATCTTCACCAGCGATCTCTCAAACATCTGCGACACCTTGGGGAGCATTATCTTTTCGGTCTCAAGAATTCCAGAAGCCCGGCGCTCACGCGAAGCGAAGCGTCGTGGCTCACAGTGTTCGGCATCACGAGCGGCATCTATCGAGTCGTTGTCTTTGGCGGAATCCTCCTGTTCGTGGCGGATCAATTCCTTCTCATCGGCGTGGTCATGGCCCTGGTGTGCGCCATCGCCTGGGTTCTGCGACCCTCGGTGATGTTCATCAACTATCTCGCGGCCAGTCCCCAACTGGCGCGGAACCGGGTTCGAGCCATCACGGTTTCATCAGGGATCGCGGCCGTGCTGATACTCCTGCTTCAATTCGTTCCATTCCCTGATCATTACCGCGCGCCCGGGATCCTGGAGTCCCAGAAATGGACCGAGGTTCATACCTTGACCGGAGGACAAATCGTCAGTGTCCTGGCCAGACCGGGGAGCACGGTGACGAACGGACAGGCGCTTGTGCGGATCGAGAATTCCGAACTGGAGCTCGAAATCGCCGCCGTCCGCGCAGCCATTGATGAAGTTCAAGCCAGATTGCGCCAGGCGCTGCATGGTTCGACTCCCGATCTCAAGCCGCTGACCAGCCGCCTTGATTCGTTGACCCAACGGCTCAACCGGTTGAATCGCGACCGTGACCAGCTTGAGATCCGTTCGCCCCAGGCGGGAATCTGGACTTCTCCCGAGATTGAGGAATGGATTGGACGTTGGATGCCACGTGGCACGCCGCTCGGAATGGTCATCGACCCGGGCCGGTTTGAGTTTGTGTCCACGGTCCGCCAAGAGGATGGAGAAATGCTTTTTTCCGGAGAAAAACCCGGCGCCCAAGTCAGGCTCTTTGGAGAAGCCGGGCGTGTTCTCAAGCTGGGTGAACCCCGCATCATTCCCGCTGAACAGCGGAATCTTCCCTCCGCGGCATTGGGCTGGGCGGCGGGCGGCGAAGTGGCCGTCTCGGCCCGCGATCCTCAGGGCGTACAGGCCGTCGAACCATTCTTCGAAGTGAGGGCGCCCATCGCTGATTCGGCGGACATGGTGTTGTTCCATGGACGCGCGGGCAAGGTGCGATTCGATCTTCAATCCAGCCCTTTACTGCCCCGGGCCGTCCGCTGGTTCAGGCAGCTTATCCAAAAACGCTATCAACTGTGACAGCGCTCTCGCAGGAATTCCGCCGCACGAGTCACCGGCGTCCGCCCCGGCTGCTGAAGGGCGTGGATGCCCAGGTAAACAAATTGATCGGGATCACGCGGCGGCGTGGCGGGCTTCTTCATGCTCTGCGGACTCAGGCCGAACAGGTTGATTCCATCGCCTCTGAATTTTCCGGGCTTACAGACCACAGCCTGCGCGAGCGCCTATGGCAGTACCGCGATGTCTTTCGTCGCGGAGGACGCGGCGTGGAAGGCGTGTTGGTGCCGGCGCTGGCTGGATTGCGAGAGGCATCCGAGAGACAGGTGGGGCTGCGTCCATTTGTGGTTCAATTGATGGGTGCGCTCGCGTTGCACAAAGGTTGCCTCGCGGAAATGGCGACCGGTGAGGGCAAGACACTGACCGCCGGACTGGCTGCGATCCTAGCCGGCTGGACCCGGCGACCTTGCCACATCATCACGGTCAATGATTACCTCGTCGAACGCGACGCCGCGTGGTTGCGGCCGCTGCACATGTTTGCCGGAGTCACGAACGGCTGCGTGACGGGCGCGATGGCCCCGCCGGAGAGGCGCTCAGGCTATGCCTGCGAAATCACGTACGTCACCAGCAAGGAAGTGGTGGCTGATTTCCTGCGGGACCGGTTGCACGCGGGCTATTTCACCAGCTCCACGAGCCGGCTCATTCGGCGAATGCTGCGCCGGCCCACGAACGTTGATTCCCAGGTGATGCGGGGTCTTCACACAGTGATTGTCGATGAGGCGGACAGCGTGCTGATCGACGAGGCCGTCACGCCTTTGATCATCTCAAGCCAGAACAAGAATGAAGCGCTCCGGGACGTGGTGCGGCAGGCCAATGAGATTGTGGGAGATCTTCAGCCGGACGTGGATTACGAAGCCAACACACGTTATCGCGAAGTCGAACTGACCAGGACGGGCCTTGCCAAACTGGATTCGCGCTGCTCCGACCTGTCTGGAATCTGGCGTGGACCAGCCCGCCGTGTCGAGGTGGTGCGGCAGGCACTCTCCGCGCGGGAGTTTTTCATCCGGAACCGGCAGTATGTCGTTACGGATGGGAAGATTGTCATTGTCGATGAGTTCACCGGAAGACCCATGCCCCAGCGGACCTGGCGCCAGGGGATGCACCAGGCGATAGAGGCGAAGGAGGGCGTCGAGATCAGCAATCCCACGGACACACTGGCGCGGCTGAGTTTTCAAAAGTATTTCCGCCAGTATCATCATGTGTCCGGCATGACTGGAACGGCGTGGGAGGCTGCCAACGAATTCTGGCAGATTTACGGACTCCCGGTGGTTCGCATTCCGACGAACCGGCCTTGTGTCCGATCCCAGTGGAAGGATCGCGCGTTTGCCAACGAGGATGACAAATGGCGTGCGATCGAAGCGGAGATCGTGCGTCTGCACGCGACGGGCCGTCCAATTTTGGTGGGCACTCGAAGTGTGGCCACCAGCGAGCGACTCGGGACCATGCTGGCTGAACGTGGGCTGCATGCGCGCATTCTCAATGCGGTGCGCCATCAGGAAGAGGCGACGGTCATTGCTGAAGCGGGCGAACCGGGGCACATCACGATTGCGACGAACATGGCCGGACGCGGGACCGACATCAAACTGGGCACAGGCGTCGCAGCCCTGGGCGGTCTGCATGTCATCGCAACCGAGCGGCACGAATCCGGACGCGTGGACCGGCAGTTGTTTGGGCGGGCCGCACGCCAGGGTGATCCCGGCAGCGCACAGGCATTCTTCAGCGCGGAGGACGAACTCTGCCGCCGCTACCTGCCTGAGCCGGTGCGGCGTTCACTCAGGAAGACCCTCCAAGGGATGGGCAGAACGGGAGAGTCATTGGCGCGGGCCGCGCTTCGTTACGCCCAAGGCAAAGCGCAAGGGCTGGCGTATCAGCAACGAAAGAGCGTCCTGCGCACCGACGAGTGGCAGGAAGAGTCCCTCTCATTTGCTCCGTCAGCCGAAGGGTGAGATTTGGGAAGCTCGCTGCACAGACTCTCGGGAGGACATGGAGGAACCGTTTTTTTGTCGCGTTGGAAGCCGGATCGCGATTCTTGAATGTGCCTGTAGATCAGACTTCAGGCCATGATTCCGGTGGCCACGTTGCCGTGAACGTCGGTCAGGCGAAAATCACGACCTCCATAACGATAAGTGAGACGCTGATGGTCCAGGCCCAGGAGGGCGAGGATCGTTGCGTGAAGATCGTGAATGTGAACTTTGTCCTGGACCGCGTAGTAGCCGTAGTCGTCAGTTGCGCCATAAGCGAAGCCCGCCTTTACGCCGCCACCTGCCAGCCACATGGTGAACCCCTCGGGATTGTGATCGCGGCCATCCCGCCCACCCTGGGCTACAGGCGTCCGTCCGAACTCGCCACCCCATAAGACAAGTGTGTCCTCCAAAAGGCCGCGCGCTTTGAGATCCTGGAGCAAGCCGGCGATGGGTTTGTCCACCTCGGCGGCATTCTTGGTGTGCCCTTTGCGCAAATCACCATGCTGATCCCACTGCACTTCTCCGTCGCTGTGCGTGACCTGGATGAAGCGGACGCCGCGTTCAGCGAACCGCCGCGCCATGAGGCATTGTCGTCCGAAGTTGGCTGTGATCGGATCATCCAGCCCATAAAGTCTCCGGGTGACATCGGATTCAGCCGAGAGATCCTGCGCTTCGGGCATGGCCGTCTGCATGCGAAAGGCGAGCTCGAACGAGTTGATCCGCCCTTCCAGCGCTGCGTGTGGCCCGGCCAGTTCGAGGTGATCACGATTCATCGCGGCGACGAGGTCGAGCTGCATCCGCTGCTGTTCGGGCGTGAGGCGGGAATTGCGGATATGCCGCACAAGAGCCTGGTCCGAGGGAATGCTCGCGTTGGCAATCGGCGTGCCCTGGCACTCCGCTGGCAGGAATGCAGCCCCCCAGTTGTTTACGCCCCCATGCGCGAGCGTCGGACAAATCGTGATGAATGCGGGCAGATTTTGATTCTCACCACCCAGCCCGTAGGTGATCCACGAACCCATGCTCGGACGCACAAAGCTGTCGCTCCCCGTGTGCAGCTTGAGCGCCGCACCGCCGTGCGCGGCGTTGGTGCCATGAACAGAGCGGATGATGCACAGGTCATCGACGTGTCGCGCAAGGTACGGGAAAAGTTCACTCACCGGCAATCCGCTTTGACCGTGCTGCCGGAATTTCCAGGGTGATTTCAACAACTCGGCGGTCTGCGCGAATTGCACACGGGGTTTGCTGCCGGGAAACGGTTTACCATCGTCACGATCCAGCATCGGCTTGGGGTCGAAGGTATCGACGTGCGAAGGCCCGCCCTTCATGAAAAGGAATATCACTCGCCTGGCACGGGCGCGAAGGTGAGGCGGCCTGGCCACGAGCCTGTCTTCGGGTGGATTACCCGCAATCACGGCTCGAGCCGTGTCTCCGAGCATCGCCGATAGCGCAAGGTAACCAAATCCAGCCCCAGACCGGCGGAGCATCTCGCGCCGTGACAGTGGCAGTAGCCAGGCTGGGGGATTCACCGGGAAGAGGTTTGCAGGGGAGTCCGGGTTCACGGCTCAATTCAGATAACTGAATTCATTGGCAATCATCAGGCCGTGACACAGCGCGGTCCAGGCCTGCAACCGGCGTTCGCGCGGTTCGCACTGCTTCGCGGCGGCGGTATGCTCGAAATCATCGAGGAACACCTTCGCCCGTTGCAACTCCCTCGCCGAAGGAGGACGCGCGTAGGCTCGAAGATAAATCTGCTCCAGGCGCTGCCGGTCGGTCATACCCGGCACAACAGGAAATTTCTTCACCAACTCCCCAGCCGCCCGCATGACCAGCCCTGCATTCATCATGAGCAATGCCTGCGGCGCTATCACGGTCTCGTTGCGGCTCCCGGTGGGCACGGCCGGATCTGGAAAATCGAACTGCTCCAACTGGTCGTATAGATTGTTGCGGATGATCGGCAGATAAACCGACCGGCGTAAGCTGTCATAAGTAGTCGCGTCCTTGGAAGTGTGGTTGAACACAAACTCGCGATTCTTCAACGGAAGGGTCTTCCCACCGATCGTGCCATCGAGTGTGCCCGCAACCGCGAGCAGCGCATCGCGAAGCTCCTCGGCTTCGAGCCGGCGGATGTTGAAATGCGAGAGCAGGCGGTTCTCCGGATCAATCACAGTGGCTTGACTCCTGCCACCCGGCTCCAGGCTCCCTTGCTGGTAAACCGCGCTCCCCATGATCAATCGGTGCATTGATTTGATGGACCAGCCATCGCGGATGAATCGCGCCGCCAGCCAATCCAGCAATTGTGGATGCGACGGGCGATCACCCAGAAATCCAAAATTTTCGGTGCTCGCCACCAACCCGCGGCCAAAGTGCCAGCGCCAGATGCGATTCACCATCACGCGCGCCGTCAGTGGATGGCTTGGGTGTGCCAGCCAGTGCGCGAGTTCCAGCCGGCCACTGCGAGTCTCATTAGTCAGAGGTGCGGTGTTCGCGACGCGCATGACTTGCGGAAATCCTCGGGGAACATCAGCGCCGAGCGTCAGATGACTGCCGCGCAAATGAACGGGAAGCGATGTCACAAGGTTCGTCGAGTCACTGACTCCCATGGCGGAAGCCAGTTCGGGCGCACTCTTTTCCAATGCCGCCAACTCATCACGCAGCTTCTTCAACCCCTCCGCGACGTCAGCGGGATAAAGCGGCTCCGGCTTTGGCGGCAGTGCAAGAAAGCCTTTCGTATCATCGAGCGCTTTCCGGGCGATTTCGAGCGTGGCGTCCGCCAGTGCATTGGTGATTGAACCGGTCTCCATCTTCAATATCTCCAACGCACGTTCCACGTCGGCGAAGAGCGGACGATAATGCTTTTCGATTTTTTCGCCGGCGGCATCGCCTCCTGTTTTCACTGCTTCGTGCCAGGCGCGAAAGGTTGAGTTCGTTTCAGACCTGGCCAGAAAGTCGCGGCAGGATTTCAAAACAGGCGCTCGCAAACTGGCGCCGCTGGCGGATTGTTCCACTTCATTGGTTGTAGCGTCAGGTGTAAGCCTGGCTGCGGCCACCAGATAATCAACCGCCCGGGCTCGAACCTCGGCTCGAAGCGCGTCGTTTGCCAACGCCGTGACTTTGGCAATCGAGTCCTTCTGACTGGTGAGACTCCTGTCGTGCGCTTCCTTGGCGGCGATCTCTTCGGACGTGGCCAGCAGCGGTTCATGCCATTCCGCGACGATCTTGAAATGGTTCATTGTCCGCGTGTTTTTGAAAATGGCCGCAAGCGCGTAGTAATCCTCGGTCGGGATCGGATCGAACTTGTGTGCATGACATCGCGCGCATCCAAGCGTCATGCCCATGAAGGCCCGGCCAAGCGTGTCGATCTGCTCATCGATGATATCCATCTCCATCTTTTTCTGATCCGGTTCCGCGAGCACCTTCGCGCCGAGCGAGAGAAAACCCGTGGCCACGAGCCGCTCCTGTTTCGTGGTGAAATCCGCGGGAGGCAGCAGGTCGCCGGCGATTTGCTCAACGACGAATTGGTCGAACGGTTTGTCGTGATTGAACGCGTTAATCACGTAGTCGCGATACCGCCAGGCGTTGCCGTGCGCGACATTTTCATCAAGACCGTTCGAGTCGGCATACCGGGCGACATCCAGCCAGTGGCGGCCCCATCGTTCACCGTATTGCTTCGAGGCAAGCAGGCGATCGATAACTCTCGTGAATGCGTCAGCCGAGTTATCGAGCATGAATGACTCAACCTCTTCAGGTGTGGGCGGCAATCCGATGAGATCGAACGTCGCTCGACGGATCAGCGCGCGCTTTTCCGCTGTCGGAGCGGGTGTAAGTTTGCTCGCTTCAAGTGTGGAAAGGATAAAAGCGTCAATTGGCGTTTTCACCCAGGAGGTGAGTTTACCGCTGGGCGGATCTCCGGCAGTAACCGGCTGAAAAGCCCAGTGCTTGCGCCCCTCTTCAAGGTCACTGGAGGCGGCGTAGGCGTTGACCTGAAGCAGTAGAACCAGGCCCAAACACAACCACCGTCCTTGGTTCACGATGACACTGATCAACGGTGCCAGCCGAAAAAACCTTCCAATGCCGTTGGTGCTTTTCGTTCTCACAGCGGTCGGGCTCGATTAGACTCAATCGCGTATGTTGTCTCAACCTCAAAAGCATCCCGGGAAAGTTTGTCCATGTCCGGAACCCCGCCTACGCGATCGTCAGTCCGGCTCGCTTGCAGCTGTGATCGCCAAGCCTCCCGATCTGTGGCGAATTCGCTTCAATCTCGGTTTCAAGGGGTCACCACCCGGTAAAAATTAAGGTCAGGCGGTGCGTTGGTATCGCGAAAGGTCGTGAGGCTTGATGCGCCGATATTCGTCCTCAACGCCGTCCAGCTTGTCATGTTTGTTGAACTCAGAACCTGGTAGGAGCTGCCAATCTGGCTTTGGATGTTGAACTCGAAGTCCGCTCCTTCCCTATGCGCATTGGTCAGCAAGGGCGCGACCACCGGCGGCTGCACCGCGTCAATGGCGGCCCGAAAGTTTAGAATCTCCTGGCCAAAATCAGTTTCACCATAACCGCGATGGTTCACGAGCACCTGCCACGGCTGATGCGTGGGTGAATTGGTGATGCCGTTGATGACGGCAAAAATCGGCTGGCCGGAGGACTGAAATGCGGCGCGCACGGGGTTGCTGCCGGGAATGCCGTAGTCATTGAACACGATGGTTGAACTGGAGAGCTTGTCCTTGATGTATGTGGAGGTTCGGTTTTGGAAGCCGACGCCGGATTCCTGATTCACAAAGAGGTGGAGCACGGGCACGCCGTAAGGATTGCCGCTGCGCGACTCGTACCAGCCCCTGATTCCCGCGTCTATCTGTGGCACGGCAGCAATGCAAAAGGGACACCACACGGCGAACCATTCAAGGAACACGACGTGCCCGGCAAAATCCTGAATCCTTGCCTGCGACCCCGCGGGAACGATTGCACCGTCTGGCCGCGTGAATTCGCGCCGCACAGTGAAAGTGAGATTGGTCACGGTGTCGCCGACTTGATAAGGCGCTGCACTGGCGATATCGCCGCCGAGCCCGATAAGGCAACTGACGAGGAGCGTGCCAGCGTGGCGACTGAGGAGTGGAGTCATAATACTTGTGCGGAGGTTATCCGGTAGGGATTTTAGAAAGTGACGGCCCAAGCGGCTTGCACCGAAACCCAGGTGCGATCGCTGTACAGATTGGTAAAGGGCCGCGTGCCGGGACCGATGGGCTTGTAATCTGCCAGAATCGGCGCGAGCGAGAGGCTGAAGGACGATAGCGTGCCGACATAGCGCACACCGAGGCCTCCCTGCCAGGTTTCCAGACCGGGCGTGGCTGTGGAAATGAAGAGTGAATTCTCAATTTCGCCGGTATCGTGATAGTAAAGCCCCGAGATGTTCACAAGCCACCGGGGGGTGATCTCGAACTCCAGCGTCGCGCCGGCAAACCAGGCGCGCAGAGCCGGGTTCTCGTGGGTGTAACCTCCCAAGGTGCGCAATACCCAGCGTTCACCCAACGCCATGTTGATGGAATTGCGATAGCCATAACGAGGTTCGCGCCGGGAGGTATGGGTAAGTTGCAATTCATTCAGCACCCGGATGCGGGAGGTGAGGATGTTTTCGAACTTCAGGCTCGGCGCGCAGGTCCGTAACCAGGACGGACCGCGAACGGCGTCGCCCGTTAAAAGGTCGCGATCGTAGCCCGGAGCGATTTCATCCTCCGCATATAGGAAACTGGCTTCGATAAAACCGGTGGTCGGCTGGTATTCCCAACGCAAACCGCTCCCCACGTTGAACCCTCCTGGGTCCGGCTCCTCATACACAGCGGGAAAGAAAGGGGCGAACTGCTGCTTGTAGTAGTTGGCCAGCCAGAGAGAGCGGAAATCCGTGAAGCCCGCGTAGCCGCCGCCCGCAAGAGACAGCGTGAGCGAGCTGCCCAGCATCTGCCTCAGTGAAGCCTGGCCGCCGTCATATCGCTCATTAAGGCGTTCCGCGTAGCCGAGAAAGTCAAACAGCTCGAAGGGCGCATACTCTTCACGCATGGTGTTGTGTTTGGAATTGATTTTCCATTCCGTGCCCCCGTGCTTCTGACCATAACTGAGAGCCGTCGATGTGATCTGAACGTCCGGCGCAAGCATCGAATCGAAAGCGACCTCGCCCTGGCGCGTGACCGGCGGACCGGTCGCCTCTTCGATCACGCCGACCCGGTCGTGTGATTTTGCCCGGGCTGGGTTGGGCGGCGGTTTTATGCCATCAATGAGAAGTCGCAACTTCTTCGTGCCTTCAAATCCCGCGTGCTTGTAAAGCAGGCGGAAGTCCGGTTTGTCGTTCGTTGCCCGCGTGCCGTCGATCACCACGATGAACGGCGTGCCCCTGCCGCCAAGTTTGTCCAGCATCCTGCCGTCGAAATCATTCAGGACAAACTCCATGCCGGTGTCCTTGATGTATCTCGCGGTCTGCTTCGGATTGTCTTTCTCAATGTTGATGGAGACGACGCGCACGGAAACACCGTGAGGGTTGCCGTTCTTTGCTGCGTAATACTTTTGAACGCCACCCTCGATTTCCACAGACGCTTTGCGGCAGGGCGCGCACCAGTAGGCAAAGAAATCGAGCACAATGATTTCGCCGGCCAGGTCCGCAAGTTTGACCTTCGCGTCGGATTCCCATTTCGAAAGCTCGAAATCTGGAACGGATTCAGCGTGAGCATCGGCAATGGGTGCGTGTGCCGACACAAACAGTAACACGACGGCGACTCGCTCAAGCAACAGGGGGTTCATGGTTCAGCGGCAGGATGTGCAACCGGAGTTCTGCGCGCCGATCGAGGAGCCGAAGCCAGGCGCGAGTTGCGGGAAAAGGCGGGCGGAGTTGTAACTGAATATTGATGAGTCGGAGAAAACCATATTCGGTTTGGCCACTAGTCGCTGCTGGCGCACCGCCGGTGAGGAACATCCGCTGAGAGTGAACAGCGCGGTCAAGGCAACGACTCTGGCTCCCCACCAGCGCCAACGCGATACGGAAACTTTATCAACAAGGAGTGTCACATCCATTCGTAATGAGAGGAAGGTGTCGCAAGTTTATTCCATGACGAACAGGATTATTTGAGGATGGCAGGGGGCGATTGTTAGGGATGGTACGGGAAGCAATCGGCTCGGCGCACGCTGGGGCAGACGTTGCCGGGCCGGAAGCTGGATGCCGCATCCGATTACAGGAGCTTTTGCAGCAACGTCCTTTCCGCCGAAGTGACAACGAGGTAAAGGTTGTCCTCGCTCGACCAACTGGCCGTGTTTTGTGCGCCTACTCTGGCGAGCGCCGGCGTGGGTGCCAGACCTGCGTCGGGAAACTCCGCCCGCGGCATCATGAACACATGCACGACCTGGCCTTCCACCATGAAACAGACGAGAGCAAGTCTCCGCCCCTGCCAGTCCACGGTGCGACAGCCGATGCTGGGGAATCTTTCCATCGCCGGGGGAATTTTCGCACGCACCGACGGATGTTGTTGGGACAACCATTTCCGCACTTCCGGCAGCCGGTCGGTGGTCACGTCCAGCTCGGGAAGCTCGCTGAGGAATTGCGCCATGTCTGCCCGATAGGCGGCGAAGGATCCCGGCGGCAGGGAGGGTGCGCGGTTGAACCACAGCGCGGCGATCAACCCCAACAGCGCAAAACTCGCAGCCATCGCAAGTGCGAAAGAAGGCCGGCGGTGCTGGCTCGCGATGCGCGCCTGCGTCCCGGCTCGGACGAGCGCCAGCAAACCATCCGGCAGCGGCGCGGCTTTGAGTTTTGCGGCAATGGCCCTGTCCGCAGCCTGCTCGGCCGCGAACCACGCGCGCAATTCCGCATCGCGCTCAACGAGCGCCAGCGCTTCCGCAAAACGCGCATCATTCGCATCCTGTCCGTTCGGGCGGCAGGCAACCAACACTGATTTTGCTTCTTCGCGGTTCACAATGCGCAGGGTGCTTTTTCGGAAATGACGCGCCGGAGTTGTTGCTTTCCGCGGGCAAGCCGGGACATCACGGTGCCAATCGGCACGCCAAGGATGCCGGCGATTTCCTGATACGAGCGGTCTTCGACATAAAATAGCAGGAGCGGCGCGCGTTGAATATCGTCCACTTCCAACAACGCCTCCATGACAAGTGCGGCATCCATCTTCGCGACGGTTTCCACTTCCACCGGCGGCAATTCATCTTCGACCAGGCTGATGTCCACCTGCGGAAACCGCTGCGCATGGCGGCGGTCGCCCAAAAACTCGTGATAGAGTGTGGTGCATAGCCACGATTTGAGTTTCGAGGCATCACGCAACTGGCCGCCCTTGGTGGCCCACAGATAAAAGGTCTGCTGCGTCAGGTCCAGCGATTCAGCCTCGTGTCGGGTCAAGCTCAAGGCAAAGCGGTACAACATGGCATAATGCTCCGTCACCACCTGGTCGAAATGCAATTCCACCATCATTGTAAGAGCGTTACCCGCAAACTTTATTCCAACTGAATTGCAAAAAAGATTTTTGCGGCGTTTCGTTTCATTGGCAGGGAATAAGTCAGCCACTCGCGCCTCAGACCAACGAACCGGAAAATTCCCGGCGCATCATGTCTGATGCGTTGAGCCTCCGGAAACTACAAAACCAAAAACTGAAAGCGAGTCTTGCCATGCTGCTCCTCGATAAAATTCTCAAACCCACTGTGGTCAACATGTGCCTGCTGACCCTGCTGGCCTTTGACTCAACCATCCAGGCCAGTGATTACGAAACCCGGGTCGTCTTCACCGGACTCACGCGGCCCACGGGCATCGTGGCCGGTGGCAATCGCACATTGTTTATCACGCAACTCCCGACGCCCGGCGTGGCCGGCCCGCAGGGCGGACTGAACTCCGTGGACCGAATCAAGCTCGGCAACGGCAAGATTGTGAACCTGACCACAGGTGAACCCGAACCGACCAACCTCGCGTTGGACAAGCGCGGCCAGCTCTACTGGACCTGCAAATCCGCCGGCGTGATTCTGGAGCGCAATCACAAAGGTGAGGTCAGCCCGTTTCTTACAGGCCTGGCCGGACCCAGTGGAATTGATGTGGATCGCTGGGGGCAGGTTTACTTCACGCAGTTGCCCACACCGGGCGTGCCCGGCGGCTCAGGCGGGATGAATACGGTCAATGTTTCCAATGGCGTGGAAATCAAGACTCTGACCATGGGTGAACCTGAGCCAACAGACATCAGCATTTCCCGTAACGGCACGGCGTATTGGACATGCAAAAGCGCCGGCGTAATTCTCTGCCGGAAACCCGATGGCACCGTGGTAAAAATACTGGGGGACTTGATGGAACCGACCGGGATTGCGCTGGATGAACACCGACGACGCCTTTACTTCACCGAAGTGCCCACACCCGGAGTGTCTGGCGGCCAGGGCGGAATGAACCGGGTCTCTGTTCTCGACCTCCACACCGACGATCTCGAAATCGTTGACGAGGGCGATCCCGAACCGATCGACATCGCCGTCGCTCCGAATGGCAGCGTGTTTTGGACTTGCTCCTCAGCCGGCGTGATCGTCCAGGCGCGATACATCAGGGAACATTGCGACTGGAACCGCGAGGAATGATCCACCTGCAACTTGCAAAGCGAACAAGCCCGGCGGCGCTGAAGAATTTTCGCCCGCCGGGCTTTCGCTCAATTGAGATCCTTGCGGCAGTCCTGGCAGTAAGAAAGCGGGTTCCCCTCTCCTTTTCCGTCCCTGCACGTCAGTTGCCATAGTTGCTACAGGCCCGGATCAAAACGTTCGGGATGCTTCATGTCGGCGTAGTTGAACGGCACCGATTCAATATGGCCGTCTGCCATCGTCACATTGGCACGACGGCGATGGCGGCTCGTCAAAGGGTAACCCGGCGGCAACCAGCGCCCGTCATCAATCACCGCCGTCCCAGGCCCGTCATTCGCCGCGCCTTTTTCCTCAGCCAGCATGATCTTGCCTGAAGGATTTCGGATTTTTTCGCTTTTGTTGAGAATGATCACACTACGGTCGCGAGAAATGAAACTCGCCATGCCGGCGTCACTGTGTGCGTTGAACGAGTAACTGTAAAAAAACTGTTCCGTGCCTGGATTGCTTTTCCACAAAACTTCGCGCGCGTTCGCATCACGATCGGCGGGACAGCGCAGGAGTCGTGGTTGATACTGACCCAGGTGCTGAATGATACTGCCGCGCCCTGCATCCCGCATGGCAAAGCTGCCGGAAGGCCCTGCCTCCACCTGCCACCACACCCAATCCTCCGGCTGCGCACCCAATCCACTATGCGGGGAACTCGTGGGAAAAGTGTCGGCGTTGTCGTGGAGGTAAAGTTGAAAAGCGAGTCCCAACTGGCGCAGGTTGCCGGCACAGGCCGTGGCGTGGGCGCGAGCTCGCCCACCCGCCAGCGCCGGCAGCAGCAAGGCGGCCAGAATGCTGATCACGGCCAGCACCACAAGGAGCTCCACCAAAGTGAAACCGCTGATCTTTGCCCGCTGTAATTGCACTCGCATTGGGAACGTATCATTCGACCGCAAGCTCATTGTGGATGCACCATCTCCGCTTTTCAACTTTTGCAAATCCCATTTCCGCATCGTGCCGTCGTCCGCCATGGTGGCACCCCTGCGGCTCGTCCACTGTCCACTCCCAAACTTCGAGCCTGTTCAGAGTCGCGATGGTCTGCCAGCTTTGTCCGTCAATGATCAATCAGCCTGTCTTGCAAACGCTCGCCGACCTGGTGAGCATCAACAGCGTGAACCCTGCGTATGCGAACGGCGTTTCGGAGGCGGGAATGTGCGCCTATATCGGACGGTTCTTCGCACAGCGTGGGATCGAGACATTTGAGCAAGAGGTCTTCCCCGGCCGCCCCAATTTGATCGCGCGTCTGCCGGGACGGAACCCTGGACGCCGTGTCATCCTGGAGGCGCACACCGACACGGCATCGGCGCAAGGCATGGACATCCCTCCATTCGAACCATGCGTCGCCGACGGACGCCTCCATGGACGTGGAGCCTGCGACACCAAGGCCGGCCTGGCGACCATGATGCACGCTGTGGCGTCACTGAAGGAAAAAGGCCGGACTCCTCCGTGCGAAGTCTGGCTCGCGGCTGTCGCCGACGAGGAATTCTCTTTCCGCGGTGTGGTCAAACTTTGTGAAGATCTGCGCGCCGACGCCGCGATTGTCGCCGAGCCAACTGAACTTCGCGCCGTGATCGCAAGCAAGGGCGTACTGCGATGGCGCATCGCAGTGAGAGGAAAGGCCGCGCACAGTTCGAAACCGCATCTTGGAGTCAACGCCATCACGCACATGGCTCGCGTCATCCTGGCTTTTGAGGACGACCATCGGCGTCTCGCTGAGAGGCCGCACGCCTTGCTCGGGCCGGCGACCTGCAACGTGGGCGTCATCCACGGCGGCGTGCAGGTGAACTTCGTCCCCGATGCTTGCGTGATCGAAGTCGATCGCCGGTTGCTGCCAGGTGAAACCGCCGGGGCCGTTCTGGAAAGTTATCAGCGGATGCTCGCCGAACTTCGGACGACCCATCCGACGCTCGAAGCCGTCATGGAGCCGCCCATGCTTGTGGACGAAGCGTTGGAAACCGCGCCCGATTCACGTCCCGCCTCGCTCGCCGCTCGATTGCTCGGCGAAATGGGTCTCGACGCGACCCTGTGCGGCGTTCCCTTCGGCAGCGATGCCAGCAAACTTTCCCGCGCCGGAGTTCCAAGCCTGATCTTCGGCCCCGGGAGCATCGATCGCGCGCACGCAGCGGTGGAGTACGTCGAAATCGACCAGGTGCTGCAAGCGACTGAGTTTTACCGCGAATTCCTGCTGCGATTTGAAGCCATTCCCGAACAGCCTGACTTTTCTCAAAACTCCCCTACCCAACGAATATGAACACGGACCGAACCGCCTATTTCGCCATCGACAGCAACGCGCTGCCCTGGGAACAACGCATCAATCCGCACCTGCCAGCCGCGATCTTCCGCAAGGTGCTGCACACGGACGCCGAAACCGGAGTCTTCTTTCAGCTCGTGCGCTATCCACGCGGGGTCATCAACCCGAGCCACACGCACCCGTGTGCCCACGCGATTTATGTTCTGGAGGGCACGCTGGTCACACACCGAGGAAGTTACGGTCCTGGGGCTTTCGTATGGTTCCCGGAAGGCGAAGTCATGGAACATGGAGCGGGACCGGACGGCGATGTGACCGTGCTGTTGGTGTCGAACAAGCCCTTCTCGATCCAGTATGCTGGCTCGTCGCCACAACCTTAGCACCCATGCGCGTCATTGTTCTATTCCTTGTATTGAACCTGGCGACGCCAACGTCCGCACAAAACTCCAACGCTGTGGCGCGACGCGCTTTCGGCGGCATTCAGCCCGTGATCTCACCGGATGGAAGAACGATCGCGCTCTCCTTCCACGGCAGCATTGCGCGGATGCCAGCCGAGGGTGGCACGCTTACACGGCTCACACACGAAGCGGGCTGGGACATTGAACCCGCCTGGTCGCCCGACGGGAAACACCTTGCCTACATCAACAGTCCCGGTCTGGCGACCGGACCGCTGCGCATGATCTCCGCGTCCGAAGGCACGCTCGTCCCGCTGCCCAAGTCCGTGCTTGCGCGTGGACGGCTGCAATTCCATCCGGACGGGCGACGCTTGCTCGGCATGTTTGCGATGAGCGGGCAGCCGGATCGATTGCAATGGTACGATCTCGCGACGGGCGAGTTGACACCTGTGAACATCACCCCACTTGAAGCACTCCATCGCGGCCGCATGAAATGGGCACAGTCGCCGGATGGAGAAACAATTCTCTTCACCAAAAACTTCGACTTGCCCGACGAGCAGGGAGGCAACAATGGCCCTGCCACCGAACTGTGGCGCGTGCCATCCGTCGGCGGCACCCCGCAACTCGTCACACGCTGGTCGGCGCGCATCTACGGACTGTGCTGGAGTGTGGACGGCAAGGGAGTTTTTGTCGTCACAGATCGGGGCGGATCACTCAACGATCTCTGGCATCTCCCGCTCGATGGTTCGCTGGCTGGCGCCCGCAGAACCACCTTCGGCCATACCGACGAAGACTGGCCGAGCATGAGCGCGAACGGTCGCTGGCTGGTGCATACCGAGAACGCTGAAGGCGCGACGGCACTGGCGCGCATCGAACTTTCAACTGGGCGGCGAGAATCGTTGAGCATCGACCGACTGGACTTTCGCGAACCAACCGCCAAGGCGCGATTGGAAATCCTCGACTCCCGAACCGGGGAGCCCCTCACGGCGCGCGTGAGTGTGATGAAGGTCGGCGGCAAGTTCTTTTTTCCCTTGGGCGCGCTCTATCGCCTCACCTACGGAGCCGGCCATTTCTATGCCCGACATCACGCGGAATTCGATCTTCCCGCCGGACGCTACACTGTTCGAGTCTGGCACGGTCCGGAGTATCTCGACCACCAGGAGGAATTCGAGATCACGGCGGGCCAGCCCTGCGAATTGAAGCCCAGACTTGTTCGCTGGATCGACATGCCTGCTCGTGGCTGGTTTTCAGGCGAGAACCATATCCACGCGAATTACGGCGTCGGTGCCTGGCATAGCGATCCTTCGAGTGTGCGCGACCAGTGCGAAGGCGAAGACCTGCACGTCGGCAACATCGTCGTCGCGAACTCCGACGGCGACGGCGTGTTCGACCGCGAATTTTTCCTCGGCCAACCCGATCCACTCTCCACCAGGCGGACGATCCTGTATTGGAACGAGGAATTTCGCAGCACGATCTGGGGCCATCTGACACTGGGCAGCCTGAGCCGGCTCGTCGAACCGATCTTCACCGGTTTCAAAGACACGACGAATCCATGGGACGTGCCGACCAATGCCGACATCGCCGACCGCACGCGCGCCCAGGGTGGAGTCGTCAGCTACACCCATCCGACCTCGAACAGCGGTGATCCCTACGGTTCCTCGGCGTATTCTGGAAAAGGGCTGCCCGTTGATGCGGCGCTCGGCAGAGTGGACACCGTGGATGTCATGGGTGGAGGTTACACGGGTTCGCTGCCGCTGTGGTATTCGCTCCTCAATTGTGGCTTTCGCATCCCGGCTGCGGCGGGCACAGATGTGTTCCTGAACAGAATCCAGTCGATGCCTCCCGGCTGGGGACGGGCTTATGTCAAGCTGACCAATGGATTGAGCTACACTGACTGGATGCGAGGCCAGCGCGCCGGACGCTCCTTTGTCACCTCGGGCCCCATGCTCGACATGACCGCCAATGACCATTTGCCTGGCGACACGATCAAACTCGATCGACCGGGAAAATTAAGACTGAAAGCGCACGCCTCGTCCAAGTCTCCACTCGGTCTCATGGAAATCATCATCGATGGACGTGTCGTGGAGACCGTGATGCCTGGCACCGACACCCGCGAAATCACTTTCAACGGCGAGCTACAGATGGACCGCACAGGATGGCTGGCGGTGCGCTGCACGCCGCCCAACTCATCCATGGGGGCTCACATGAATCCGATCTATGTGGAAATTCCAAACCGCCCTCGCGACGGACGGGCGGACGCCAAACTTCTCCTGAAATGGATAGACCGTCTCGAATCCGATCTTCGCAAGCGCGACCGCCTACCCGGCCCCGGTCTTGACCACGCGCTGCGGCAACTTGGCGCCGCGCGTGATGTGTATCGCAGACTCCAGTAACCCCGTCCCAGCAAAGTCCGGCTTGTCCCACCGCAGGGAGATGAGCCCCGACACCCAGTCGCCTTTGCCACATGACGACATTCTTGGTTTGTGGAAACAGGGTGATCGTGTGGACTGCGGCGGCATGACGCCGCTTTGGATTGCCTGGTCGTCCTTTGAAATCGCCATGGGCTCCCGTGGTTAGTGGAAATCTCTTGCCATTTCGAAGTAGCGCCCCGTCCCTCCGACGGACCAAACCGCCGTGCGACCGTCACCACTCCATTGGGGCAGCAAACCCTCCCGCCGGTCTTGCGCGATCTCCTTGGTTTGTGCGTCATAGAGGTGAATCGACCGGGCTCCGCGATTCTCCGAACTAGAGAAGAAAAAGCGCCGGCCATCAGGCGCCCACGTACCGATGTAATCCCAGTGGTTGGTCTGGTCGATCATCAGGTCCGTGGGCCGGCCATCCAGATAGGCACGTCGGATTTGAGCGCTGTATGTTTCCGGACCGGAGAAATGGTAGGTTAGAAAGTCGCCGCTCGGATGCCATTCGAGGCCATCCTTCTCTCTCGGCTCCTCGCTCTCCGGCGTGACCCTTTTCCAAGTCTTGTCGGCGACGGACACGACGTAAACGCCACTCGCCTCATTCGTCGCGCTCGGTTTCTTGTCGGCCAGGCCGGCGAGATGCCTCCCGTCGGGTGACCAGCGGACGGTCCAGCCATGCCAGCGATGCACCGCCGCCAGCGGCTCGCGCACACGGCCATCGCGCGAGACTCGAATGAGCTGCTGATCGACCGCGTAGGCCAGCCAGTTCCCGTCGGGAGACCAGACCGGCACCGCCGCGTCCCGCGTTGCGAACTCCTCGACCAGGCGCGGCTCGCCGCCGACGGTCGGCGTCACAAAAATTCCGAACCGCTTCCCATCGGAACCGAACAGCGCGAGCAACTGGCCGTCCGGCGACACACTGAGACCGCTCCTCGTGAACCCCGTGGCCAACGGCACCAGGCTCGCAATTTTGTCGCGGTAGGGACGCCGGTTGCCCGGCGCCCCCCGCACAGATCCCGGCGGGCGGTTTTCCCGCACCGGGCTCTTCAGATCAACTCGCTCTCGCATGGGCCAGAGGGGACTTCGGGGGGAACAGGAATCCCATGATTCG
>SXGS01407849.1_pt1 | contig 22942 bp, 18 predicted proteins | sample 3174681 | NCBI WGS metagenome assembly SXGS01 (sample SAMN11356861, study PRJNA531348) | freshwater metagenome | isolation source: freshwater sample F1-80 | place: China: Fuxian Lake, Yuxi | collected 2017-12-25
AACAGAGAGCAGAGCAGGTCGGCGGCTTGGCGCACCTGCGGGGTTTCCGGTGTCGGCATCAGGAACTCCGAAGCAGGACGATTCTCAACCCAAGCCTATCCGACTTGCTCTCCGTCCTCCTACCAATGTGACGTGCATCCCTGCATCCATTGGCGATTGACTGGCAGCAGGGGAGAGAGTATACTTGCTCAGCTTAGAACATCGCGGCTGAATGTAAGCAGTGTCGCGATTGGTCACCTGACTGCGTGTTCAACTCACTCGCCGAAAAACTTCAGGGTGTCTTCGAGCGCCTCCGGGGGAAGGGGACTCTGCGCGAGCAGGATGTCAACCAGGCCCTCCGGGAGGTTCGCCTTGCGTTACTCGGAGCGGATGTCAACTTCCGCGTAGCGAAAGATCTGGAGAACCGGATCCGTGAACGCGCCGTCGGCGTGGAAGTGCTCGAGTCCCTCACGCCGGCGCAGCAGGTCGTCAAGATCGTCCACGAAGAGCTCTGCGCGATTCTGGGCGACGACGGTGGATACCTGCGTTTCGCGTCAAAGCCGCCCACGGTAATTCTGCTCGTGGGTCTCCAGGGCACCGGCAAGACCACGACCTGCGGCAAGCTCGCCGTGCATGTCCGGCGGCAGGGGCGGCGTCCTTTCCTCGTAGCCGGGGATATCTACCGGCCCGCCGCGATTCGCCAACTTCAGGTGGTCGGTGAAGGTGTGAAAACGCCGGTCCATGCTGATCTGGAGCAGCGGGATGTGGTCCGCATCGCGCAGGATGGGGTCCGGGCGGCGCTGAGTGCGCAGTGCGATGTGGTCATCGTGGATACGGCCGGGCGCCTCCACGTGGACGAGGACATGATGGGGGAGGCGGAGCGCCTGGAAAAGGCACTGCAACCCTCCGAGACGCTGCTTTTGCTCGACTCGATGACGGGACAGGATGCCGTCAACGTGGCGACCCAATTCACGAGCCGGCTGAACATTACTGGTTTCATCCTCACGAAGCTGGATGGTGACACGCGGGGCGGGGCCGCCATTTCCATTCGTGCTGTCACCGGCAAGCCGATTCGGTTCGTCGGGGTCAGCGAGAAGCCGGAGGGTCTGGAGGTTTTCCAGTCCGAACGGATGGCGTCGCGCATTCTCGGGATGGGAGATGTTCTCTCCATCATTGAGAAGGCTCAGCATGCCGTGGACGAAAAGGCCGCTCTCGCCTTTGAGAAGAAACTGCGCTCCAATTCCTTCACCCTGGAAGATTTCCTGGAGCAGATGCAGCAGGTCCGGAAGATGGGGCCGATCAACGAGATCCTCGGCGCTCTCCCGTTCTTCAAGGGCCAGCAGTTGCCGGAGGTGGATGAGAGGGCCCTGGGACATGTCGAGGCCATCATCCGCTCAATGACCCGCGACGAGCGCTACAATCCGGAGATCATCAACGGCAGTCGCCGCCGCCGGATTGCAAAAGGCAGCGGGCGCACCGTGCAGGAAGTGAACCAGTTGCTCAAAGACTTCGGCACGATGCAAAAACAGTTCGCGCTGATCAACAAAATGCAGGCGCGCAAGGGACGCGGAGGGGTCGGCCGGATGTTCGGCCGATGACCTATTCTTGTCCCGGCGCCATTTCAGGAGGAAAGCACCCTTGCCCGTTCGGATCCGCCTGATGCGGTTGGGGGCGAAAAAGCGCCCGTTCTACCGCATCATCGTCACCAAGTCCACTTCCCCCCGTGAGGGGCGCGCTATTGAGCAGATCGGCTTCTACGATCCGATCACCGAGCCGTCGAATATCAAGCTCCGCGTGGATCGCGCGGCAGCGTGGTTGAAACTCGGCGCGGTACCTTCCGATCCGGTTGCGCGTATTCTCCGGCGCGAGGGGCTGCTTCCCGCCTGGGATGCCCCGGCGCCCCCTCCTCCTGAAAAGCGGATCCTTACCGAGACTCAGCAGGTGCGCGCGGAGGCACGGAAAGCTTCGCGACAGAAGCGTGTAGACGAAGGGAAACGGCGAGAATCCGCCGCGCTGGCCCGCCGCCAGGAGCGCCGCACCGCCAAGAAGGCGGCGGCAGAAGCGGCTGCCGGCTAAGGCCGTGGAGGCCGCATCATGACGGAAGTCCTTGAAGTCATCGTCGAGGCGCTTGTGGATCACCCGGAGCAGGTACGGGTGACCGAGGTCTCGCGCCAGGGCGGAAACGTGCATCTCGAGGTGCAGGTGGCCCCGGGCGACCTGGGCAAGGTAATCGGCAAGTCGGGCCGGATCGCACACGCCATCCGGGCCGTAGCGCGCGTCGCTGCGAACCGGCAGCACCTGCGTGCAATGGTGGAGTTCGTCTCATGACCAGGAACAACGGCGGATGATCTTACAACGACAGATCGTGCTCAAAGCGGTCGTCACCGAACAACTTAAGGAACAGCTCATCCAGGATCTGGAAGCGAACATCCAGCGCATCGAAGCGGAGCAAGAAGAACTCGACCGTCAGACCCGCAGGATGATGCTCGAATTGCAGCGCACGGATCTCAACCGCGCGATGCAGTTCCGCCAGCAACTGGAAGTCGAGAAACGCCGCCAGGACGGCGCCAAGGCCGAGATCCAGGAGCAACTCGATGCGGTGCGGGGCCTCCAGTTGGGTGAGATAGTGATCCGAGGCACTGTCCAGGGCCAGGTGGAAGTCGCCTTGGGCGACAGCTTCAGCACCAAGATGGCTCGGGCCGAGATTCTGCTTGAAGACGACATCATCAAAGAGATCAACGATCCGGCGCCGGACTAGCGCCGGGTCGAGGACGAACCTCACGCCCGCATCACCGCGCACCACGGGCTCCGTTGCATCGGAAGCAGCGGAGCCCCGGGCGTTGGATTTGGTGGCCTGGGCCGGAGGTCGGGACTGACGTGCGCAGGCGGACCCACGATCCGGCGCGGGCGGAGCGGCGTATTTCGACTCCGTCCGTCGTCGTTCCCGCACAGTCCGCCGCGGCCGCCCCCCTCGAGGGGCTGGTGGTGGGGGAGTTCGTCGGGGGCCACGGAGTACGGGGTGAAGTCAAGCTTCGTCCGCTCACGGAGTTCCCCGAGCGGATTCCCCGCCTCAAGGAACTGCGGGTCCGGATGCCGGACGGCGCGCAGGAATGCTATCGGGTGCTGGGAGCTCGCCTCCACCAGGCAATGTATCTTGTGCGTCTGGAGGGCATCGAAACTCGGGACGATGCTGATGCCCTGCGTGGCGCCGCCGTGCTCATTGACGCCGATGCGGCCGCGCCGCTGCCTGAAGGGCGCTACTATGTGCACCAGTTACTCGGGCTCCGGGTGGTAACCCCGGACGGAGAGGAACTGGGCCGCATCTCCGAAGTGATCGAGGGCCGCTCCAACGACGTCTATGTGGCTGGGCCCTGGATGATCCCCGCCACGCACGACGCTGTGTTGCGCCTCGCGCCCGACGAAGGGCTCCTGGTCGTGCGCAGCCGCGAGTACCTGGAAGGGGAAGACGTGCGGTAGCCCGCCCGTGTCGCTACTTCCGGGCCTCCAGATCCGGTTCGCGTCGGACCCGGTTGATCGCGGCCACCGTGCGGCGCCAGAAAATCGGAAGGAGTGCGCCGGCAACCAGCAGCCCTCCTGACGGCAGCACCACCACGGCGATTTCCCACCCCCGCATCAGTCCCCGAACCGCCGATATGACCAGGCCGGCGCGAAACGGTAGCGCGATGAAGCCGGCGGTTACAGCGATCCAGATGAGGATGGTCACCACCCGGGACCATCGGGGTGGCGGCTCCCACTTGCGGACACCGGCCAGCGCTCCATGCGCCACACAGAGGAGAGCAGTCCCCACCCCGCCGAGCCAGACCGGCACCCACCACCACGGTGTGCCGCCGCTGATAGCCAGACCGAGGCAGAGGAGCCCTGCCGTCGTGACGCCCACTACGGCGGGTGCGAACTCCACACTCGACACGGCCAGTAGTCCGGCGACCAACTCCCGGCCGCTGATCGGGCAGGCAAGCAGATCCTGCCGCCGCCCCTGTGCCCGGGCAAGCGCGCACTCCAACACGGACGAGTTGTGCGCGCGGATCGCCACCCCGAATCCGAGCACCACCACGAGGAACCCGGCGGCCCCCATGCCCAGCACGCCAGTATAGGAGACCTCGCCCACGGCCGGCCGTGAGAGGACCGCCGCCAGCGGCACTCCGCGCCGTGCCGCCATCGCCGTGGCGGGGAAATACAGGATGAAGGCAGTCCAGGCGAGCAAGCTCAGCAGGATTCCGAGTGTCTGCCACGTGAGTCCGAAGGGGCGGCGTGCCTGGCGCGCCAGGCGCAGGCACAGGAAGGGGTTGTCCCAGCGTTCCGCCCACCGCGCAAAGGCACGCTCGAGGGGGTCGCGCCGCCGCCCGGGCTTGCGCGCGGGGCCGCCGGATTGCTGCGCGCGGCCTCGTGTCAGCATCAGCAAAACGCCGACGGCGCCCGGAATCAGCAGCGCGATTTCTCCCGGCATTGGTGGGGGCCGGCGCCAGAGGCCGGGGAGGAGCGACAGCACCCCGTACAGGGGACTCCAGGCGACCAATCCATGCAGCCAGAGCTCGGATCGTCCGGACCGCAGCAGGAACAGTGGGCCGAGATAGACTGCGATCCAGAAGAGTGTTGCGGCGTAGATCTTCGTCGCACGCAGGCGTTTCGCCCGCGATCCCACCCCTGCGTGAGGGCCCTCCAACACTAACCCGGAGAAGCGACGGCTCCACGCATGGCCGAGCACAAGCGCTCCCGCCAGGAGGAGAAACAGCCGGGTCAGCGCCAGCAGTACATTCGGCCAGAGCGAGATGCCGCCGGGAAGTGCCACGATAAGTGCCACGATCGCAGCCGGGCCGAACACACTCATCACGGCGAGGGCCGCTTCGCCCGCGGGAGAGGCCTCATCGCGCACGTGCAGGCGGCCGCGCACACGCTCGAACTGCACGAGCAGCCGCCAGCCGACCCAGACCAGCAGCAGCGCGGCCGCACCGCCTTCCGCTGTAGATGAGCCGACGAGACGGCCCAGCGCACCGGACTGGATGCCCGGCTCCCAGAGAAAGCCTGCCGCGCCCACCCCGAGCACCACCGCCTGGAGCAACTCCAGCCGTCGCAGCACCACCAGGTCCGCCGGTCGGCCCGTACCTTCCGCCAGGACTCCCGCCCTGCCGCCCTCCGCAGTTGCGAACGCGACCGGCTCCCGCGTCCAGAGCTCGGCCGAGGCCACCCACCGCGACGCAGTTCGCAGCACCGCGTAGCAGAACACCACCAGCGCCGGCGCCAGGCGTGTCGAAAAGAACGGAAGCGGCGTCATCATCAGCCGCCCTGCAAGCGGCAGCGCGGTCAGCGGCAGCAGCACTGCGTAGCCCGGCCCGGCCGCCTGCGCCAGACGGCGTAGGATGGGGATTCCGAGACGGATGAGCGGCTGGAGTAGACCGGAGAGCGAGCCCTGGATCGCGAGCCAGATCCCGATGGCCGGAGCCACATTCTGCCGCGCCGCTCCCGGGCCGGCGCCCGGTCCTCCCTGCACGCCCGCGCTGACGCCGACGATCCGGGAGCAGAGTGCACCTTGCACCTCGATCCATCCCGGTACCGCGAACAGAAACAGGGCGAAGATGAAATAGAGCCCCGCCAGGTCTGCGGGCCCGGTTCCGCCGTACGCCATCGCCACCACGTACACCGGCAGGCCCATGACCACGGGCCCGATTCGGAGCACGGCGCGCGCCGCCGCCAGTTTCCCCATCAGTTCTCGCGGCGTCAGCGGCACGAGGCGCAAGAAGTCCAGCCGATCGGCTGCTGCCTCAGCGTTCAGCGTTCCGGCAAGCCCCGTGCTGATTGCCACCGCCAGTGCGTGAAGCGATGCGACCGTTGACAGCAGCAGCACACTGAACCGGCTCTGCAGCACCTCCCGCACGGGTTCAGGTCCGTAGGCCACGAGTGCGTGGAGGATGACAATTCCCAGTGCGGGCAGCCCCGCAATCCCCAGGGGGACCTTCCAGAGGTAGCCTCTTCGCCGCCACCGCCGGAGGTCGTTCTGAAGGAATGGATTGTCCGCAAACCCAATTCCACCGGCCTCGTCTCCCGCGCTCATCCCGCGGTTCTGCGTCGCCACTGCTGGTCGCGCCGGAGGTGCGGTCGGAGTGGCCCGGTCATGAGACCCCGTCATGCAGGAAAGTCCTCGGGATCAGCCGCACAACGGGGTCCGGCATGACGGACCGGCACCCGGGTTCTCGCGTCGGCGGGCGCGGGTCTGCGCGGTTAGAACGGGTGAACCGGTCGAGGATCGGTTCAAGTGCGCGGACCTCTCCTCTCGCCACGGCGCCCGGCGGCCGGGGCTGCGCCAGGAAATCGCGCTGGGTGATTTCAGCGGGGGTGAGATGCATGAAAGTTCCCGATTGAGATTTCATTCGGCGGAACAGATGACGTGAACCCGGTGCCGTGTATACTTTGTCTCAGCGCCGCTCCCGAGTGCCGGTCCGCCTGGAGGGTGGTCGCTGCGTGCCGAGCCGGTGGGGCCGCTGTGGCCGGGCCGCTCGCGTTCTTCTGGAGGGGCACACGCCCCAACGCCCGATCTCCGTCCGGACTGGTTCCCGAACCTATGCGGTCCACTCTACCGATTCGCTGAAAAACGCCGGTATGGTGATTGATTACATTGTGGAACACCTGTGCGTTCCACGGCACACTCTGGGGAACCACGCCGTTCTTGCGCGTCTGGGGCGTCTGGAACGGCTGTCGGTGCTGGAGTCGCTGGAAAGGCAAGAGCGCGCGGCGGCCCACGACGAAGCATTTCCTCTCCGGCCGCTCGCATTTCATTGCCGCAATTGTCCCGCCAACCATCTGAGCAGACCGTATGGATGCTTCGGCACCATCCACCTCCCTCTGGAATCCGCAGCCGAGGAGTGGCTGCTTTCCCTCCTGCCCGTGTGCCCCTCCCCCCGGGAGCACGGTACGGCCGCTGCCGCGCAGATGCCGGACCTCCAGCGCCTGCTGCGGCACGTGCAAGATCGAAACGTCACTGGAGACTGGATCGCCGAGCAGCGGGAGCCGGGTGGAGTGCTCGCGGGTACTGAGTCGCTGGTATGGCAGCGACGATGGCGTTTCCGGCGCCTGAATCTAACGAGCGATCAATTGCTCGAGCTGCTCTTCTTCCGTGGGGCAATCGGCCCGGCGATGGGAGAGTTACTCTGCCGTGCCCTCGGGATCTGGGTGGATGGTGGTTTGGGGCCGGATGGTGTGGCCGAGGCACTGTTCACCCATCCGATCACCCGAGAGGATGGGCCGGGAGTCTGTGAACTGAAACGCTACTTCATGGCGCTGATGTATGCGTGCAGTCTCGACGCGCCCCTACACATTGAACCGGGTCTGGACGATGTCCTCCCCTCTATCGAGACTACGGTAGGCCTGCACCCCCACTTGTTGCCGCCCGGTCCCCCGATCCCCCTATGACCGCAACATGTATCCTCTGGGTCCCCTGCCGGCCGACGTGCGCGCCGGGATGGTTGCGGGTATCGCCTCCGATACTCGCGCCCCGATGACCGCCCGTTCACGTACTCCGGCACCAACGGAGTTGCCTCCCGACACGGTGATCGCCGGCGGAAATCTCTGCCTGCGGCCCCCCCGCGCCGAGGAGGCGGAGTTGTACGCTGCGTGGTGGTCCTGCCCGGAAGCGCAGTGGGGCTTCTGCTCCGACGCGCGTACGGCGGCAGACATCCGCAGCGCCCTGCCGGAATTGGAAGCGGAGGCGCGCGATGCGGGGCACTGGACGGAGTTCGTCCTCGAACAGGACGGCTGCCCGGTCGGCAGCTTGTGGTTCTCGCTGTGGGATCTGGAAACCCGCACTTGCGACCTGAACATCCTCATCGGTGAGCCGGCGTTGCGCGGGCAGGGGCTGGCCCGCCGCGCCATCCGTCTCCTGTGTGCCTGGGCCTTTCGCCATGCGGACCTGGAGAAGATCCGTCTCTGTCCCCGCGAAGACCACTTTCCCGCCATTCGCTGCTACCGCGCCGCCGGCGCTCACCTCGGTGGGCGCTGCCCGGATGCCGTTCACTGGCGCGGCGAAACCGTGTTCTTTCGCGAACTCTATTTCCTGCGCACCGACTTCCGTGCGGAGAGCCTGGCGCCGGCGTGAGCGCAGTTCTGCGGGGGCTGCGCCCAACGTCTCAACGCTCTGCCGCCCACGGAACCGGCGCGGCAGAGTTTCGCCCGAACTACGTGTACAGTTCCCGGATCGCCGCGGCGCCGTCGGGTAGGATGCGCACGGGTCGGTTCTGCGGGGTGTGGAGCTCCTTGTGGAAGTCCACCCCGAGGGCGCCGTAAATAGTGGCGGCCACTTCGGGCGGGCGGACGGGCCGATCAAGTACGTACTCTCCCCGTGTGTCGGTGACACCAATCACCTGGCCGCCGCGTACTCCGGCGCCGGCGAACAACATCGAGCCGGCATTCGCCCAGTGGTCCCGCCCACCGTCCTTGTTGATCTTCGCTGTTCTGCCGAAATCGCCGAACATCGCCACGAGAGTTTCATCCAGCAGACCGCGGTCCTTCATGTCGCGCAGCAAGGTGGCGACCGCCTGATCCCAGGGTTTGAGCGCCCGATCGCAACTTTCGAAAATCTTCGCGTGGTGGTCCCAGGCGCTGTACTGAAGAAAGACCACCCGAACATTCGCTTCCACAAGGCGGCGGGCAAGGAGCGCCTGCGCGCCCCAGCGGTCGGCACGACCGTAGGCATCGCGGGTCCTTTCGGACTCGCGGTTCAAATCGAACGCAGCGCGGGCCTCGTCCGAGAGCACCATCCGGGCGGCGCGCTCGTAGAACGCATCCATCGCCTGGAGGTCGCCGCTGTTCTCCACCCGCCGTGCCAGGTCGTCCACGGCGGAGAGGAGTGTGCTCCTGCGCCCGAGCCGGGCGCGATTCACGTCCTGCTGGAGCGCCAGGTTGGTCACCTTCCAGTCCGGCTTCGACGGATCGCCGGCCTTGAACGACTCGTATCTCTCGCCGAGCCACGCCGCTTTGCCCAATTCCCAGGTGAAGGAGTGATTGCGGGGAATGGCCACGTAGGGGGGCAGCGTGTTCAGCGGCTTCAGCTCATGGGTACAGATGGCGCCGAGCGCGGGGAAGTCGCCTCCCTGCATCAGCCCGTAGTTGCCGGTCAGCATCCATTGTGCTGAGGTTTCGTGGTGATCGCTCCCGGAAACTTGCGACCGCACCAGCGCATACAGGTCCGTGCAGGCGGCAAGACGCGGCACCTGCTCCGTGAAGCGCATGCCCGCAACCCCAGTGGGGATTACGCCGTACTTACCGCGAATCTCCTCCGGCGCCTCCGGTTTCGGATCGAAAGTATCGTGGTGGGTCAGGCCCCCGCCGAGGTAGATGATGAGAACATTCTTCGCCCGAGCTGTCGCGCCCCGTGCGGGGGAGGGTCCTGCTGCCGCTGCCTCGGCCCGAAGCACCGCCGGGAGCGAAAGCCCGAGGAGCGAGAGCCCCCCAACGCGCAAAAAATCGCGCCGAGTAGTCCCGTCGCACTGCTGGCTGGAGTGGTCGCTGTGGAGTGTCAGCATGTTCGTTCCGTGGTGCTCGTCCCCGAAGTCGAACTACGATCGAGGTCGTCTTGTGGCCTGGCGAAGTATTTGAGAAGTTGCTCCCGGATCGGTCAGGTACCCTGCATCTTCCCGGTCCTCGGAGTGTATTCGGCGCCGCAGAGCAACTCCGCCGGCTGACCCTGGGAGTGATATCTTGTTCAACGAGCCGGTGTCCACCCACGACTCGGGGGACCGTGCGGTCCCCCGGTAGCGAATGTGGGATCAGTGCTGGAATTGGAACTCCCGGGTGTTGATGAGTGCCCAGAGGGCATCCTGGAACCCCTGCTCGCGGTCGGGAGCGTGGAGGAGGGCGCTGCGCATCGCGACCAGCTCAGCGGGGCGGGGGTGACGGGCGACGGTGGTGAGGAAGAGTTCCTCAATGAGAGATGCTTCGTCCCGCCCACTCCTTGCCAGTTGGGCGATGACGCCGGTCGGGTCCTTCAGCTTGGACTGAAGGTTTTCTCCATTGAACAGGTCGAGTGCCTGCGAGAGGCTGGGAGCGGAGCCGCGCTCACAATCGCACGGCATCACCCGCACCGGTCGGCCGAACGTGTCGAGGAAGGGAGAGGCGATTTCCGTGTCGGAGAGGTCCTGGGCGCGGGTGCCGACCGGGTAATTCGCGAACCGGTCCGGGATGCCGGTCACCTGGACGACGGCATCGAGCAGTTCCTCGGCCTGCAGTCGGCGCACGGGATAGCGGGAGAAGTACTGCGTATCCACCCGATTGGCGGGGGTGGCAATCGCGCTGGTCTGGTAGGTGCGCGAGAGCCAGATGGCCCGCATTGTCGCCTTCAGGTCGTAGCCGTGTGCGATCAGGTCGTCACCCAGAGCCTCGAGGAGGTCGGGCACGCGCGGGGGATTGGTGCTGCGCAGGTCGTCCACCGGTTCGACGACACCGCTGCCGAAGCTGCGCGCCCAGATGCGGTTCGCAATGTTCCGTGCAAAGAGGTGCTTGCCCTCACCGGTGAGCCAGCGGGCGAAACCGATGCGGCGGTCATCGCCATCGGCGCCGGTGAGAGCCGAGCGGTCCAGCGGCCGTGCCGGCATCACCTGGCCGGTGCGCGGCTGGCGTACCTCACCCCGGTCCTTCGCGCTGAAGACTTCGGGGACCGGGTTCGCCCGCCCTTCGCCATTCACCTGAGCGAACAGCGCGGCGAAGCTGTAGTAATCGTCCTGTGTATAGCGTTCCGTCGGGTGGTTGTGACACCGGGCGCACTGAATGCGCTGTCCGACGAATACCTGCGCCGCAATTTCTCCAGTGAGCTCGTAGTGCCGCACCCAGCCGTTGGCGTTCGGCCGGGTTGACTGCCGGCTGGCCCACCAGAGTGTCTCCGGCTTCTCGGCGATTGCACCCGCAGCCGTGACCAGTGCGGTCACCACCTGATCCCAGGGACGATTCGCCAAGAATTGCTCCGTGAGCCACTGGTGCAGAGCCAGGGTGTTCTTCCGACCCATGTGTTCCTTGCGCATGAGAAACAGATCGGAAAGCTTGAGTGCCCAGACCGATGCGCGCTCGGGCCGGTCCAGCACATGTTCGATCCAGCGCGCGCGTGTTTGAACCGGGACGGCGGACCAGTTCGTCGGGTCCGGCTTCTTCCGGGGGGATCGGTGGGCCGGACGGGTCCGCTCTGCGTCGCATTCGACCAGGAAGCGGCGCGCCTCGGCCGCTGTGGGCAGCGTGCCGAGGCCGTCTAGGAAGAGGCGTCGCAGAAACTCGTCATCGCGGCACGGGGGGCCCGGCTCCAGCCGCAGGCGGCGCAATGCAGACTGCACTGCCCGATCCACGAAGTTGACGGGCGACGGGAACGCCGCAGGGTTCGGGGTCTGCGGGAAGGGGACCTCGATGCGGGCCACGGCGAGTTGATCGGAGAGCTTCGCCATCACAGCGGTTTGACCGGGGTTCAGGGCCCGCACGCGGCCGCCTTCGGTTACCGATGCCTGCCCCGGATCGTTCGACTGGAACAGCGCCCGGTCGGTCACATCGCGTGTGCGCCCATCGGAGTAGGTGGCGAGCGCGACAAACTGCTGCGCCTCGCCCGTGCGGCACGCGCGCTCCGCCGGCAGGAGCTGTAACCGGGTCACGCGCGGCTCGGACGGATCCGGCCCCGGAGCGCCTTCCTGGATCCACCCCAGCAACACATCGTACTCCGGCGTGTCACGGGTCAGACGCTTTCCGCCCCCGTGGGAAGTGAGCATCAGCGGCTTGCGAAGGAACAGGCTCTGCTCCGGGGCCTCCCGGGAGATGCGTCGCCCCGCAAACTGGCGTGTGATCCAGAGAAAGTCCAGTTCCGGCGCATACCCGCGCAGGGAGAGACGAAATCCGCCCTTGCCGGAGTTGGCGCCGTGACACGTTCCCGAACTACACCCGAGGCGAGCGAGCGTCGGCACGACATCGTTTTGGAACGAGTAGAAGACGGGGGCCTCGACGTGCGTCACCTGCACCGTTGTATAGGCTGTGAGCCCGGCTGCCCGCACCAGGATCCGCGCCCCACCGTTCTGCGTGCCTGCGCGAACGGCGGCGCCCTGCACCCGCACTATTGCCGGTTGCGCCGATGCGAGACGGGACTGCGCTGTCAGGTCCGTGACCGAACCGTCGGCGCGTTCACCCAGCACGATGAGTTGCTGCCGGGCGAGTGGCCCGTCCAGGCTGACGCGCTCCGGGAGCAGACGGAGGCGCCGAGAGGGAGCGGTCGGCGCCGCAGGTGCGGCTTCCGAACGCGGAGCGCCCGCCGCCCGTGCGGGGAATAGCCACAGCAATGAGGCCACTGCCCCGGTGAGCGCGCGGCGAAGATCGTGCCGCATCGGAAGTTTCTCGACCGTCACTCGCCATCTCCCCAGAGCTACACACGCCGGCGGCGGAATCATCCTATCCCGCTGGTGCGGGGCGTCGCCCGGGCAAGTCGAACCAGGGCAACTCCGGCTTGCCGTCCCGCAGTTCTCGATGCACGGGGATCTGCTGTTGGCGGCACCAGGAAAGAATCCGCACTCCTTGGTCCGACTCGGGAGACACCCCGAGGAGGCAGCAGGCGACGTCTTGCGCTTCCATCAACTCGGGCAGGTCCTCAAGTTCTCCCACTACGGTGACCCCTCCGACCGACCGACCGCGCTTTCCGGCGTCGTCGTCCAGAATTCCGACGATCGCGGCGCGTCCCGGAGACAGCGGGTCCCGCAGCTTGCGGATGATCGCGAGGCACTCGTGGCCGGCTCCCAGCACCAGCACCCGCGGGCCGTGCTCCGGCGGCACCATCCCGAAGATCTCGCGCAGCACCACGTAGCTCATGCGACCCGTCACCACGAGAGCCGTGTAGAAGAGCCAGTCAATGATGAGTGCGGCCTTGGAGATTCCCGCAAACCCGGTCCACAGTCCGAGTACCGCCGCCGCCAGGAGTGACCCCGCAGTGCTGCCCAGCACTGCCGTCACGGCATCTACCGGCTCGGCATAGCGCCACACACCCCGATAGCTCCGGCAGGCCAGCATCCCGACCAGTTTCGCGACGAGGACCACCGGAACCACCATGACCAGCGTATTGCGGACGCTTGGGCTGAGGAGCGCCTCGTAACGCAGCAGGTGCGCCGCCAGGAACGACACCGGAACCAGGAGAGCATCGAATGCAACCTGGACGAGCTGCTTCTTGTACAGGAGGTTGCCGCCGATGGTGCGGATGTGCGCCGGAACCTGCGCCTCATCCGTGTAGATCTTCAGGATGCCGAGGTAGAGCCCAAGAATCGCCAGGCCGAGGAACAGCAGCGCGCTGAGCACCAGCACCACGAGCAGCGGCAGAGCCGCCGCCGCCAGCGACAGGCAGCCGAAGAGCGCAGTGAGCAGGTAGAGCACGATGACCGTGGCGCGCTCCGATAGCCCCAGGCTGACCAGCCGGTGCGATGAATGGTCTCTTCCCCCCTGGGAAATCGGCCGCCCATGCAGCGTTCGCGTCGCGGACACCAGCGCAGTATCAAAAATCGGGATCGCCAACGTGGTCACCGGAACCAACAGCGCGAGGATCAGGTTGGGCGCGGTGCGGTGGGTGCCCTGGATGGCTATCGCCGCCAACGAAAAGCCGATGAACAGGCTCCCGCAGTCACCCATAAAGATACGGGCGGGGTTGAAATTGTAGATCAGGAAGCCGCCGCAAGCTCCGGCCAATGCGAGCGCCCCCGGCGCGGTAGCCGCGTCCCCCGTAGCCGCACTGTAGATGGCCATTGCGATGGCGGAGATTCCAGCCACTCCCGCAGCGAGACCATCCATGTTATCGAGCAGGTTAACGCCGTTGGTGATGCCGGTGAGCCAGAAGAGGGTGAGCCCGAGCGTGATCACCTCCGGCAGCGCTTCGAACCGCAGGCCCATGAGGATTGCCGCAGTGCCGGCGACGAGCTGCCCGATGAGCTTGACGTGTGGTCGCAGGTTCACCCGGTCGTCCAGCACGCCCAATAGAAAGATGGCGGAGGCTGGAATGAGGACGGGAAGCATTGCCTGGGCGTTGCCCATGCAGAGCCAGCCGGCCAGCGTGCCGCCATAGATGGCGATTCCCCCCATGAGCGCGGTAGGCTTCTGATGCCACCGGTCCTCTCGTGGACGGGCTACCCACCCGAGTCTTTCGGCGAGCCGGATCACGAGCGGCGTGACCACCGCGGTGACGCCAAAACTGACGAGAAATGGGAGCGCTTTTGTCAGTATTGCTTGCAGAGTCTCCATCCCGTGATTCCTCGCGTGCTCTTGCCCGGTCGGGAATAACTGATGCGGTCACGACGGCGCGAGGCCGGTGCGCGGTTCTCATTCCCCGGATCCGGCACGGAAGATCCGGGAGGTGGTTCTAGCGGAGGTGCGGAGGCCTCAAGCGGACGGCAACTGCTCGCGGCACCAGGCTACGGTGTGTCGCAGCCCATCCGGAAGGTGTACGACCGGCTCGTAGCCCAGGAGTTCCTTAGCTTTGTTGATGTCTGCAAGGGAATGCGGCACATCGCCTTGCCGCCGGGGCAGGCGTTCCACCCGGGGTTCAACCCCCAGGATCGTCCCGAGTTCCCGGATGAGGTAGTTCAAGTCGTACCGTTGGCCGCAGCCGATGTTGAACAGTTCTCCGTTGACGCGCGTGCCATCTGCCTGCAACGCAAGCAGGTTTGCCCGCACCACATTGGCGACATAGGTGAAGTCGCGCGATTGCGTCCCGTTCCCCTGCAAAGTAATCGCCTCGCCCTTCAGGAGCGCGGTGGCAAACTTCGGGATGACTGCCGCGTACGCGGAATTCGGATCCTGCATCGGACCGAACACGTTGAAGTAGCGGAAGCAGACTGTCTCTACAAAGCCCAACTGGCCGAATACCTTGCAATACTGCTCGGCAGCCAGTTTACCTACGGCGTACGGACTCATCGGGCACGGGTGCATCGTCTCGACTTTGGGCAGCGTCGGCGTGTCCCCATACGCCGACGACGAACCGGCATATACGAGACGCCGCACTCCGGAGAGGCGAGCTGCCTGCAGCAGAGTGATCGTTCCCTGCACGTTCGCGTGGCTGCTGGCGACCGGATCCTCCAGTGAACGCGACACGGAGGGAATCGCAGCCTGATGCAGCACGGCATCCATCCCGGCCACCGCGCGAGTCGCCGCGTCGGGGTCGCAAATGTCCGCCTGCATCCACTCAAACTCATTCAGCAGCGATTCGACGCGCCAGAATAACCCCGTGCGCAGGTTGTCTATCCCTCGTACCGTGTGTCCTGTTTCCAGTAGCGCCCGCACCAGATGCGAACCGATGAACCCGGCAGCGCCGGTCACCAGGACCCTCATTCGATAGCTTCCTTTTCTCCCTACCACGTAGGGGTTCTTACTCTCGTGCGCTTGTCTCTTTGTCTACCCACCCGGCGTCCGGTTCACACCCCAAATTGGTCGGCGTACCGTAATTCGTCCCGAGGTAGCAGGTTAACCCGCAGAAGCAGCCGCCTCGCGCAATGCGGCAACGAATCGGGGCGCGTGCGCCTGGAGCGAGTAACGTTCGTGGATCGTCGCGTAGCCGGCCTTTCGGAAGCTCTCCCGCAACGGGGGATCGTCGAGAAGCGCTTCCAGAGCCACAGCCCATTCATCAGACGACCCAGCCAGAAATCCGTTCGCCCCATGGGCGATAACTTCTGTGGTCATTCCCACGGGGGAACTGACGCAGGGCACCCGGGCGGCCATGTACTGGATCGCCTTGAATGCACACTTGCCTCGCGCCCAGTCATCGTCCTTGAGCGGGTAGACTCCGATATCCAGACTGCGAAAGTCGCGGATCTCCGACTCCAGCCGCCAGGGTCGATTCTCGACTTCGAGACCCGGGACTTGAATCTCGCGAGATGCCCCGATCACGCGCAGCCGGAACGGGCGCCGTCGCCGTACTTCTTCGAGCACCGGCAGCAGTAAGTCGAGATACTGCGTCGTAGAATGGCTCCCGATCCAGCCGACAACCGGCATCGTATCCCGGCGCGGTTCCGGCTGCGTTGATGCAAACTGCTCTGTATCCACCACTGTGGGTAGAATCTCCACGTTGGCATTGAACCGTTTGGCGTACTCCGCCAGGTACGAGTTTCCCGCCAATACCGAGGTGCTCATCCGCAGAATGTCGTCCGTCTTCGCCGGCGCCTTGAGGAAGGTGGCCAGCCGCCCGTACGTGGGACTCACATACGGCACGAACGTCGCGTCATCATAGTCGAAGACCATCGGGCGGCGCAGAGCCCGGCGGACCAGCGCCTCGATCACCGGCGGTCCGAACAGCATCGCCTCTCGTGCGACGAACACCACGTCGTGGTGTGCGGCGCGCATCAGGTCACGGACCCGAGACAATGCCGCGAGGGCGAGCCCGGCAACCTTACGCGGCAACTGGCCGGGACGATAGATGATCCGAAACGTGTCGGAATTCAAGAAGGGCGCGACCGTGGCGACCCCGCCGGCCTGCTCCAGGTACGGCACATACTGCTGAATACGGTACCGGGTGGCTGCCGCTTCGACCGGGCTGGGAGCCAGGAACAGCACCCGGAGTTGCGACTTACTCTGAGAAACTGTGCTTCCCTTCTGGAGGGGAGATCGAGAACCCACTACGGCAAATGCTCCACACGTCGGAAACGACGGGTCTCCACCACTGCCCGGCACGACTGGGCCGACCGTCGCTGCTGCGGGCAGCAACGCAAAAGTGTCGACGCTCGATGAGAGGCCCGGTGGACGACGAAGGCTGAACGCTTTCGGAAGTGGAGATCCCACGCCGTCACGCACCTCACAGTATATCCTCTTGTGCACGGGCGTCCGGTTGTGAATTGTGGCATAGTCTTCGATGTTGTCTCCGGAGCGCCTGAACCGGCGCAGTCGGGGCAGTCGGCGGAGTGGGGTTGTGCCGTCCCACCCGCCGCATCGGATGTGTTCCCGAGTGCGTGTCCCGTGCCGTAGGGAGGTGCGTGGGGGGGATGGCACAACCCGAGTCGTGGTCCACCTCGGCGTGGTTTCAGTCGAGTGTCAGCGTTGTCTGGAGCGGCGCCGCGCCGGTCCGGGCCGGCTCAGGCGGTTGGGGAGCCCCAGAGTCCAGCCGCCGGATTTCGGATCGGATGGCTGCGTGCGCCCCCCGCAGCGCCTCAGGAACGGGCAGGCGGTGCTGCTCACAGAGCAGCAGGTATAGGTAGAGCGAGTTGGATGCGCTTGCAAGTTGCTCCCGCAGGTCTTCGCAGGTCATGGGATCGAGGTCTCGTTCGTGTGCAAGGCAGTCAGACTTCCGCGCAACGCGCCGCATCGGGCGGCCGGTCTTCTTTCAGCTCCGGTGCACGGCAGGGCTGGGCGGTTTTTCCCCATCGGTACTATAATGTAGGGCCGGGTGACCACAGGAAAACCTGAACATTCGGCACGATGGAGAAGTTTCCGGCGCCATCGCTGGGCGTGTGCGTCGCATTCCGGCGCCGACATTCCACACTTCATTCCTCAGAAGGGCATTTCATCATGACCACACAACGCCGACGAGGGTTCACTCTCATCGAACTTCTCGTCGTAATTGCGATCATCGCAATTCTCGCCGCCATCCTCTTCCCCGTTTTTGCGCAGGCCCGAGACAAGGCGCGCACTGCGACCTGTCTCAGCAACCTGAAGCAAATCGGCACCGGCTTTCTCATGTACGCGCAGGATTACGATGAGACCTTCCCGTTCGTGACGTGCGGCGACAGCTACCTGGGCGGCTGCGCGACCTGGCTCCGGGGCTCTCTTCCGTGGCCGATTACGCTGCAACCCTACGTGAAGAACTACGGCCTCTATTCCTGTCCCTCGGATCCCGACAAGGCATGCTTCTCCAAACCGGACAGTTTGAACGGGTTTGGGCAGATGCTTGTGTTCATCGGTTGGCCGGGGGCCGTGCCGAACATGCAGCCCCAGGAGCTGGCCCGCATTTTCCCGCTGAGCTATGCGGCGAACTATTTCCTGTCGCGCAGTTCGCTCGGGGGGGCCCCCGCCACCGGAGTGGTCACGCTGGCGGAAATGTCGGCGCCCGCCAAGTTGATGCTCCTGTCTGAGTACGGCAAGGGCACCGCTCCCTGGTCCGCAACCGCGTACGGCACCTACTACATGATTCCAGGATACAACGCCGGTGCGACCGGTCGCTGGACTGCCAGCAAGCGTCACCAGAAGGGGCGCATCTTCCTCTTCGCCGACGGGCACTCCAAGTACATGCCGGATTTCACCGAAGCGACCACGGATGCGCAGGTACAGGCCTCGTATCGGCAGATGGGCGTAGAGTTCGACCCGCGCGTGCCCTGAGCACGCGTACCTGCCCGGCGAAGGATCAGGGCGGCGCCAGCCGCTCGTTTCGTCCGCCGGGCAGGGAACCCACCCGTGAGACGCCAGAGATTTCGCGCATCGCGTCCGGTGGGGAACCCGCATGTGCGTCCTTCCGTCGCGGCGTGACCGCACCCGGACTTTGCGAATGCTTCACCGACCCTCACTCGGAGGTGCGAGCGGAATCGCCGGGTTCCTCGTACTCCTGCTACTCATGTCGCCTGTGCATCCGGCCTTCCGCCCGCACCGAGTCGAGACGTTCCTGGCCGTTGAGGCCCGGGACCGTGTTGTGCGGAACTCCGAGGGGACGATCGTAGAGCGCCGCGACGGGCGCCTGCTGATGATCTACCAGGAGTTCGAGAAGGGCGAAGGGGATTCGGATTTCTTCCCAGGTCGTCTCGTGGCGCAGATTTCCGCGGACGGCGGGCGCACCTGGGCCGGACGCCGGGTGGTGGCCGAGCCGGGACCGCAGGATATCAACGTCTATTCGCCCAGCCTGTTGCGACGCAAAGACGGCGCTCTCGTGTTCTGTTTCATGCGTTACCACCGTCGAGAAGGAGGAGGGAACCCGCCTGCGAGCGCCTACGCCTGGGTCTCCCACGATGACGGCGACACGTTTGCGCCTCTCTCCACGCTCTGGCAAAACAGCACGAGCACACTCTGCAGTGCTACCCTCAGACAGCTCTCCTCCGGACGGCTCCTCATTCCCGTTTGTCGCGATAGTAGTCGCCCTGGTGAGCGCGACCACTGGCAGTCCGGCGTCTGCTGGAGCGACGATGACGGGCGCACCTGGACCCTGGGAGACCAGTGGGTAGACGCCGGAATGCGCGGCGCAATGGAACCACATGTCGAGGAATCCCGGGACGGACGCCTCATGATGGTTGTGCGCACGCAGCTCGGTGCCATCTACCGGGCGGAATCTCGAGATTCCGGGCGCACCTGGTCACCGGCCACATCGCTCGGGCTCGAAGCGCCGGAATCGTGCCCGGAGTTGATCCGTATTCCGGCGACAGGAGACCTGCTCCTGATCTGGAACGCCGCCCGGTACGATGCCAAGTGGGCTTCACACTTCGGGAAGCGCACACCGCTGAGCGTGGCGATCTCGTGCGACGAGGGGCGTACCTGGAGCGCCCCCCGTCCGATCGAGACCGACCCCGGCGCCGCCTTCACGAACCCGGGCGCCGCCTTCACGCGCAGCGGTTCCGTGGTCCTCAACTACTGGACCTGTCGGTACGAGCCATCCGGCCGAATGGCCAACTACCCGATCCACTTGAAGACGGCCGTGTTTCCGGTAGCCTGGCTGTATCAGGAAAACGTCCCGGAGTACCCCGAGCACCAGGATCTGACGTACCGTCTTGATTCCACGGGCGCGCGCCACCCGATCCGCACTCCCGCCGATTGGGAGGCCCGCCGGGAGCACATCCGCGCTCACTTCCGCAGCGCCGCGGGCGCCCTTCCCGGGCCCGCACAGCGAGTTCCGCTGGATGTGCGGATCGAGGAAGAGGTGCGCGTCGGGCGCCTGCTCCGGCGAAAGCTTACCTACCAGTCCGAACCGGGTGACCGGGTGTCCGCCTACCTGTTCCTCCCGGCCGCGCGCAAGAAGCGCCCGGCGGTCTTGTGCCTGCACCAGACCGTGCAGATCGGGAAGGGGGAACCGGCCGGACTGGGCGGCAGCCCCAACCTCCACTATGCCCGGCACCTTGCGGAACAGGGGTTCGTCACGCTCGCGCCCGACTACCCGTCATTCGGCGATCACCCCTGGAACTTCACCCCGGCGCACGGCTACGCGAGCGGCACGATGAAGGGTGTCTGGGATCACATCCGCGCCGTGGACCTCCTGGTGGGCCTGCCGGAGGTGCACTCCGACCGCATCGGAGTGATTGGCCACTCCCTCGGCGGGCACAACGCCCTCTTTCTTGCACTCTTCGAGCCTCGAGTACAGGCCATCGTGTCCAGTTGCGGTTTCACGCGCTTCCACCGAGATGATGTGCCGAGCTGGACCGGCCCGCGCTACCTGCCTCGCCTGGCCACCCTGTTCGGGAATGACGCTGACCGCATCCCCTTCGATTTCACGGAGATCGTCGCTGCACTTGCCCCCCGCCCCTTCCTGGCGTGCGCCGCCACGCGCGACGATGATTTCGACGTCACGGGCGTCAGGGAGACTCTCGCCGCTGCGCGGCCGGTCTACGCTCTCTATGGCGCTGAGAAGCATCTTGCCGGCTACTATCCCGACTCGCCCCACGACTTCCCTGCCGATGCCCGGGAGCAAGCCTACCGCTTTCTGCGGCGACACCTGAAGCGGTAGCCCTTGCAGGCGCATGGGACAGATGCCGGGCGCCGTTCGGCATCGAGGAACCATTGGTGTGGACCGGGCGGTCCACCGGTGCGTTGGGGGGACACTCGCTGCGCCCCGAGGACACCCGGCGGGGTTCGGGGGAGCGAGAGAGTTTCAGCAAGCCCGACCCGAGTCACGAGGACCTACCGGCTGTGCACCGAGCCGCCCGCAAGGCGCGGCCTACGGTCCTTCGACGATGCACGAACAATGAAAGGGTCGAAGAATGGATTCTTCGACCCCATACTGCCCGCTCGTCCGATGCCGGACTGCGGGGTCTGATTTCACGGAGAGGGCGGGATTCGAACCCGCGGCACGCTTTTGACGTGCGACGGTTTAGCAAACCGCTCCCTTCGGCCACTCGGGCACCTCTCCTGGGGGCTACCGCCGTGCCGGCATTCTAGCACAGGGCGGGTACCGGCGCAATCCCTCTTTTGAGGCGGTCTTATCGCCGGTACGCGGTGGGGAGGATGGCCAGGTTGTCGCGGTGGATGAGTTCCACGACGCCCCTGCGACCCAGGACGGCCTCGGCTTCGGAGCTGCGCAGGCCCATCAGCGCGCGGGCCTCGCGCGCGTCGCACCCGATCATTCCGCGGGCGAATTCCCGGCCCTCTTCCGTCTGCAGGCTCACGGTGTCCCCGGGCTGGAAGCTGCCGTGTACCCGGGTCACCCCCGCGGGGAGGAGCGACCGGTGGTCCTCGACCAGAGCGCGTCGGGCCGGCCCATTCACCGTCAGCGCGCCGGTGGGTTGAGTCCCGAAGGCAAGCCAGTGCTTGCGGCCGCGCAGCCGGTTCGGGCCCGGCAAGAAGTACGTGCCGGGCGCTGTCCCGGCCGCTGCCTCCAGCACCACTGTCGGTCGGCGACCCTGGGTGATGACTGTCGGGATGCCCGCCGCCCCGGTAATTTCGGCTGCGCCTACTTTGGTTACCATCCCGCCGGAACCATGTTCCCCGGCGCCGCCGGCCAGCGCATACACTGCCGGAGTGATGTCGGACACTTCGGAGATCACGGCGCCGCTGCGGTCGAGCAGGCCGTCCACGTTGGTGAGGATCAGCAGCAGATCGGCCTGGACGAGCACCGCCACGAGAGCCGCCAGAGTGTCGTTGTCGCCGAACTGAAGCTCTTCAATCGCAACCGTGTCGTTTTCATTGACTATGGGGACGGCTTCGTGCCGGAGGAGCGCCTGCAGGGTGTTCTGCGCATTGACATAGCGCTGCCGATCCTGGGCGAGTTGGCGCGTGAGCAGGACCTGTCCGACGACCCGTCCGTGCCGTGCGAAGGCGGCGCCGTACAGCGCCATCAGACGTCCCTGACCCACGGCCGCCGCCGCCTGCTTGAGCGCTACTTTGCGGGGGCGGGCGGTCCACCCGAGTTGTTCCGCGCCGGCCCGGACCGCCCCGGAGGTCACCAGCACCACTCGTCGCCCCAGGTCCATCAGGGCGCAGAGGTCGTCCGCCAGCGTGGACACGTACGCCTCATCCAGACGGCCCTCCGCATCGGTGAGCGTGGTGGTGCCCACCTTGACGACGAGGGTGCGCAGGTCGTCTGAATCCGGCTCCTGGTCCAAATCCAGTTCGGGATCAAGTTCTTCCAGATCACTCATTCGACGAAATCGAACTCCTCTTTGCCAATGCGCACCTGCACGCCCTCAGCAGCACCCAGTGCCCGCAGGCGGGAGATGATGCCCATCTTCTCGAGAATGCGCTGCAGGCGGTGGACACCGGCCTCGTTGTCCATGTCGGTCATCGCCACGAGGCGTTCGATGCCGCGCCCCCGCACCACATAGCCGTCGTCCTCCTGGGCTACTTCCCAGATGTTGGCCTCCGGTGCACGGTAATGGACTACCGCTTCTTCTGCGAGCGGCGCCGGGGCCGGCATTGCTTCCAGGGCTTCCATCAGTGCGTAGGTGAGGGCTTGTGTGCCCGCGCCGGTGAGCGCGGAAACAACGAACACTCGCCGCCCTTCGGCTTCCAGTCGAGCCTGCAGGTCCGGCAGAAGCACTGCGGCGTCCGGCATGTCGGTCTTATTGAGCGCCACCCACTGGGGTAACCCGGCCAGCACATCGCTGTACGCGACCAGTTCCTGGTTCACCACCCGGTAGTCTTCGTACGCATCACGCATGGTGAGCCCGGAGACGTCCAACAGATGCACGAGTAGCCGCGTGCGTTCGATATGGCGCAGGAACTGGTGCCCCAGGCCCGCGCCCTCGCTGGCTCCTTCGATCAGGCCGGGGATGTCCGCAACCACGAAGGACCGCCCTACCTCGACCTGCACCACGCCTAGGTTCGGCACGAGGGTGGTGAAAGGATA
>SXGS01351953.1_pt1 | contig 22941 bp, 15 predicted proteins | sample 3174681 | NCBI WGS metagenome assembly SXGS01 (sample SAMN11356861, study PRJNA531348) | freshwater metagenome | isolation source: freshwater sample F1-80 | place: China: Fuxian Lake, Yuxi | collected 2017-12-25
ACTGAACCGGCGGTAGCAGTCCCAGGCGAAGCGTTCGTTTCGCGTGGCCGCGGCGAGCGAGAGCACCGTGTCGTCGTTCAAACCAAGATTCAGAATCGTATCCATCATGCCAGGCATGGAATCTCGCGCCCCAGAGCGGACCGCCACGAGCAACGGCATCCCCTTTGCATTCCCAAACTGGCAGCCCATGATCTTCTCCATGTTCTTGATCCCGGCCTCCATTTGGCCTTGCAGTTCGGGAGGGTAGGTCCTCTTGTGCGCGTAATAATAAGTGCACACTTCAGTGGTGATTGTGAAACCCGGAGGCACGGGCAGCCCGATGCGGGTCATTTCAGCCAGGTTGGCGCCCTTGCCGCCCAGCAAGGGTTTCATGGTGCCGTCCCCATCGGCTTTTTTATCCCCGAATTGATAGACGTATTGGGTCTGTTTCGATGCTTTGGCCATAGTCGATTTGTTCAAAAATACCATTCCGGCGAGTTGCCGGGGGTGGTTGAAAAGTCCGCGAAAAACGAGCGGCGAATTTACCAGAGGCCAAATCCGTGTCAACGGCGCAAATTAGCGCTGCGGCGTTTCCGGTGCATCCACGCGTTGTCGGTGGAGCGCGACTGTGCTGAAAGCCAGTCGCAGCAGCATCTCAAGCTCGCAGCCACGCCGCACCTGCTGCGGCTGGTGCTTCGCACACAACCGCGCTCCGGGCTGCCATCCAAATTCACCGACAACTTGTGGATGCGCTGCGGCGCTTCGGCAAATGCTCCCGGCAAGAAGGCTCCAGTGCGCTGCGGGTGGTGCTGCCTTGGACGATGGCCCATTTCAGGCTGGCGGGCCTCGTCCCATGCATGATATGGATGTCTCATCATTCATATGACAATCCTCCGATTTCTCCTTTGCGCCTCCGCGGCGGCGGCCACTCTCTCCGGTGCTGAACCCAAAGCGCCCATATTCAAGGCGGCTGTCGTTGATTCCAATATTCAGATTGGTTATGGCGTCGCGGTGGCCGATGTGGATGGAGACGGCCGAAAGGATATCGTTTTGGCGGATAAAAACTTGTTCGTTTGGTACCAAAATCCTTCGTGGCAGAAATTTGTTCTTGCCGAGAAAGTAACCGAGATTGACCACGTGTGCGTGGCCGCCTCTGACATCGATGGAGATGGCAAAGCCGAAATAGCGGTTGGAGCGGGATGGAATCCAGGGGATACGATCAACAGCGGGAGTGTGCATTTTCTACTGCCGCCAAAGGATCGCCGCGAACGTTGGACTCCGGTGGCGCTCCCCCATGAGCCCACGGTCCATCGGATGCGTTGGGTCCGTTCCGGCACTTCAGAATTTGCCTTGGTTGTGGTTCCCCTCCACGGGCGCGGGAACCAAGGAGGAAAAGGCGAAGGCGTTAAATCCCTCGCTTATTTCAAGCCCGCCGACCCGCGAGACCCGTGGAAAACCGAGGTCATCGACCAGACACTCCACATGACCCACAATTTCGATCCCGTGCAGTGGGATGCAGATGTAGAATCGGAAATGCTGATTGCCTCCAAGGAAGGCCTGTTCCTGATGAACCGCTCCGCAACAGGCTGGGAAAAACAGAGGCTCGGCGGGGTCGACGGTGTAGGCTCGGGTGAGGTTCGATTCGGCAGGCTTCCGAAAGGGGGGCGCTTCGTCGCCACCGTGGAACCTATGCACGGCAACAGCCTGGTCGTCTACACCCCTCCGGCTTCCCGGGAGCCGAAAGAATGGATTCGACGGGTCGTGGATGACACTTTGGCGGATGCTCATGCCGTGGCCACGGGTGATCTGACACGGTCAGGAAGCGATCAATTGGTTGTCGGTTGGCGGGCGATGAACCGTCCTGGAGTGAAGGTCGGCATCAAATTCTATGCACCCGTGGATGCGGAAGGCTCTGCCTGGAAAGCGTCCGTGGTCGACGATAATTCGATGGCGTGTGAAGACTTATGTCTGGCTGATTTGAATAATGATGGGCGCCTCGATATCGTGGCCGCGGGACGGGCTACCAAGAACGTCAAAATCTACTGGAATGAAGGGGTCAAATGAGAAGGAAAAACGCTCTCGCCCCGGGGGAGCGTCTTAGCCGTGAGCATTCAACCTTAAAACGGCAGTTGCCCAAGGCGAATCTTCGCAAGATCCTGGCGATAAAGTTTTTCCGAATCACTCGCCAGATCCACAAGGGATATGCCTCCCTCCTCGTCAATCCTTTCTCATCCAGGCTTCGCGGCAGCGCAGCCCTGCGTTCAGCTGAATCGTTCCGCCTTAAGAACATGTAAGGCACTCCCTCGGAACGGCGGGATGACACCGCTTACTGCACGTAGATCAATTCCTTGGCATTGAGCAGAGCATGGCAGACATCCGTCCACAGTTCCACGGCCGTGGACGAATGCTCACCACCGGTTGCCCGGCCAAGCACAGCCGATTGAGCCAATAAGAATGCTTCGATTTGCTGCGTCTCGAATTGCTTGGGAGATCGGGCGAAAATTTCTTTGAAGAGCTGGTTGAGGCGCTCCTCTGTACTTCTGTGGGATGATCTCAGAGTTCGTTTGGCCCAGAGCGCTGCTTGCTCTCGAATGAAGGGATCGTTCATGAGGATGAGCGATTGGGCGGGGACATTCGACGTCGTCCGTTTACCGATCGTGGTGAATGGTATTGGAGCGTCAAAAGTGCGCATCATCGGCATGAGAAAATTATTGCGGACCTCCAGGTAAACGCTGCGGCGACCGTTCCCGTCCAGGGGGCCGCTTTTGCCAGGGCGCCCCCGTCCCTCCATGAAGGCAGTCAAATGCGTCGGCACGGACGGCCCCATCATTTTGCGGTCCAGCCTGCCAGAGATGGCCAAAATCGAGTCGCGTATGGCTTCCGCTTCAAGACGTTTGACCGTCATTCGGTGCAATAAAATGTTTTCCGGATCGACCTCCTCCGCGCGATCATTCCTTTTTTGACTGGCCATCCGGTATGTGGAGGATTTCACCAGGAAGCGGATGAGATTCTTGACCGACCAGTTGGCGTCCGTCCGGAAATAGTCGGCGATCCAGTCGAGCAACTCTGGATTGGACGGGGGTTGGCCCAGTGCTCCAAAATCGTCGGTGCTAGCCACGATGCCTCGTCCAAAAAGGTGCGCCCAGACACGATTGGCCATGACTCGGGCGGCGAATGGATTATCCAGCGCCAAGACATGCTGTGCGAGTTCAGCCCTCCCGCTCCCGTTCTTTTTAGAGAATGCGGCAGCGCCCGGCGGGTGGAGGGCCTCGATGAAACGACGCGGCACGGGCTGGCCTGGGTTTTTCGGATTCCCTCGGATAAACACGGCCTCGTCCATCCCGGTTCCCTCGGCCATGGCCGGGGTGTAGCTCGGCGGCTTCAGTCGACTTTCGATTTCTTGGTAACGCTGGAGCAGTCTCCCGATATCCCCGGCCTGTCCGCTTTCCGACTCGCTTTTCCAAAGCTCATTGTGTCGAGCCCATTCCAGCAAGGCCAGGGAGGCCCCGGGGAGGCCTTCTTCATCCGGCGTTGGTTGAGACCAGTGTTTGACCGCTTTCAAGAGCGCTGCCGCCAGTTGGGCAACCCGCTCTTTTCCCCCTGCTTCCGGATCACCCTCGGCGAGTGGATTCCAAGATTGGTTGGTGGGCGTGGGTGGTGATGCCTCGTCTTTGAACACGACCCGGTGCACCGCGAAGCAGCCTTCCTCACCGTAGCTTGCTTTCCCTCCGCCGGCAGGATCCCCAACCGACAGGTCCGCCAATTCAAGATACGCGCGATGCCCTTTCCACATGGTCAGGTCGATCGTGATCCACTGAAGTTGATCGAAATCTAACACCTTGCGCAGCGAGCCGTAGATGGGAGCCTGAATCATCGTGAAATTGTCGATGACGACGTTCAAGCGGGTGTCTTTTCCCGCGGCGAAGAGGTGCACAAAGTTGGATTGGATCACAAAAGTAGGTGATCGAAGCGTGCCTTGGAGGCGTTTGCTCAAAAGGGCGGAGCGGAAACTAGGAGAGGTGATTATGGATTTAACGGGGCGGGAGCCAGCGCCGGGTTCGAAATCACCCGGCAAAGCGCTCACCTCGTCGAATTCCCATCCCGTCGCAAACCAATTTGTGCCCAGGCTTCCAGACACTCCGGACGCGACTCTCATTTCCTTTCCCTTTTGAGTGCGGTGTAGGGACGGGCTGCGATGAGTTCTGACCTCGGCAAGTGGCGGGTGGAGCCAAGGCATTTGATTGGTCCGGGATGAGTCCAAGACTCTCAGCCAGCGCTCGGTCAATGGGTGTTTCACCGGTTGATTTTGGAGTTGCGGAGTCCGGGAATTTGACGGGCCTGAAGGCTCCAAGGACTGGAGCACTTCCTCGATCTGCATCTTCCAAGAAGCGGCAACGGCGCTTTTGATTTGTCGCTTGGTTTCGCTGAGCTCCCTGATGATGGAGGTTCGGCTCCCTGGCTTGTCGATGGGGCTTTGGCTGTAGCGTGAGCTCGAAAATATGCCAAAGAGAGAATAAAAATCCCGAGTTGTGATGGCGTCGAACTTATGGTCGTGGCACCGTGCGCAAGCGATTGTCAGGCCCATGAACGTTTTGCTGAAGACGTCGATTTGGTTGTCGATCATGTCTGCTTGATGGACCCGGATATCCACCGGTGAATGCACCTGCTGACCGAGCCAAAAGAAGGCCGTGCCGATGAGGGACTCGTTCGATTCGTCCGCTGGATTAAGCCGCGGAGTTTCCAGAAGGTCTCCCGCTATGTGCTCTCTGACAAATTGGTCGTAAGGCACATCGGAGTTTAGGGCTCGGATCACGTAATCGCGATAACGCCACGCGTTCTGTCGCGCGTAATCAAATTCATGGCCGAGTGTTTCCGCATAACGCACCAAGTCCAGCCAGTGGCGGGCCCACCGCTCCCCAAAGTGTGGCGAAGCGAGCAACGAATCTACTACCTTTTCGTACGCCATCGCATCGGGGTCGTTCACAAAAGCCTTGATCTGTTCGGGAGAAGGCGGCAGCCCAATCAAATCCGAAAACAAACGCCGCAAGATTGTGCTCTTCTCGGCTTCTGTGGCCTGGGAAAGCCCCCGCTTCTCGTTTTGCCCGGCGATGAAAAGATCGACGGCATTCCTGGCCCAAGCTGGGTTCTTGGCAACAGGGACGGGAGGGCGGTGGATGGGTTTCCAAGACCAATGCGAAGCCATTCGTTTCGAGAGGTCGAACACGGTTTTAGCGGTCGATCCATCCTCCTTCCCCGCCGGGTCCTTGGGCCAAGGGAGCCCGCGGCGCACCCACTCGGCCAGGTCGCTGACCTCACGCTCTGACAATCGGCCTTTCGGGGGCATTTGGAGTTTTTGATCGCCGTAGCGCACCGCGTTGATCAACAAGCTCTCCTCGGGCTTTCCAGGCACGGCCGCGGGCTTCGTCTCGCCCCCCCGCAACAGTCCTTCACGGGAATCTAAGTGCAGCCCTCCTTTGAGCTTTTCACTGTCGTGGCTGTGGCAGGAAAAGCAACGGTCAACCAGCACGGGTCGGATGCGTTTCTCGAAGAATTCCAGATCGTCAGGGGAGTAGCCATCGGAGGTGGTGGCCGCCGCCTCGATGCCGGCCAGGCGGAGGCAAAGGCCCATGGCGGCAATCCAGGACGCGACACCGGTCGAAACCGGGCATCTGCGTGGGCTCCAACCGGCTGCCACGGCTCTCCTTGACGGCTCAAAACGGGAGTTGGAGCATCTCATCGCGCTGATGTTTGCTGAGGGTGCTTTTGCGGCCGACTCTGGCTCAGCGCATGGGAGGCCATCTCAGTGCTTTCCCGCCCGTGTCGAGAATTTGAAAATGATGAATTCCTTGGGGGGACGGGCTCGTGAAGGTCCAGACGACCTTTTTCTCGGGAGTCACTTCAATCAATTTCGTCTCTCCAGCCTTGGCTCCGTAACTCGTGATAACCGTATTCCCGTTCGGCAGCCGTTGCGCACCGCAGGCATCTTTGATCAACGGTTGCTTTAGGTCGGCATTGCTGAGTTCCCAGACTTTGCTCCCCTTCTTGTCGACTTCGATGGACAGGTTCCCATAGGTGCAATTGATCAACGTGTTGCCGTTTGACAGCCGGATCGCCGTGAACGGCCAGTGGGGCGTCGAGACCTCCCAGGCAATCTTTCCGGAGGGCGTGTATTCTCGAACGACCTTGTCAAGCAATTGAGGCACGAGGTAGTTCCCGTTTCGGAGCTTGCGCGCCATTCTCGATTCCATGTGAATATTGGTGGTCTGACATTGCATCGGCACCTCCAGATGGATCGTGCCTTCCCGGTCGATCTCTAGGATTCGAGGTTTATGGCCGGCCTCCGACACAAGCAGCCGATTCCGAGACAACGACTGGACAGTGTTCACCTCGGACTGAGTGCCTTTCCACTCAAAGACTCTTTTGCCAGCACGGGTGACCTCGATCACTCCTCCGCCCGGGAATTCCTTGGATGCGGACATCGCGAGGAGAATGTTTCCGTTAGGCAGCACCCACCCGTCGCGCGTGTTCGCTGGGTAGCTCCAGAGGATGTGCCCCGAAGCGCCGACGATTTGAGTTTGGGCTCCGGTTGCCAGGAATGAATGGGTGACCGCTTCCGGCGCAGCCGCCTTCAAACCTGCCACGGACAAGATCAGCAACAAGGTCCCGGCCATAACAATTGGCCGATCGGGAAGAAATCCAAGACGGCGGGCCGGCGTGAGGGCGGGAGCTTGGGGCTTCGACTTCCTATTCCAGGCGTGGTGGTGCATCGACATGGTCCAGTGCGGTGGGATGAAAGGGGTCACGGTATGGTTTTCTGGTTTGGTGATCCTCGTCCCAACCGCAACATGGTGTTCAGGAATTGGGCAAGATTTTGGCGAAGGCACTTTCTAGACCATTGAAGGATTGGTTTGAGGCTATGTCCGGAACCGTAGCCGGGTTCAAAATCCGGCGCATGTAAGCGATTGCCTCTTCAATTCCTTGGATCGAACGGGGAAGGGACGCTCCGCAGGCGTTTGGATGGCCCCCGCCTTGAAATCGCTCAGCAATGGACAGGGCTTCGCCTCGCCGGCTTCTGAAACTGGCCAAAACCATGCCGTTGGATTTCCTGAACAATGTCACTAGAACCGGATAAGGCGTCGACCCTTCCTCCAGCATCGAGTTGATGATCGCGTTGGTATTGCCGATCACGATGGTCACTACCCCGACGGCAGGGCTGATCTCTTGGACATGCCTCTTGCTCCACTCCAGGCCGAGCGGATTTTCCAACCGGCGCTTCACTTCCATCACCTCCAACAGTGGATGGTTCAGCAGACGTTCGGCCCGTCCGTCGATGATTTTGTGCAGATTCCAGAATTGGTACGTTTTGACAAGGCTGGCGTAATCTGAAGCGCGTTGGAATAGGGGATCGGTTTCCAGGAAGAGGTCGGCGATGTTGCTCAAAATGACCAATTCATCCAACTCGGGGCTCTTGATGCCTTGCGCGTTGCACAGCTCGTAGCAAAGCAGGCTCGCCGATTTGGCCGGATCGTGAACAAGCTTCGCCAAGCGTGGCTGCGTCTCCGTGATGTGATGATCGATGATCACCCAATTGGGCTTGTCCAGGCGGTGTTCGAAAGCCATGTCGGCAACCCACGCCGATCGTTCGGGCAGTCCCCGCTGGCGCCAGTTGTGATTGTGGTATGCCTGCAGCGGGACTTCCGTGGAGAAAAGTTTGAAAGCCAGGGTTTGCAACAGCATCCCCGACAACAAACCGTCCAGGTCGCTTTCATGCGTGATAATGACCTCCGGCTTTGGAAGGATGTCTGGCATTGGGCCGGACGGTAACAGCCTCCAGACCCCATTGCGAGTCCAAAAGCGGGGAACTCACAACTCCGACCGGCAACCCTCCCAGGGCTTGGCTTCCTTTGGATGACGGCGCTGCTGCCTCAATCCCCTTCGTAGATTTTCCGGAGTTTTTCGGGCGCGACACCGAGATGGAAGAGCAACGTGACTTTCCACATTCTAAGATAGGTCCGGAGGGGGCCCAACCGGTGAAATCGCCGCTCCGACGTGATCACAGTGGCCGGTGCCAACGTCAGCCGGCCCACCCTGGAGAGGCGCTCGCACAGCACGTGCTCTTCCATCAAGGGTTGGTTCGGAAATCCGCCTATGGATGCCAGTGCCGAGCGGCGGACGAAAATGCCCTGGTCCCCCAGCACCAATCTCCCTAAATAGAATCTGCTGGCACATTTGAATCGGGAGGCTTGCAAGAGGATGGGCGGGTTGCGGAAGATTTTCCAAAAGGCCCCCCCCACGACGGTGCGGTCCCGGAGGCAGCCGAGCAGCGCCTTGCCCGCGTTGCAGGGCAGCCAGGTGTCCGCATGCAGGAACAAGAGCACCTCCCCCTTGGCAACCAAACTGCCCGCTCTCAATTGCGCCCCTCTGCCCTTAGCCGATGCCACCACCGAGCATCCCCGGGATTCAGCAATCGACCGGGTGCGGTCCACGCTCCCGCCATCCGCGATAACGATTTCCTGGATCTCGGGAACCTCTTGCACCCGGTCGAGAGTGGCCGCGAGTTCCGTTTCCTCATTGAACGTCGGGATGATTACCGAGATCCGAGGCGAAAGGGCCGCCGATGGAGCGTTCCTGAATTGTCGATCTTCCCGCCACAACAGCCATCCCCCAAAAAAGGCCCAGGCAATATAGACCAGCAGAGTCAGCAACGAAGCGGCGGCCACGTCCGCCGCCGGCACCGCGTACAGACCCAGGAAAAACAACGCCGCAGTCTCGCGCAGGCCCGCCCCGGCAATCGTGAGCGGCGTGGATGCGATAAAACCTATGATCGGAAAAGTCCACAGAATTTCGGTCCAGGGGATGGCCGCGTGGGTCACCGCCATTAAATTGAGTCCGAGGAGCCCGCACCAGATGAGCTGAATGCCGAGTCCCAGGGCGAGTGTCTTGGCAAGAAAAGCCGGCTGCCCGCGCAGCCGGCGCCAAAGGGGAGCGATCGATCGCCGAAGCAGCCGCGCCCGGGAGTTCTTCGGCTTGGCGGCCACTTTTTTCCACAGGACGATCGCGAAGACTACCGTGGCAGCGGCCAGTAGATGGGGCGTCCTGAGCCGCCATTCCAGGCGGTTCAGAACGCTCCCGACCTCCGAACCCATGAGCAGCCCGAGCAGGATGAGTCCCATCAGGACCGACGCGGCCAGCCCGAGCAACCGGTCGAACAGACACGCTGTGGCGATCTTCGACACGGGCATTCGAAACCAACGATGGTAGAGCGCGGTTTTCGCGGTGTCCCCGCCCATCGGCCCAAAGAGCACCGTGTTGAAGAAGTGCCCTATCGTGCAAACGCGCCAGCTCGCGGCGGCGTGCACGACAACGCCTGCCTCGCGCGCCACTAGATGCCACCTCGCGCTCATGCCCAAGGTCGTCATGCCGAACGCCCCAAGGGATGCCAGAAACCAAACCGGATCAGCACGACGGAGGGTCTGCTTCAGCAGCGCCGGGTCGACGCGATATGCCGTCACGGCGAACAGCGCCAGGGAGATCGTCAGACCGATCAGGCGGCCCGCGATGGCCCTCTCTTTGGAGTGCCACCTCACTGTGGATCAAATCTTCATGCCGTTCGGCACAACCCCACTCTTGGGGATGATCACGATCCCGTCGCGGATGAAATAATTCTCATGATCCAAATTCACCGGCTTTCCATCAGGCGTGATCACGCAATCCGAACCTATGCGGGCATTCTTGTCCACGATCGCGTTGTGGATGATGGTGTTCCTCCCAATCCCGATTCGGGGTCGTCCTTCGGATTCGTTTTGACGGATCGACTCGGCGGACTCGAAGTAATCGTTGCCCAACAAGACCGCTCGATGGATGTCGCATCCCGAGTCCACGACGCTTCTGACTCCCACGACTGAGTGGGTGATCTTGCAATGATTCAGGATGCAGCCGTCGGAGAGGACCGCATGATCGATCTGCGCCGCGTTGATCTTGGTGGCTGGGAGAAACCGGGGCCGGGTGAATATGGGGGCGGCCATATCGAAGAAGTTAAACCGCGGCAGCTCTGACACAATGTCGAGGTTCGCCTCGAAAAAGGCCCGAATGGTGCCGATATCCTCCCAATATCCTTGAAACACATGGGAAAAAACTCGATGGGTTTCGATCGCCGTCGGGATGATATGCTTTCCAAAATCCGTCAGAGTGTTTTCCAGAAGTTGCACCAGCACATCCCGATTGAAGACGTAGATGCCCATGGAAGCGAGAAAGCACTCGTCATTTCCTTTGATTTCCAGGGCCTCGTGGGAAGATGAGTCAAGGCGCAGGGAATCCAGCAAAGCGGCGTCCTTCGGCTTTTCGACGAATCGTGTGATCCGCCCTTCGGCGTTGATTTGCATGATGCCGAGCGACTGGGCGTCGGATCGGCGCACGGGAATGGTCGCGATGGTTAATTCCGCCCCGTTGGCCTGGTGCTCCTCAAGGATTCTCGTGAAATCCATGCGGTAGAGCTGGTCGCCGCTGAGAATCAATGCGTAGTCAAAGTCGTGGTTCAAAAAATGGTTCAGATTCTTGCGAACGGCATCGGCCGTGCCCTGGTACCAAGAGGTGCTCGTGAAGGATTGTTCCGCGGCTGAAAGCTCTACAAAACCGCCCGAAAAATGATCGAACTTGTAAGACTGCGATATGTGGCGGTGCAATGAAGCCGAGTTGAACTGAGTGAGCAAGTAAATGCGCTTCAGTCCCGAGTTGATGCAGTTGGAAATGGGGATGTCGACCAGCCGGTACTTGGCGGCTAGCGGAACGGCCGGCTTGGCGCGTTCCTTCGTGAGCGGAAATAAACGGGTGCCCTGGCCTCCGCCCATGATGATGGCGAGCACGTTCTGGGTCGAAGGCTTGTCGCGTCGTGGATGTCGCATAGGAGTGATTCGGTGTCTTCACCTCTTATAGGCAACAGTCCAGAAAACCGCAAGCGCCTCCAATGAATCGGCTCCCGACTTCCTGCAGCCGCTCCGCAAACCGGCCCCAGGAGCGTTGGTTAGCTGTGACTATGCGATACTCGGTGGGGCTGCGCGGCGAGGCAGCCCATCGTTTAGCTGAAGTGTCTCGGCTTAGGATCAGTGCATCCACAAGTTGTCGGTGAATTTGGCTGGCAGCCCGGAGCGCGGTTGTGTGCGGAGCACCAGCCGCAGCAGGTTCGGCGTGGCTGCGAGCCTGAGATGCTGCTGCGACTGGCTTTCAGCACAGTCGTGCTCCACCGACAACGCGTGGATGCACCCGCCTAGGATAGTTGCTTGCAACAAGGTTTGGAGTTGGGTAGGATTCGGGCGTGATGACTGTCCAGGAAATCCAACGTGCCCTGGAGCAGCTCCCCTTGAGTGAACTCGCCGAGGTGGCCGCTTGGATCGAGCGGCGACAAATGCAAGGTGGTCATAATGATGGTTCCCAGCCCGCCTATTTTGAAACCGTTTTTCTCACCAAGTCCCAAGCCGAAGCCGCGCCGTCCCAAACTCAGGCAATGTCTGGGGTATTCCGCGATCACAAGGCGTTTTTGAACAGTTACGCGCCCGAGGACGAAGGGCTTTACCAATCTCATTAGGCTTATGGTGCAACCCGGTGAAATTTGGCTCGCTGACATTCCGTTCACCGGCGGTTCAGCGCCCAAGCTGCGGCCGGTCCTCGCGCTTTGGGCGGGCGCCGCAGATGCGATCGTGGTGGCCGTCACCTCCATCCCGCCGCGTACCGCGACGGATGTCCCCCTCCGTGACTGGGCAGCCGCGGGATTGCGAGTCCCTTCGAGCGTTCGTTTGGCGCGGCTTGATGCCCTGGAGCAAACCCTCTTCCGACGGAAGCTCGGCGTCGTTTCCCCGGCCGACGCCATTCGACTCAGGCAAGTGTGGGCCGATAAGATGCAGCTTAAATTCTGAGCCACCCCCTCGCCCGAGAACCGCCTCCTCGAAGTTTGAATTTCTTAACCGGGCACTCATGCGGAAATGAGGTGCTCTGGCCGGCTTGGTGGCTGCGGCGCCGAATCAGGGACGCCCTCGCCGCCATCGGAATGACAGATTATGAAAGGATTCTGCCTGCTGTCGATGACCACGGCCGCCCTGGTCGCGGAATGCGGCATGATCGATAAGGGTTGCGCCGCGACGCTGACGCTCGCGCCCTCGGCGGATGCCTGCCTTTTCGAGTTCGATCCGAACAACAACCTTGGGGGATCCACGCACCTGGCTGCCGGCACCATCAACACGGGTCACCACACCCGGGCGTTGTATCGCTTCGACTTGAGCGAAATTCCCACTAATGCCACGATCGAAAACGTCACTTTGACTCTCCGGGTCGTGATCACGCCTCCGGGGGGGGCCGCTTCAACTTTTGGCCTTCATAGAATGCTCCAAAGTTGGGGGGAGGGGGTACACGTCGGGAATAGAGGATCCTTGGCGTCTGCTTCTGAAGTCACTTGGCTGTCGCGCGCCCACGGAACCGCTTCATGGTCTTCTCCTGGCGGCGCCATCGGCTCTGACTTCGCGAGCACCGTGAGCGCATCAACTTTGGTTGCTGGAAATGGGACTTACACTTTCAACACTTCGAACGACCTCGTCCGTGATGTGCAAACTTGGGTGCGAGCTCCAGCGGAGAACCACGGATGGATGCTCCGCAGTTTGTCGGAGGGTGTCAAAAGGAGCGCCCGGCGATTTGCGTCACGCGAGGATCCGCCCAATGCTCCTGTCTTGTTGATGCAGTATTCTTTGCCGCCCGCCAGGGTAACACTCTCTGGAGCGGTCAGATACTACGATGGAGCACAAGCCGTCCCCGGCGCCACCGTGAGTTTGAGCGGTAGTCAGCAGGGCGCGGTCGTGACCGGGAACGATGGATCTTTTGGTTTCTCGGTGGATCCCGCCGGCACATACAGGCTCGAGTTGGTGAAGGCAACGGAGACACCCGCAAGCCAGGGAGCAACCCCGACTGACATCGACCTCATCCGCCGTCAAATCCTGGGCTTGGGATCGCTGGACTCCGCCTACAAAGTGCTTGGAGCGGATGTAAACAACTCAAAATCGTTGTCCACATTGGACATTGTTTTAATTCGGCGCGTGTTGTTGAGCAGGGCCGACACTTATCCCGGGGGTTCGTGGAAGTTTGTTCGATCCGATTTCACCTTCGCGGATCCGGCGGCCCCCTGGGATTCAGAAAGCGCCCGCTCGGTTTCGGCGCCCGCCTCTGGAGTTGCCAGCCTCGACTTCATCGGCGTTAAACTAGGGGATGTGGACGCCTCGTGGCGTCCGTAGAACGGTGAGGGCGTCGCAATCGGCTTCCCCGCGGGGCGATGTCGCGGATCTTTGTTAGGGGCATGGGAATTGCTGGCTCAGATACCGCGGGCGCTTTCGCGAACGCTTCGGGATTAGCCGTGTATGCACGGGATGAATTCATGGATCAAATGAGACACTGGATGAGGCGGCTGGTCTGTGCGGTCGCGATTCTATCGGCACTCCGCGCGGATCCGACGGCCCTCCTCGCGGACGTCACGTTCAGCTTGGTTGGAGGCACCGCTCCTAGCGAGACGGAGGTGGTGGTGCCCGTGACGGTGAGTGGGTTCAGCTCGGTCTCCGGGTTCCAGTTCACTGTGGAATGGAATGTGGAGCATCTGCGGTTTTCTGAGGTGGGCGGTTTTCAGTTGCCTGGTTTTTCCGGCGGTTCGTTCAATCTTACCTTGGCTGCGGCCAAAGGTCGTTTTTCGGTAAGTTGGGACGATCCGGAGGCCGTTGGGAAGACCTTGGTGGATGGTTCAGTGTTGTTTACGGCTCGGTTCATGGTGGTCGGCAGCCCTGGCGCCAGCGCCCTGGCACGCATCACAGACAGTGTGACGCCCAGGGAGGTCGTGGTCGGCATCGAGGCCGCGACGTTTTTGGATCGACCAGGAACCATTCTCATCCTTGATCCACCTAGAAAAGATCCTTCGATTGAGTGGATTGGACCCACGTCGATTGAGTATGGCACTCCATTGAACGAGGGTCAGTTGAACGCGAAATCGTCTGTGCCGGGAACGTTTTCTTATTCTCCGACCGCTGGAGCTATCTTGGGGGCGGGCGAGCGTGCCTTGAATTTGATGTTCACGCCCGCAGATCCAGCTCGATTTAACTCCGTCACGGCCACTCGGACGCTGAGTGTGAGTCGAAAGGGATTGAAGGTGTCGGCAGAAAGCAAGAGCCGGGTTGTGGGACAAATGAACCCTCCGTTGACAGTGAATTACGAAGGGTTCGTGAACGGTGAAAACCCCTCTGTCCTCTCGCCGCAGCCAGTGCTGTCCACAACCGCATTGGTGGAAAGCCCCCCGGGGAGTTATCCGATCACATTCGCGACCGCTCCCCAATCGGCGAACTATCAGATCACAACGGTCGACGGGGTTCTGACGATCCGGCCACAGCAAGAGCCGATCATTGATTGGCTGGCCCCGGCCCCCATCTCCTATGGCACGCCGGTTGGACCGGCCGAGTTGAACGCAAAGGCCAGCGTGGCCGGGAAGTTTGAGTATAAACCTTCCATCGGGACGTTGCTGCCTGCGGGAGCACACATGCTGTCGGCCACATTCACACCGGACGATGGGGTTGAGTTCAAATCGATCACCAAGACGGTCCTGTTGAGTGTGGATAAGAAAGTTCTCACGGTTACCGCCAGGGATCACAGCCGGGTTTACGGGGCTCCCAATCCCGTCCTTGAATTCACAATCAGCGGGTTTGCCGGCAATGAAACTGCCGCGGTTCTGGCAGAGCAGCCTGTGGCATTCAGCGCCGCCTCGTCCACAAGCCCGGTGGGTTCTTATCCTGCCACGCCCCGGGGAGGCGCCGCCGCGAATTATGTGTTCGCTTATGTCGAAGGCGTCTTGAAGGTGACTCCGGCAACGCTGCTCGCCAAAGCCGAAAACCAGATTCGTCCCGCAAGAACCCCGAACCCCGAGCTGACGGTGAGTTTCGTGGGATTTGCGAACGGGGAGACCGAAAGCGTGCTCGACGTTCGGCCAGTCCTGGCGACAACCGCCACGGGAGCGAGTCCGGCGGGCGAGTATCCCATCACCTTCGCAACACCGCCAAGGTCATCCAACTATCTGGTTACCACCGTTGATGGTGTTTTGACTGTGTTCGCCGTGAACGCCGCACCCGTCGCAGGCATCGATGCCATAACGACACCTGAAGACACTCCGGTGAAGATAGACGTCTTGCTCAACGACACGGATCTTGACGGTGACACGCTCTTGGTGACCTCGGCGAGTGTTCCCTCCAACGGCGTGTCGCTCGTAGCCGACGGAGGGCGGAGTCTCTCCTACTCGCCCAATCAGAATTTTCATGGACTAGACACATTTGTCTACACTCTCTCTGACGGGAACGGCGGGATGGCTGAAGGCCGCGTCAACATCGAAGTGACTCCCGTCAACGATCCCCCTGTGGCGGTTCGAGATGTGGTGGAAACTCTTGAGGATACTCCTGTTGAGTTAGCAGTCCTTTCGAACGATGCGGATGTCGAAGACAAAGTGTTCACTCTCGTTGCGGTGACAGGCGCTGGGCACGGCACGCCCACGGTGTCGGCGGACTCGAAAACTATTCTTTACGTTCCCAATAAAAATTTTCACGGCAAGGATTCGTTCACCTACACCGTCCAAGATTCCCAGAAAGCCCAGGCCATTGGCCTGGTGGAAATCACCGTGAAACCCGTCAACGACCCGCCCGTGATCGAGCCCGTGGCTGGCTTGATCGAAAGAGACGGGGGCCCGGTCGTCCTTCTGCCGGAAGCCCAAAGGAAAGTGGTTGCGATCGACGTCCGAGATCCGGAATCGCCATCCGAGTCGATTTCGATACAAGTCTTGGCATTGGTCCCGGCGTTGCTCACTGAGAATTCTTTGAAGTTCAAACGGGAGGGGTCGCTTTTGATTCTAGAACTCGAAGCAGTTTCGGGACGGACCGGATCAACGACCGTCGAGATCGTGGCAACCGACCCTGGGAATGCCGAGGCGCGCACGCGTTTTACCGTGTCCTTGGCAGGCGCAAACCGGCCACCGACCATAACGGGACTAAAGGATGTGCAAGTCGAAGCCGGCCGTTCCACGACGCCTTTGGAGTTCATCGTCGCGGATGACATCACACCTGCAAGCGCGGTGTTGGTGAGCGTGGTCTCGGCGAATACAAGACTGATACCTCAAGGTTCCGTGCAACTCACCCGAGGAGGAGTTGGCAAATGGACGCTCGTCGCAACTCCGGTCCTAGGTGGGTTCGGGATGGCGATTATTGACGTGTTTGTTCAGGATGAGGCGGGGTTGGTGACTCTTGGAAAAGTCGGCGTCCGGGTGCTCGCACCAAATCAGGCCCCCGAGTTGCTAGTCCATGAGTCGATCACGGTCGATGAAGACGGTGCCGCGGATGTCCTCGTTCAAATTGCAGACGACCGGACGGCAAAGGACAAGATCGAAGTCACGCTCGACCCCGCAAATCCGGGGCTGCTTTCAGTGGTTCTCGCGTCGAGACCCTCCATCGAGTCGTCCTCGGTCTTCGGGAGCCCGTTCGTCATCCGAGTGCGTCCCTCCAAGGATTATTTCGGTGAAACGAAGTTTTCGATCCGCGCGCGCGATGAGGAAGGCGGCTCCGCTCTCGCGTCGGTCAATGTGATCGTGCGGAGCGTCAATGATGCTCCCGTCCTTTCTGACATTGCCTCTTTGCGAGGGGTTGAGGACTTGGAATTGGGGCCCATTGAGATCAGCGCATCCGACGCGGAAACGCCTTTCGACAAATTAGCTTTTTTTGGCCGCCCGGTGGCCGATGGCCGGTTCCGCTTCCGTTTTGAAGTCAGGGAAGGCAAGGCGATGATGTGGATCAAGCCAGAGCCCGATTGGTTCGGAACAGCTTCTGGCTTCGTTGAAGTGGTCGATTCCGAGGGACTCAGCTCCGCTCGCGCCGTATCGGTGACCTTCACGCCGGTGAACGACGCTCCGGTGATCGAGCCTATCGCTGAGGTTCGAGGTGGTGTGGGGCAGGCCGTGGACGTGCGGATTCGGATGGCGGATGACGAACCGCTCGATCCCGCACGATTGGCCGTGGTCAGCAGCAACGCTGAATTGCTGGACGCCCGGGGAATCGAAGTCCTTGGAACAGGGGCGTCGCGGATCTTGCGCTTGCGTCCGAAGGCAGGTGTGACGGGGGAGTCGACGATCACACTGCGGCTAACGGATATCGCGGGCGCCACGGGCGTGGCGGAGTTCAAGTTCATCGCGAGATCGGGGAGCGTGGCGCCAGAATTGGCGGCACTCGGTGAATTGGTCGTGGTGGAAGGGCAACAAAGCCCGCCTATTTCATTTGTGGTGCCCTCAATTGGAGTCGATCTGAGTTCGGTGCGTGTGACGGTAAAGGCATCGAACCAAACGTTGTTGAAGGATAGCAAAATTGGCATTTCCCGATCTGGAAGCCTATGGGAGCTCGTTTTGAGCCCGGAACCAAGCGAAGGGGGGAGCCTCACCCTGGACGTTTTGGTTGAGAGCGGCTTGGGATTTGGCGCTCGGCAGGCGGTCCCGGTTCTGGTGACCAAACGACCAACCATCTCGAATTTGTCCGCCCTCAAGATTGTCATCCCGCAAGATTCCGTCGGTGAGCGAATCCCAATTGGTGTGAGCGGGGATGGGAGGTTCGATGGGGATCTGGAGATCGTGGTGAAGTCTAGCGACGAGGATTTGCTGCCCTTGGGCAACTTTGAGATTGCTGGGAACGGGGCGCAACGTTTTGTCAGAGTGACGCCTGGTGTGAACCGAACCGGAACTGCCGCGGTGACTCTCCTGGTTCGCGACCCCAACGGAGGCGAAGCAAGCACCACTTTTTCCGTGGAGGTGCGGCAGATGGCGCCGCTCCTGTTGTTGGAGAGGGCAGGGGTTGTCGCTCGCGCGGGATCCACCATCGATCTCCAGGGGATCCTCGTCGGTGGGAGCCGCCCTGTTGATTTTCAGTGGCAGTTCGAAGGGAGCAATTTGCCTGGGGAAACCTCATCCGGTTTGAGGTTAGCCGTCCTGACCCCCGCGATGGGTGGATCTTACCGCCTGATCGCCTCCAACAAGCAAGGAAGAAGCGAGGCCGTGGCCCGTGTGGCGGTGGTGGCGATCCCTGAGATCATCGAAGAACCGCGCGACCAATCTGTCGCTCCAGGGACCGATTTGACGCTGCGGGTGAACGCGCGGGGCCAATCGTTGCGGTATCAGTGGAGGAAGAATGGTGAGATCCTCGTTGGCGAGACCATGCCGACCTTGTTGGTTCCGAAGGTTCGTTCAGAGGACGGAGGCGTTTACACTGTGGAAGTGTCCGTGGAGGCGCGCGATCAAGCGGGCCGAGTGATCCATACTGGGGTTCAGAGCCGATCGGCTATCGTCACTGTCCTTGTGGGCGCCATGCCAATGGTCGACCACTTGGCGGATATGAATGACATGCCGGCCGGAGAGGTCGTGAACATGGCAGATGGACGCGTGATTCTTCGTGGAGCCGGGAGATCCAACAACTTGAACGCCACGATTGACGGAGCTGAAGGCGAGTCTCCGATCGTGGCCGGCTCCGCCGCCTCGATGTGGATCAGATGGAGAGCGCCGATGGACGGAGTCATGAGGATTGACACTCGCGGAAGCAGTTTTGACACCGTTATGGGCTTGTACGAGCCTGGAAGCGATCCTCTCAGCTACAAGCAACTCGTTTTGCGGGGCAGCAGCGACGACCTCGAATCGGAGCTCAGCGGAGGCGCCAGTGGAGTTCTCTTTTTTGCCGAGAAAGATCGAACTTATTACATCACCGTCGATGGATTGCGGAACGCCCGCGGCGTCATCGGCCTGAATTGGGAATTTGTCGAGGGTATCATTCCCGTTCCGGAATTCTTGCGGAATGGGGGACTCCACGACGCGCGAGCCCGGGTTGGAGAAACAGCCTACTTTAGCGTGGTGGCCGTCAACGCCGCCACTTACCGATGGAGACGGCTCAAGACCGTGGGGGGGCAAGTGGCGGTGACGACGCTTTCGGCCACGGGTCCGGAATTGAGGATTCCCAAGGTCACGTTGGACGATGCCGCCTTGTACGAGTTGACGATCGGCAACGGGCGGGATGAGGTCGTGAGAACTGCTCGATTGATCGTGGTGGGTGAAGGCGACGGTTTGCTGGTCAACAACAAATTAGGCGCGGCCGGGACAACCACGGCGGCGCAGTCGCAGAGATTGGCTGTGCGGTCGAATGTCGGTGTCGGCAAGTTCAGCGCGGCTGCGTCCTCGGGTTTCCGCGGCACGCAAGTGTTCGATTCGATAGGTTCCACCCTTGAGCAGGGGGAGATCGCCGCTTGCGATATCATCGGAGGCGCTTCTCAATGGCTGACCTACATCGCACCCACCGATGGAATTTTGAGGGTGAGCACCGAGGGAAGCAGTTTTGACACGCTTCTTGGAGTTTTCCACGGTCCTGCCGATCAAGGATTCGATTCCTTGACGCTGCTAGCTTGCGATAACAATAGCGGAAGCGACGGCCAAACCAGCATTCTGACCGTGCAGGTTCGGGGCGGGCAGGCCTATTACATTGCGGTTGATGGCGTCAATCGGCAGTCAGGGTTCGTCCAACTTGGTTACGAGTTGACCAAACCCGATGTTTCCGTGGCTCTGCCACCTCCAGCCTTGGAGACAGGGACGGTGGAATTGCGAGCGCCCGGCATCCTTGGAGCGCGGTATGTATTGCAATCCTCCGTCAACCTCGTCGCTTGGTCGACGCTGATGAGCACCAACGCCTCAACTCCAACGATTCTTTTCAAGGATCCCGAGAGCGCCGACTCGCCGAAGAGATTCTATAGACTCATCAAAGAGTGACCAGTGAGCCTTAAACCGGCAGTCGAACCATTCGCCTTGGTCAACTGCCGTTTTAAGGTCCACCGCTCAGCTCGTGCTGGCAGGACTGCTTCCAGATTGCGGCGGACACCGTCGGGAATCGCGTTCCTAAGGGGTTTCACGCCCCTCTCCACTCCCGATTTCACAACGTTAGGCTGAGTTTGACGTTTTCTGAAGTTTCCACCGCTGTCCACCGCTGGTGTCCTTGCTTTTCTGTTCCAACCCTGGACTTCTCGAGTAATCTGTCTGTCCCCGGATTCCACTCTACTATTCGGGGGTTAGAACCGCCCTGCGGGGATCGTGCTCGGGTCGAACGGAAGATTTTCGGGAGAGTTAATTCGATTGCCGGCCGGGTCGATCAGTGTGGGGGTGATGAGCACGATTTGTTGTCGACGAACAGAATTGGTTCCTTCTGATCGGAACAGCCGGCCAACCCACGGAATGTCGCCCAGAACGCGTACTTTGCTGCTCCAACGCAGCGAGTTGGTGACGGTTCCAAATCCCAAGGCCAAGGTTTGACCATCCCATACCAATCCGTTCCCTTCCGTCGTGTTCGTGCGGATGAGGGGTGAGGGGGAAGAGGCTTGGACGTAACCCAGGAATTCGACGATCCGGGCCTTGGCCCGCACGTGGATCACATTCGAAGCCCTACTGTCCATGGTTGGCTCAAGATCAATCGTCGGCCCTGTCGCAAGTTTGATGGATGTGAATTCTATTCCAGAGCCCCGATTCGTTTGCGCGACAATGATGGATTTTTCATCCGTGACGGAGATCTGCGCGTGCCGTCCCGCGAGAGTCGTCACCCGGGGAGCACTCAGCAGATCGACACCAGCGGTTTTCTCAAGTGTGGCAATCAACGATTGCGCTTGAGATGCCGTGAGGATGGCAACTGGAGCGGATTGCAGTGCGGCATTGGGTGTCTGTACCGGCGCGCTTGTGGCGTTTGTTCGCCACGGTATTGCCTGGGCGGCGATGACCTCAGGAGATGCTTCGAGCCACTTCACCTCCAACACCATTTGTGGCGGGGACGGGTTGAGGCGCTGGAGGGCGAGTTCCACGATTTCGTGGTCCGCCTTCGTTGCCCTCAGAAATACGATCCCGGACCGGTCGTTGAAAAAGAGTGACGGACGGGATTGGTCCTGGGGTTCAGTCGGCGTCGAGGAGGAAAATGAAGAGACTCCCAGTTTTTCAAAGTAGACCTTTAGTCGTGATTGTAGTTGCTCAAGGGGGAGAGACTTCATGTTGACTTCACCTGAAGATTCTTCGAGCGCTTTGAGGAGCGTGCCGGGGTCCACCTTGAAAGTGCGCGTGTGAAGAGTCGTCACTTGGGGGATGGCGGACGTGGTTTGAGCGGACTGGCTTGTTGGAGCTGATTGGGCTTGAGCTTTTGACTCAATCCCTTCCAGAACTTTGGCAGAGGACTCAGCGGTTTTCGTTTCGTTCCCATGAGCGAAAACTCGGGCTTCGACGCGCCGTGAAAAGCCCATCGGCAAAAGAGACAGCGCCGTGATGGCGACCACGAGCCAGCCAGACCAGCCGAGGCGGGCGGTTCTTGGAAGCGGTTCTTCCAGGAGACGGCGAATCCGGATCTCAAGGCGTTTGGGGGATTCAAGAATGCCCAACAAACTCAGTGCTTGCAGGGGTTGGCTTGAGCACTGACGGGCGACGGCGACCAGCGCCTCAGGGTAGGTCAGGTCTCCATGATCGAGAGCGATCATCATTTCTTCGTCGACCGCCGATTCGCGCAGCGTGCGGATGCGATGGTTGGCAAACCAGACCAGTGGATTCCACCACCAGACAATCTGCGCGATGATCTGAACTAGGTTGGACCAGAGGTCGTGGCGGCGTATGTGGAGGAGTTCATGGCCAAAAACGCTTCGCCAAGATTCGGAGCTCAGCCGGCCGACTAGTTTGGAGGGTATGAGTATCGAGGGACGCCATAAACCGCAGACCGCCGGGCTGTGTTCGACCGGGGAGATTCGAAGGTCTGGGAGCTTGAGCATGCCGAGTTCGGCTGCGACGTCGCGGAACGCGGCCGTGAGGTTAGGTGGGGCCGGTTGAGATTCTTTCAATAGGCGCTTCACTAGGCGGTGGCGCCGAATCATTAAGGCCGCCATGGCGCACACACCCGCGGTCCAACCTAGCACAAGCCACGCTTCAAACCCGAGCGAGGGCCGCAGAGGCGCCGGCGGGGGAAGGGCCGTCGTGGGCTTGAAGGCAGCAGATGAGTCGGCGGCCCGAATGGTGATCCGAGCCTTCGGCGAGTCCAATTGGATGCTGGGGTTTAAAAGACGTGGCCCCACCCAGTAGGCGATGCTGGTGGGGAGCGTTAGTCCCGGCGGCACCAGCAGTTTCAGGATCAAGAGCATCCACAGGCCACAACGGAGCGTGGCGCGGAGGCGTCGTCGAAGGAAGCAGTCGGCAACCACGAGCCCCGCAATCAGGACCGCGAATTGGATCGACATGAGCGCCGCCGCGGAGGCGGCGATGGATCCGATGTCGTTGAGAATCGTGAAGGCATGATCTTTCATGAAAGCTCGGGTTCAGGGTTTGCTGGAGCGTGGCTTTGAGGACGTGTTCGCCTTGCGTTTCGCGGCGACGAGAGCCTCGAGTTGGTCGAGGTCGGCGGGCGAGATCTTCTCCGAGTTCAGGAGGCACTCGACGAGCGGGGTCAAGGCCCCGTCGAAGGCATGCTTGAGGGCGTAGCGGAGTTCGCCGAGTTGAGCCTGTTCGCGGGTGATGGCGGCACGGTAGAGGGTGAGATGGCGGAGTTTTTCGGAGGTCAGCAGCCCCTTGGCGACCATGCGATCCAAGAGAGTGCGCACCGTTGAGCATGCCCAGGAGTGGGAAGGAGCGAGGTGTTCTTGAACGGTTGGAGCGGGGCACGGCTGGAGTTCCCAGACGGCCTTGATGATGGCCCACTCGGCCTCGGTGAGTTCGGGGGATGGAGAGTTCATGGGCGGATAAACGACATGAGTAGCGTTTTAGTTACATATGTAAATTTGTCAATGGCGATATTGGGGCTTAATTTTTTGTTTGGTCGCGGGCTTGATCTTTTTGGCGCAAGCCTCACATTACCCGGCTCGGTTACAGAGTTACTTTAT
>SXGS01783911.1_pt1 | contig 22938 bp, 16 predicted proteins | sample 3174681 | NCBI WGS metagenome assembly SXGS01 (sample SAMN11356861, study PRJNA531348) | freshwater metagenome | isolation source: freshwater sample F1-80 | place: China: Fuxian Lake, Yuxi | collected 2017-12-25
GCTTCGAGGGGTGTGCCTGAACATCCTGGCAACGGTGGACTGTAGGGGAGCGGCAGATGCGAGGACCGAGCTCGCGGCCAATCCTCGGAGGGCTCTGAGGCTGATCGGGGTCTGATTCCCGACAATCGAATCACCGTGGGTGGAGACCGGGCGACGCGCGCCTTCGCGGGGCGTTTCCGCCGGGCTCGGTTCGGTTCACGGGCTCCAGGATGGGGCCTGGGTGTCGAATCCGCCGGACAACGGCCCAGCCTCATCGCAGCCTGGGGCAGCGCCACGGGACTTGTGCGGATGATCTCCACCGATGCGGGGTGGCTGTGGCCATGAAGTATCCCGCTCCCGGCTGGGTCCTTCTGAAAGCCCCGCTCCTCGCCGCGAGATCTCAGCGCCGTGACGTGGCGATTGGGTTCCCGCTGTCAGGGAGTCCGCTGGGCCGGAGGATAAGGCACGGCACGCCAATACCAGTGTGCGCCCTCGATCAAGAGGATCTTGTTACGCCACTTGTGGGGGTAGCCGTGTTCCAGATCAGAGAAATCCTCCAGGTACGCGCCCAGCGTCATCCCATTGGGGCTCCGCGGGTTCTTGCGGTCGTCGACGGCAAAAGCGAGGTACGACAGGGGGGAGGCGTCGGCAACCTGGTTCAGCCGATAGGCCGAACTGGCAATCGCGGCGGTCTCAGGCTCCGCGACCCGCAAGAGTTGGGATTCGCGGGGATCGCCTTCCACGTCTCCAGGGCGCATCCAGAGCTTCTTGATGAACTCATTGAAGTCCGCCGAGAGAGGCACTCCCCCAAAGGTCGCGTATCCACCGGTTCCCTCGAGCACGCAAAACATGGAGGGCGTGTTCCGCCCCACGTTCATCGCGTCATACTCAATCCAGGTCGGGAACGGCACGGGCGTCGGGCCAAACCCGCGTTTTGCCCGTGCCGCGTCCAGCACCGAACGCTCATTCCGCACGTAGGATTGCGCAATCGGGCCGAGTTGATCGAACGGCACGCGGAGCTTTCGGCCTCGCATGAGGGCCTTGCGTTTGTCCGAGGGAACGGTCTCGGCAAAGGCGCGGATACCCATCCACGTTCGGTCCGTCGTTTCATTGGCCAACCGGCTCTTCAAGAAGGGGTTCGTTTCGGCCATCTTTGCCCGGACCGCCGGAGAAGCTTCCGCCGCCGCGATCAGTGTCTCGGCATTGGCTTCGAACTGCAATTGAGCCTCTTCCAGCAGCCGCGCGGGAAACGTCTGGGCCTTTTGGGGCCTGAACAGCACGTATTCCCGCACTCCCTTACGAGTCAACACCTCCCAGTGCCAGTCGGCGGTCTCGTGGCTCATGAGCGACCAGAGCGCGCTCAGGGCATCCTTCAGGGGCGTTTCATGCAGGGAGACGACGACGCGGAACTGCCCGGCAAGGTCTCTCGTTGTGCTGCAGCGGATGGCGACTCCCGTCTGGCGACGAAACTCCGCCAGAAGCTCCTCGATCCGCATCTCCCTGGAGCGGACCGAAACCGCTATGAGAATCCGGGGGTCCTGCGTAGCTGCGTCCGGCGGCAAGTCGGCGGCCTGAACCCGTGCGGAAAGGAATGCTGCAAGAGCCAGTAGCCAGAGAAACTTCCCACCGTGGAATGGCCCTGAACGCATGGCTGAACCTCCAATCGAACTCAGACGAAGGGCCGCCACCCGTCGGACAGCGGCCGAACCATGACGGTCGATCGAGACCGAACCGCCACGACAGATTTAGCCCGAGATCGGGTACTTGCAGGCCTCAGTGCTCCAGTTGTCCCCGCCGGCAAAGTTCTCCTCAACGGCCGAACTCGAAGCGGACGCGCCAGAGAGGGTGAGTACGCCAGGCCCAGGGCCCCAGAGCCCCCGCTGCCGCCGAGTTCAGTCCCCGTGCCATTCGCAACCCCCTGATCGCCACTCACTCCTCGCCACTCCCTACTCACTACTCACTCCTCGCCACTCACTCCTCACCACTCACCACTCACTACTCACTACTCACCACTCACTCCTCGCCACTCACTCCTCGCCACTCCCTACTCCCTACTCGCCACTCCCTACTCCCTCTACCCGTCCCTCGATTTGCCCCGTGTTGACACTCCCCATCCACTCTGAAAACTAGAACTATTGTGTGATGAATATCTCCTATCCGGAAGTGCGTGCGTGGCTGTTTCGGCGGGTGCTGGGGCTTGAAGGGGCTCCCGGCCCTGGGGATGTGTGGCGTCTGGCGGAGTTTCTGGGGGAGTGCATCGAGGTGGGGATCTCGCGAGAGGCGCCGCGGGGGATGCAGCATGCGCTGCCGGGCGGACGGGCGCTGGTGCTGCTGCCGGCGCGGCGGGGGGAGCGGGAGACGGCGGAGATCTTGCTGGAGGAACTGGCGCATTACCTGTGCCGTGATGCCCTGGAGATGCCTTATCCGCTCGATTGGGACGCCGCGCCGCGGGGGGACCGTCGATCGCTGCTGAGGTGGGAGGAGCGGGACGAGCGCGATGCGCGGCTGTTCAGCGATGCGTGGAACTACCCGGCGGAGCTGTTCGACGGCTCGCGCGATGACGAGGAGCTTCGACGGGAGGCGCGCTGTTCGACGGAACAGCTTCTGACGCGGCTGCTGGAGCGCTGCGAGCGAGTGCGCCGCGGCGATGAGAAACCGCTGGAGGCGCCGCCGTGGTCGGCGTGGCGGAGGTATCGGGTGCGGGTGCACGGGGGGCCGGTGCCCCGCGTCGCGCTGCTGCCCCGCGGCGATGCCCCGTCGCCGCGGTTGGAGCTGCCGCTGGGCGCGGGAGACTCGCCTGGACGCCTGCTGGCGCTGCATCAGGACCTTGCGGCGCTCCGTCCGCACGAATTTGTGTTGAAATATCGCCGGTGGGCCGCGCCGCGTCCGGAAGACGTGGAGATGCCCTGGGCGGAAGTGCTGGCGCGGAGCCGGCGACGGGCGCCGTTGGGCTCCGGCTCCCCGGTGGTGGAGAACGCCGGCCCGGGGACGAGTCCGACCGACGTATGGCCGTGGCGGCGCCCGGGTCGACGCTCCGGGTCGGGTTAAGTCCCCGCCATGACCCGATAGGATCTGAGGTGCGGAGTGCCGGCACGAAGAGCGGCGCCCGGAAAGCGAAGAGCAAGCGTGACGACGGCTGAATGGGGTGGGATCTTTCCCGCTGTGACGACACAGATGCATGAGGACCAGTCGATCGATTTCGATGCGACGGCGGCCCACCTGGAGGCCCTCATCGATTCGGGCTGCAGCGCGCTGATCATGTGCGGGTCGCTGGGAGAGAACCAGGCGTTGCTCCCCTCGGAGAAGCGAGAACTGGTGCGGCTGGCGATCTCGGTGAGCAGCGGTCGGACCCCGGTTCTCAGCGGCGTGGCGGAGAACAGCACGGCGGCGGCGGCGGAGTATGCCCGCGACATGGAGAAACTCGGCGCGGGCGGCCTGATGCTGCTCCCGGCGATGGTCTACAAATCCGACCCCCGGGAGACGCTCCACCACTTCCGCACCGTCGCCGCGGCGTCCGGGCTGCCGATCATCATTTACAACAACCCCCTCGGTTATGGCGTGGACATCACGCCGTCGATGCTGGATGAGCTTTCGTCCACGCCGACCCTCGTCGCGATCAAGGAGTCGTGCGGGGATACGCGGCGCATCACCGATATCTACAACTGCGTCGGAGACCGCTACCGGATCTTCACGGGAGTCGATGATCTGATGCTGGAGAGCGTGCTGTTAGGCGCCGTGGGCTGGATCGCGGGCGCGACGCTGGCGTTCCCGAAAGAGGGGCAGTATCTCTGGGATCTGGCGCGGGCCGGACGCTGGGACGAGGCGCGCACCCTCTATCGGTGGTTCTCCCCGCTGCTCCATCTGGATATCGGCGTGAAGTTCGTTCAGAAGTTGAAACTGCTGGTCCAGGAGTGCGGCTACGGTCGCGAATGGGTTCGCGCGCCGAGGCTGACGCTGGCGGGGGCCGAGCGGGAAGAGGTGCTCGCCATCATCCGCGACGGGTTGGAGAAGCGGCCGGCTCTGCCCGGCGCCGTGGGTTAGGGCCGTACGGATGGCGACGTTCTCCGGACTGAGGCGGCTCGAGGTGGTGGACTCCCACACCGCCGGCGAACCGACGCGTGTGGTGGTGACGGGAGGTCCCGACCTTGCCGGCCTCACCCCCGCGCAGGCGGTGGAGCGACTGCGGCGCGAGCACGACTGGCTTCGGACCGCCGCCGTTCTGGAGCCCCGGGGCTCCGACATTCTTGTGGGCGCGCTGCTGCTCCCGCCGACCCGGTTCGACACCGCCGCCGGGGTGGTGTTCTTCAATAACGTGGGCTACCTCGGCATGTGCGGGCACGGGATGATCGGTGTGGGTGTGACTCTCGCCTATCTCGGTCGTATTCCCGCCGGAGAGCATCGGATTGAGACTCCGGCGGGGGATGTGACTCTCCGCCTGGCGCCTTCAGAGCGGCGGCATGCGTCGTTTCTGCATGTCGACTCTCGGGTCAGCATCCGCAACGTCGCTTCTCGCCGCTATCGGGCGCGGGTTCCGGTGGACGTGCCGGGCCACGGTCGGATCACCGGCGACATCGCATGGGGCGGCAACTGGTTCTTCCTCTGCTCCGATCACGGATTGGAGCTTCGGTTCGGGCGAGTCGAACAACTCACCGATTTCTCGCGGCGGCTGCGGGCGGCGCTGGGGGCCGGCGGCATCACCGGCGAGGCGGGCGCCGAGATCGATCACATCGAGCTGATCGGACCGCCTGCTTTGTCGGAGAACCACGGCCGGAACTTCGTGCTGTGTCCCGGACTGGCGTACGACCGCTCGCCATGCGGCACCGGTACGAGCGCCAAACTGGCCTGCCTCGCCGCCGACGGCGTTCTGGAGCCCGGGGTGGCGTGGCGGCAGGAGGGCATTCTGGGGAGCGTCTTCGAGGGGAGCTACGAGCGGGGCGAGTCGGGCGACGAGATCCTGCCGACCCTCGCCGGCCGCGCCTACATCACCGCACGGTCCGAGCTGCTGCTCGACCCGAGCGATCCGTTTCGATGGGGGATCGGGACTCATGGCCCTGACTGATCTGGGGGCCCGCACCGGACCGTCACCCGAGCATGTGGTGGTCATCGGCGGTGGGGTGGTCGGGCTGTGCTGCGCCGATCATCTGAGCCGGGCGGGACATCGAGTGACGGTGGTCGACCGCGCGGCGACAGACTACCGGGGCTGCTCCTTCGGCAATGCGGGGATGGTGACGCCGAGCCACTTCATCCCGCTCGCCGCGCCGGGGATGACGGCGCTGGCGCTCCGGCTGCTTCCGGATCCGGAGGGTCCGCTTTCGGTGCGCATTCCGCCGCCGGCCGGCTTCGTGGAATGGGGCCGACGCTTCGTGGAAGCGGCAACGCCGGCTCGCTGCAGCCGCGCTGCGTCGGTCCTGGCGGCGCTGGGGCACGCCTCGCGGGCGCTGCACCGGGAGCTGGCGGCGGAGCTGTGCGATGCGCAGGCGCTGCGGGCGGACGGCATCATGATGGTCTGCCGCGAGGCCGACACCTTTCATGAAGAGATCGAGGTGGCCTATCGGGCCCGGGAGCTCGGCATCGAGGCGGAGGTGCTGGCGGCCGACGAGATCGAGCGCGTGGAGACCGGCGTTCGCGTTCGGGCGGCGGGCGCGGTCTACTTCCCGGGCGACATGTTTCTCTCGCCCGAGGCGCTGGTGCGGGCGCTCCGAACCCGGCTTGTCGGGCGGGGTGTCGTCTTCGAGACCGGCCGCGATGCCCTGGGCTGGCGGCGGGAGGGCCCCCGGCTCCGGGCGCTCGTCACGCGGACCGGCGAGATTCCGGGCGATGCCTTCGTCGCCGCGGCGGGCTCGTGGACGGGAGAGCTCCTGCGCCGCGTGGGTCTGAATCTTCCTCTTCAGGCGGGAAAGGGGTACAGCGTGACGCTCGATCCGGCGGAGAAGCGGCCGCGGGTGGCATCCCTCCTGCTGGAGGCGCGGGTGGCGGTGACCCCGATGGGCGAGGGAGTGCGATTCGCGGGCACGATGGAGTTCAGCGGCCTCGACTCCACGCAGAGTCGGGCGCGGGTGCGAGGGATGTGTCGCTCCATCCCGGGTTACCTGCCGGACTATGCTGCCGAAACGCTGGAGCGGCTGCCGGCGTGGTCCGGCCTGCGTCCCTGCTCGCCGGATGGTCTGCCGTATGTCGGCCGCACCCGCCGGGCGAGCAATCTGTGGATTGCGACCGGCCATGCGATGTTGGGGGTGACTCTGGCGCCGATCACGGGCCGCCTCATCGCGCAGATGGTCCGCTCCGAGCCCCCGGAGATCCACTCGGAACTCCTCAGCCCGGACCGCTACGCTTGACCGAGTCTCGATATCGAGAAGAGCGGGAGCAATCGTCATCGACGGGTTGAGCGACCTCTCCCAGGTGAGATCGTCAACCGAGCGGCGCGGCAGAGTTGCGCGGAACGTTGGGAGAGCGGCGCCCGCTGGTTCCATCGGTCCCCCCCGTGGTCATCGGCATCCCTGGGCTTGGCCCGAGGATCCAACGGTGCAGGCGCCGCAATTGCTGCACGCAGTTCTCGCGCAGCGCGCCCAGTCGAGCAACCGGAGCCGCAGGCTCACCCGGAGGCGCCTGGGACGACGAGCCAGGCCGTTGTGAATGGATTCTCGCTCTGTGGAGTGAGTGTCCGCCCAGAGTAACTTCCGCGGGGATGACGAGGTGGGGACGTTCGTTCGGCCGAGTCCAGAGCGTACTCACAGGTCTTCTGGCGAGTTCCGGCAAGCCCGGCGTTCGTAGATTGCCGCGTCGTTCGGTAAGTCCCATCCCGGAAGTGGGGCGCCTCGTGCCGGAGACGAGGCTCGGCCTTGGGCACTGCTCGCCGTAATCCACTCATCGCAATGACGTGTTCTTCAACTGGGTGGCGGAAACCCGAAGTGCGCTGGCCTGATCGCAACGACGTGCTCGCTGCTTGAACCGGGAGAACACTCGCTCCCGACTCCAGACTCACCATGAACAGAACGGGAAGGCGTGGATCTACGGTAGGGCCAGAGCCTGCAGCGTGGCATGGAGCCGTTGGACGGCGCCGGCGCGGGTGAGGGGGGCCGTGGGGCGATCGCTTTCCGGACGTTCTCCAGGGAGCCCCAGTGCGCGGAGCCACCGGTCGAGGGTTGCGTGATTGCAGGGCAGATTCGGGTGGAACTCGGTCTCCCGGGGACCGAAGTTCCCACGAGAGATCATCGATTCGATGGCGTCTCGGTCCGGATCGCCGAGGGGCACATCCGTGAACTCGGCGGTGGGTGAACTGCGGATTCGGCCCGCCTCCGGGCGCATGCCGGCGAGGCGTTCCACGGCCCGGGCCAGTTCCCGACGGGTGACGGTGCGCTCCGGTTGAAAGAAGAGGCTGTCCGCCTCCGGCTCCCAGATACCGCGGACCGCGAGCAGGTTGGCGGCTTCGAAGTGGGGCGCTCCCGGAGGAACGTCGTGCCAGGGCCAGAGTAGAGTGCCCGGCCCACCGGCTCCCCGCACGAGCCGCTGCTGCACCTCGCGCCACCGATGCGGCGCCGCCGCGACGGCGCGGGGTTCCACTCGATCCCGAAGCGCAAGCCAGGCGAGGGTTCCCCCGGCCTGCCCGATGTGCATCGTCTGCCCGTGCAGCCGCAGCGCCGACTGGACCACGCTGCTCACGCCGACATTCTTCCCTCCGCCGATCAGCCCATCCACCTCGGAGGGAATGAGTCCGCGCAGAGGAAACACCGCACGATCGGTGTCGGTGTGCCAGTTGCGCTGCGGCGTGTGCAGGTACTGCCACGGCCCGTTGCGGTCGTCGGTGAGGAACTTCCGCCGGGTGGGATGGAAGTCGATGTTGAACTGGAACCCGAATACCGAGTCCGCCGGCATCGAGCGTGCCCACCGCGGTTCCCGCGTTGCGGCGCGGATGTCCTGCTCCCGCGTCATGTGCATCGCTTCCAATCGGAGGCCCTCCCGCACATACGGCTTCGGCGGGAGATGGTCTGCGGTCTTGAACTCCCGCGTGAGTTCCATGTACCGGAAGGACTGCGGAAAGTCGCAGACCCGGTCATGAACCCGGGTCTGCAGGTGATGAAGCATCCCCAGCGCGTGCTGCTTCACATCCGCGAACACGATCTTGCGGAGCGCCGGCGGCAGATGGACGAGGTTGCGGCGGGAGCTTCCCGGAGCAGCCCTCTCCAGGGCATCCACCACCCGCTGGGGATACTGGCAGAGGGGGTAGTCCTGCACCGGCCAGTTCAGCAGCGTCGCCTCGGCGCCATCCGGGAAGCCGTTGTGCCGGCGATCCACCAGACGGCGATGGGTGTAGATGCTCCAGCCGCTCTGTGCGTAGATGCCCTCGCTCATGTCGCTCTCTACCCACGGAGGGGTGCGATCGAGCGCCGCGTAGGTTCGCGGATCGTACGTGGCGGGCGGGGGAATGATCGCCGCCCGGCCGCCCGTCTCCCGAAGGACGAGACACCATGTGAGGGGATTCATCTCCTGGGCGCCGGCCTCGTCGAACGATTCGGGCGCGCTCGGCTCACCAAAGCGGGAGCGCAGGTCCGGCCCGGCGCCGTATCGAGCGCTGCTCAGACGAATGACATCCCCCCAGTCACTGGAATCGAGCGTGACCGCGGCATCGACGGTCATGCGTTCGGCGCCCCGGGCGAACTCGACGCCGCGCACGCGCCGGTTCTCCACCGATACCCGGATCGGTTCCCAACCGCGCTCGATTCTCACGGAGCCGGATTTCACATACGGCTGCAGCAGGTCTTCGAAGATCCGTTCCGCTGCGGCCGGTTCGATGGTTTCTGTCCCACAGTAGGCGTTCCCGGGATTGGCCTTGCCGTAGCGCTCCCGGTTGTGGCGGTGAATCCGCTCCAGCACCTCGAGGAAGATCCCGCTTCGAGGGAAGTGGGTCCGCTTGCCGTTCACGGTTGTCCACTCGTCGACGCACCCAACGCCCTCGGAACTGAATTGTCCGCCGAGCCACTCGATGTCGTTCACCAGCACAACCCGCTTCACGCCCAGCCGAGCCGCCTGCACGGCAGCCGCACAGGCGGATTCGCTCCCACCCACGATCAGCAGGTCGGCGGCCACGGTTGGAGCCGGCTGCCCGAGGACGATTCCCAGGGGCGCCATCGCCGCGGCTGCGGCCAGCAGGGGGAAGATCAGAGCGCGTTTCATGAGTTTCCAGCGGTCAGGATTCGCAGGTTGAGCCGGGAGCCCGGCGAGACCTGACCGATCCAACCTCGCACAAGAGGGGCGTACCCCCGTCCATCTCCAACAATTATGTGGCGACTCTCTCCCACCTCCGCGCCTGCCCGTCAAGAAAGTCCACCCTGGATGCCGTCCGGATCAACCACGCACCCTGCCCACACTCCGTCGGGGGAGATCGCGGCGGCGGCGCCGTCTCTCTGGGTCGGAGTCTCCCGGCCCTCGCAGCCGGAACCGGTGGGCGTCAACCTCAACGACATCAGCGAGATCTTGAAGGAGGAGGGGAGTCTCATCTGGCTCGATCTCGACAGCCCGGGGCCCGCCGAAATCCAGTGCCTTCGCGACGAGTTCGGGTTCCATGATCTCGCGCTGGAGGATGTGGTCCGCCAGCGTCAGCGACCCAAGGTGGACGAGTATCCCGGACACTACTTTGTGGTGCTCTACGCTCCTCTGCCCAGTTCCGAGGAACAGACTGTCCACACCGCGGAGATCGATCTCTTTGTCGGAGCGAACTACCTGGTCACGGTGCACTACGGAGAGATCCCGGCTTTGATGGACGCTCGAACGCGCTGGAAGAAGATCCGGGGCGACCTCAAAACCAAGGTGGGATTTCTGCTCCATGTGGTGGCCGACTCCGTCATCGACGCTTACTTTCCCGTGGTCGAGCAGATCGAAGAGCAGCTCGAGGAGATGGAAGAAGGGATGTACGAGGGGCGGCTCCGGTTGCGAGCCGACCACATCCTCCACCACCGTCGCAGCCTCTACACGCTTCGCAAAGCGATTTATCCCCTGCGAGAGGTGTTCAACATCTTCCTGCGGCGCGATCACCACGTGTTCAGCGACGACACGTTTCCGTACTTCCAGGATGCCTACGACCACGTGCTCCGGCTGCTGGACACCATCGACGTGGAACGCGACATGGCCACCGGCGCCCTGGAGGCCCAGCTCAGCATCACCTCCAACCAGCTCAACGAAACGATGCGCCGCCTGACGGTGCTGGCTGTCTGCGTGGCCGTGATGGGGGCCATCTTCGGCGCGTGGGGCATGAACTTCGATGAAGTGCCTTTCCACAGCTATGGCGAGGCCGGCTTCTTCATGGTCCTCGGCGGGACCACGCTGGCATTAGGCGTCGTGCTCTACACATCCCACCGCCTCGGCCTCATGAGAAAGCAGTAACACGCGACGGCAAGCCGGCTCTCGTGAAAGCGGTCAACCCGGTGGGCGTGCATACCCCACTCCCAGAACCCTGGGCGGGCGGACCCGTTGGCGAGGCGCCGCTCACCGGTCCGCAGGTCAAGAGTCGCCTACACCAATTCGCGAATGGGGGCGCCGGTGGTGAGAATCGGCACCGGACGTCCCACCCGGTCGTGAAACTCCGTATTCGGATCGATCCCCATCACGTGGTAGATCGTCGCCAGGACATCCTCGGGCCGGTAGGGGCTCTCGATCGGATGCTCGCCGAGCGCATTGGTCGCGCCGACCACCTGCCCGGTGCGGAGGCCGCCGCCGGCCATCATCACCGTCATCGATTGGCCCCAGTGGTCGCGGCCGGGCACGTGTCGATTCAAGTCCGGGAGGCCCTTATTGAGCTTCGGGGTGCGACCGAACTCTCCCATCACCACCACCAGCGTGGAGTCGAGCATTCCGCGCTCGTGGAGGTCCTGAATGAGCGAGGCGACCGCCCGGTCCATCGCGGCGCACTTGGGCCGGATGCCTTCTTTGATGTTGTCGTGGTCGTCCCAGTGCGGCATGTCCACGGTCACGAAAGTCGCGCCCCGCTCCACCAGCCGGCGGGCCATGAGGGTGTAGCGGCACCACGGCGACTCGCCATAGCGCTCGGCGATCGCGGCGGGCTCGGAATCGATGTCGAAGGCCTCACGGATCTCGGAACTCATCACGATCTCGATCGCTTGTCGGGTGTACTGGTCGGCCCCCGCGATCATGCCGCTGCGATCCACTTCCCGCGCCAGATTGTCCACTCGATCCAGCAGCCGGACCCGGCGGGAGACCCGCCCCCGGGAGCCGCTCGCGCGGAACATCGGCGGCGTCTGAATTTTGGTCTTCGCTGCGGCGCCGATGTACTTGTGGTCCCAATCGGCATCGAACGGGTTGTAGGCGGCTCCGAGGTACGACGCGCCCTGATAGCCGGGATAGAGGTAGACGCTCTCCGCGGCGGGGACGCCCACATACGCCGGAATACCGGGTCGGTTTGGCCCCCTCAACCGCGAGATGTAGCTGCCGACCGACGGGTACTTCTGATCCTTATCGGCGCCCGTAGCGCCGAAGCGCCCGGTGAGCATGCAGTGTGCGCCCGCGAAGTGATCGCCGTTGTTGTGGTAGACCGATCGAACCAGCGCCATCTTGTGCGCCCACTTCGCCGAGAGCGGGAGCGTTTCGCTGAATCGGGCGCCGGAAAGGCTCGTCTCGACGGCGGCGTAGGGTCCTCGGACCTCCACGGGCGCCTCGGGCTTGGGATCGTAGGTTTCGAACTGGCTCGGACCACCATCCAGCCAGATCAAGATCACCGAGTTGCTCTTCCGCGGCACGGCATTCGCGGCCTGGGCGGCACGGCTCCGAAGGAGGTCCGCAAGCGAGAGTCCGGTGAAGCCCAACACTCCGGCGTGCAGCACGGTGCGCCGGCTGAGGCCGGCACAGTTGGTCGAGGGGTCGGTCCCCGAAACTCTCAGCATCTCACCCCTCCAGTCATCGACCCCGACTTCGGCCGGCGCCCTCGGGATCCCTACATCGCTATTGCGAGTCTGAATCGTTCTCCATGTTGCACGCGGATCACCGCGGTTCCTTGCACAGCCCCGCCGCCCTGCGCCGCTTTGGGATCGGACGCAGCGCGAGAGGGAGCCGAGGGAGGGGCCCGGGCAGGCGCTGAGGAAATGAACTTCCATGAAAGTTCAGAGCGTCCGTCTCTTGCCGCTGTTGGGGGCCACCCCGGATGGCGGCTGGTCTTCCGGCTGGTCGGCCGAAGAAAACCTCCACACCCTGCTCGAAGTCGTCACCGATGAAGGGGTTACCGGACTCGGGAGCGTGTTCACGTCGCGCAGACTCATCGAGGGCGCCCTCGGGGTCCTCGAGCCGTTCCTCATCGGCGCCTCCGCCCTGGATCCCGCCGCCGTCTCCGAGACGCTCCATCAGAACACCTTCTGGCAGGGCCGGGGCGGCTCCATCACCCACGCCATCTCCGGCATCGACATTGCCCTGTGGGACATTTTCGGCAAGGTGACGCGGCAGCCCATCAGCCGTCTGCTCGGCGGCCGCCATCGGGAGCGCATCAAGCCGTATGGATCCATGCTCATGGCGGAGCCGCGCGAGATGCGGGAGCGGCTGGAAGCAGGTCTGGAGCGGGGCTTCCGCGCGTTCAAGATCGGCTGGGGGCCGTTCGGTCGCCGAGACGCCCGCACCGATGAAGCCATCATTAAAGCCTCTCGCGAAGCGGTCGGGCCGGATGTGGAGTTGATGGTGGACGCCGGCGGGTCGGACGCCTTCTGGCCCCACGGTTACAAATGGGCGATTCAGGCGGCGCGGATGCTGGCGAACTACGACGTGACCTGGTTCGAGGAGGCCCTCCGACCGGACGATATCGAGGGCTATATCCGGCTCACCGAGCACTCTCCGGTGCCCATCACGAGCTGCGAAGTCCTCACCCGGCGCCAGGCGTTTCGACCCTGGATCGAGCAGCGAGCGGTGGACTACATCCAGCCCGATGTGACCAAGGTCGGCGGACTCACCGAGGAGTTCCGCATCGCGCAGCTCGCCGATGAGCACTCCATCCTGTTTGTGCCGCACGGATGGAACACGGCGGTGGGACTGGCGGCCGACCTCCAACTGGTGGCGGCCGCCGGCAACGCGCGCTGGGTCGAGTACATCACGCCCGCTCCCTACATCGAGGAACTGCTGGCCGAGCCGCCGGTGATGGACGCGGACGGGATGCTGCCGATTCCATGTGGTCCCGGTCTGGGGATGGAGTGGAATCCGGACGGGATCGCCCGGCACACCGGAGGCCTCCGGCTCACGCCGTCGACCCTCTAACGCCAGTCCCTTACCGCTCGGAGTACGAAGCCCACCGCATGTCACTGCACTCCGAAGGCTGCGCCCGCGGGTGTCCCCCGTTTCAACCGGGGGATGCCTACTGCGCCTTTTGCGGCCGGCCGGCCACCAGGATCCATCTGAGCCTGGCCACCGAGCGGCCGGCGGGCGAGCAGACGGTGCAACTGACACCGGGCGGCCTGCTGTATCTCGACGCTCGAAACACGGGTCAGGCCGCGGCGCGAGTCGAGCTGGATGTCTCCCGGTGCCGCGGACTCTCACTCCTCGGCGCTGCGGTTCGGCGCGTGGCGCCGGGCCAGGCTCTCCGCTTCGAGCTGCGTCACGACGCGGCGGGGCCCCCCACCGGGCAGCTCGGCATCCTGATCGACGATCATGCGCGAGCGCATTGGTGGGAGCGGCGGGCCACCCGACGGGTCGATCTGGCCCTCGCCCGAATGGTTCGCCTTCGGGAAGAGCGCTGGGTGATCGGAAGTCCGGTCATTCTGCTCCCGCCGGCCGTCCGGCGTCAGTTGGTGCGGATCTGGAACGACGCCGAGTCCGAACGCAGTTTCCAGACGGAAATCCCCGGCGGATGGCGGGCCTCCGCGCTCGGCGCCGATCTGGATCGCAAGACGATTCCGCTGGGGCCCGGCGGCAGCATTGAGCTCAGCTTTCGGGCCGATACCGCCGCTGGCCCCCCCGAAGATCGCTGGGAACTCGAGCCGGGCAGCGAGGCATCTGCGCTCCGAAAGCTGGAGCCTCCCCCGGGGGATCCGGGGCCGGATGCAGTGGTGGCCATCGACTTCGGAACCCGCAATACCGGGGTGCGGGTGCGCTGGCGTCGTGCGCTCGTTCAGAGTAAGCCCGTCGGAACTGTCGACGCGATCGGCGATCGAGGCGATACGCCGCGATTTCCCACCCAGATGGTGCTGCATCTGAAGGAACAGACGTTCCGCTGGGGCGCCGAGGCGGCCCAGTACGTGGCGCAGCGCCGACTCGCGCCCGAAGAGGTGGCGGTCGACAATCTCAAGACCTACCTGCGGGACGGCCAGGAACCGTATGCCGCCCTCAATCCGAACTGGACTGTACGGGAGCTGCTTCGCCGCTACGTGGAGCGAATTCTGCTCCGTCTGGACGCCTATTTCCGGGAGGCCGATCCCGAGCACCCGCTCGACCGCCGGGCCCTGAGGCTCTCTTACGTGCTGTGCAGGCCGGTCCTCGACTTCAATGAGGACGATGCCGTCGGCTCCGCCTACACCGAAGCGCTGGTCGGCGCCATGGAGAGCTGTGGGGTGGATCGGTCGCAGATCAGGACGGCGCTGGAGCCCGCTGCGGCCGCCATCGGCGTCGCTCGGAGGCGAGGCGATGAGCTCGCACATCTCTCCGAGGGGGAGGCGGTCGCAGTGGTCGACAGCGGGGGCGGCACCAGCCACATTGCGCTGGCCCGCGTCCGGCTTCGCGACGGCCGCGTGGATCTGGAGGTCGAGACGAACCATCACCTGGTGCTCGACGACGACAATCCCGCGCTGGAAGCGATTGCCGCGATGGAACGGCATGGCCTGGAGGCGCGGCGCGAAGTCGGCGGCAACGTACTCGACACGATGATGGCGTTCATCCTCGGCGTGGAGCCGCAATCGCTCCTCGATACGGAAGGGAAGCCGCCGCCGCGGGAGAGCTTCTGGCGCTCGGGGGCCGGCCGGCACGAAGCGGGATCCCTTTCCGCGCAGACCCGCCTCCACGAGATCCTGGCCATCTGCCGCCGGTTGAAGGAGCGATTCGCGCACGCGAGTACGCAGTTCCTGAACCGGGCTCCGAATGCTCCGCGCGTGGAAGGGGAGGTTCTGCCCTTTCCCAATCGGGCGGATCTGGAGGGCGTCTACCTGGTGCACGATCTCTACGACCTCCGCGTGCTGAGGCGGGTGCTCGACCGCGTGATCGGCAAGTGGATGAGCGAGATGCAGGGCCGGCAGCAGGGCATCCGGCTCTCCGAAATCCGGAGTGTGTTTTATGTCGGCGGAACCTGCATCGATCCCTTCGCGCGCAGACACTTCGGCCGCGCCTTTCCCGGCGCCGCGAAGGACCTGGACCGGGCCTCGCAAAGCCCCGAGCGGATCGACGAGCGGCTGAACTGCGTGGTGGAGGGAGCGGTGTGGCACGACGAACGGCTCTACCCACAATCCAGCTTCGGCCTGGAGCTGCGCTTCGAGTCCGAACGCCTGGCGCTCCTGGAACCGTGGTCCACGCTGCTGCCGCTGGCGGCCTCGCGGGAACGCTTCCACACCACCGAACTGAGACCGGGTCAGGAGCTATCGGCTGAGTTGATCGCACACGGCGGAATGCTCGACGAAGCGCTCACCTGCGCCCGCGGCTTCTACCGCAACGACTCCGACCAGCCGGAAGAGGTCACCCTCTCCATCCGGATCAGCCGAGACCGCGGCTGCGAAGCCGACCTGATCACCGGCGACGGCCGCCAGGAGCAGTGGCGAGTGTTCCTGTGACTCCCCATCGCCGCCTCCGCTGAATTGGACACCGGACCGGCGCCCGTGTGAGAATCGCAAGAATCTCGTCGGAGGCAGCACCCTTCCCCCGACTACTCTTCGCGTTCGAGAGATCGGGCGAGGAGGGTGGCGCCTTCGTTGACGAGCAGATCGAGCAGAGCGGTTTGAGCCCGTGTCAGTGTTCGACCACTCCGGTGAACCACCGCGAGAGAGCGGGGGATTCGCCGACCCTCGATATGGATCACGCAGAGCGTTCCACGTCGAGCCTCTTCTCGAACCGAAAGTCGGGGAACGAACGCGACTCCCAGGCCAACCTCCACCATTTTCTTCATCACCTCCAGATTGTCGCACTGGAGCCGGATGTTCACCGGGACCCGGGCCTCGGCCAGGAGCGAGTCGGTGGCTTTCCGCGTCGGGATCTCGGGCTCAAAGGCAATGAGTGGGGTCCCGGAAAGCGCTTCCAGCGGAACCTCAGCTCGTCCCGCGAGGGGGTGACGCTTGTTGCAGATGAGCACCAGCTCATCCTCCAGAAACGGCACCACGCGAATGCCGCCTCGAGCCTCCGGATACGCCACCAATCCCAGATCCGCGGCTCCCTCCGCCACCGCCTGATACACCTGATCCGAGAGGCGGTAGTCGATGTGAAGGTGTACCTCCGGATGCCGACGGATGAACTCCGTGAGGACCGGCGGAAACTCGTAGAGTCCGATGCTGTTGACCGTGCAGAGGCGGATACTGCCCGAGGGCCGATCCTGCCGATCCCTGAGCACCTCCCGCATCTCATCCGCCTTCTCCAGAATCTGGCAGGCGTAATCGTAGAGGATCCGACCCTCCTCGGTGATCACCATCCGGCGACGAGTGCGATCCAGGAGCCGTGCCCCCAACTCCTCCTCGAGCTTCTGAAGGCGAAGGCTGACCGCCGGCTGGGAGACGAAGTTCTTCGCCGCCACTCGGGTGAAGCTCTGCTCCCGCACCAGATCCACGAACAGTCGAAGTTGATCTAGATCCATCAGTTCGCCGCCGCCCTGTCGCTCTTCAGAGCGAAGCAAGGGGAAGTCGCTTCCCCACGAGGAACTACAGCATGTCACGATCGCATCGGTCGGGCGTCGGCCGGACGGAGACTCCCCGCTCTAATGAACCGCACACTATTACAACCATTGCGTCAGCCGGTCTCCATCCGAGGGTTCACGGCAGTTGAGATCGTTCTGGTGGTTGCTGTAGTCGCGATGATCCTTTCGGTCGCGATTCCGCAGTTCATTCGTTCGAGGAACAACAGTCGTGCGACCCTCTGCATCTCAAACCTTCGTCGGATAGACGCGGCGAAGGAGCAGTATCTCCTCGAATACCGGACCGGACGAGCCCCCACCCGGATGAACCAGTTGGTCCCGTCCTACATTCGAACCACGCCCGCCTGTCCGAGCGGCGGCCGTTACACCCTTCGAGCAGCCGGCACGGTCCCCACGTGCAGCATCGGCACGAATCGAACAAGCGACACGCGAGACGATCATGTACTCGCCCGCTGAGCGGGCTCCCGATGCCGTGTTGTAGAAGCTTTGATCGTTTGAAGAATCCATCTCAAGTTCCGGGCAAAGTGTGGAACAACCCCATAGAAGCGAAAAGGCGGTGTCTCTTTCAAGCGCCGGGAAGTCTTCAGACTTCCCGCTCTCCGGGTGCAATGAGAAGTGACGGCCGCCGAATGAGACCTAGGGGCTGATACCCCGCGTCGAAAGGACGGAGAGATGTTGACCGGAGTTAAGAAGAGCCTTCGCAAGGGTTTCACCCTCGTTGAAATCATGATTGTGGTGCTGATTATCGGCATCCTGCTCGCCGTCGCGATCCCCAACTTTGTGAAGGCTCGCAACAGCGGCCGAAGCAAGGCCTGCATCGCGAACCTGCGCCAGATCGACGCCGGCAAGGAGCAGTACATGCTCGACAACAAGACCACCACCGCGCCGAGCGCGATGACGTCCATCGTCCCGACCTATGTGAAGAACACGCCGACCTGTCCGAGCGGCGGCACCTACTCGATCAACGACGCCACCACGTCGCCGAGCTGCACCACCGGTACGAACGGAACGTCGGACACCAACGACGACCATCAGTTGGCCAACTAGGTCCGCGCTCCGCGGACGACCGGCCGGTCGTGAGATTCTCCCCAGCGGGGGGCGGTTCATCCGCTCCCCGTTTTCGCGTACGCCTGTCGGCAGACCCCGCCACACCAGTCTGAGGGGCGCCGAAAAAAATCTTCCTCGACACATCTCACACTTGAGGAACCCTGAGGAACAACCGTATCTGGACAGAGATCCAGACCCAGACCCAAGGAACCGAACAGGAGCCGTCTCAGCGACTCGCATTTCCAGCCAGTTCTTCGGGACGCAACGGGGGTCCAGGACCGCTTTACAAGAGTTCCCCCGGGGATAACCATCCCCCACGAGCAAGAGGATACGGAAGTGCTGACCGGAGTCAAGAAGAGCCTTCGCAAGGGTTTCACCCTCGTCGAGATTATGATCGTGGTGCTGATCATCGGCATCCTGCTGGCCGTGGCAATCCCCAACTTCGTGAAGGCCCGCAACAGCGGCCGAAGCAAGAGCTGCATCTCCAACCTGCGCCAGATCGACGCGGGCAAGGAGCAGTATATGCTCGACAACAAGACCACGACCGCACCGAGCGCCATGACGTCCCTGGTTCCGACCTACGTGAAGAACACCCCCACCTGCCCGAGCGGCGGCACCTACTCGATCAACGACGCGACCACGTCGCCGAGCTGCACCATCGGTACGAACGGAACGTCGGACACCAACGACGACCATCAGTTGGCGAACTAGATCCGCGCTCTGCGGACGACCGGCCGGTCGTGTAATTCTCCCCAACGGGGTGCGGTTCATCCGCTCCCAGTTCTAGAGTACGGCTGCCGCAAGCCCGCCCAAGCCAGTCTGGGAGGCGCCGAAAAAACTTTTTCGACCTATCTCACACTTGAAGACCCCTGAGGAACAACCGTATTTGGACAGAGACCCAGACCCAAGGAACCGGACAGGCGTCGTCTCAGCGACCGTCATTTCCAGCCAGTTCTTCGGGATGCAACGGGGGTCCAGGACCGCTCTACAAGAGTTCCCCCGGGGATAACCATCCCCCACGAGCAAGAGGATACGGAAGTGCTGACCGGAGTTAAGAAGAGCCTTCGCAAGGGTTTCACCCTCGTCGAGATTATGATCGTGGTGCTGATCATCGGCATCCTGCTGGCCGTGGCAATCCCCAACTTCGTGAAGGCCCGCAACAGTGGCCGAAGCAAGAGCTGCATCTCCAACCTGCGCCAGATCGACGCGGGCAAGGAGCAGTACATGCTCGACAACAAGACCACGACCGCACCGAGCGCCATGACGTCCCTGGTTCCGACCTACGTGAAGAACACCCCCACCTGCCCGAGCGGCGGCACCTACTCGATCAACGACGCGACCACGTCGCCGAGCTGCACCATCGGAACGAACGGAACGTCGGACACCAACGACGACCACCAACTGGCGAACTAATCCGCCTCGCGCGGAACTGGGATAGACTCCCGAGCGGGGGGACGGTTGCTCCGTCCCCCCGCTTGTTGTTTTGAGGTACGGATCGGCTCGGGGCAGACGGCGATGTCAGGCGATCACCTGGTTCCGCGTGAGGTTGACACGCCCGCCGAAGCCGGCAGCCCATCCTGCCCCTCCCAACCCGCCCCAGAGGACGGACGATTCGCCCGCGGCTTCGGGCTCGTTTTCCTCATCATCTACCTCAAAACGCTCTGTCCCACCGTTTATCTGGGAGATGCAGGCGAGATTGCGACCGCCATCACCACCGGCGGAATCGTCCACCCCCCCGGCTATCCGATCTTCTCGATTCTGGGCGGTCTGGCGCTTCGCCTGGTCCCGGTTGGAGAACCCGCTTTCCGGATCGGCTGTGTCACCGCTCTCTCCGCCGCCCTCGGGGTCTGCCTGCTCTACCTCCTCGCGAGGGAGGCCCGCATCTCGTCATGGAGCGCGGCGGTCGCCGCGGCGGTCTTCGGCTTCTCCTTCACCTTCTGGAGCCAGAGCACCCGAGTGGAGGTGTACAGCACCAATGTCCTGTTCGGCGTGGCGGTGCTCTGGGCGACGCTTCGCTACCGGAGGACCGGGGAGCTGCGGGATATCGCACTTGCGGCCCTCGGTGCCGGCCTCGGGCTGGGACACCACCTGACCATCGGCCTGCTGGCGCCGGGCGTGTTCGTCCTCGCGGGCGCCCGGCTCTGGAGAGATCCCGGAGTCGCGGTTCGTGTGGCGATCTGCGCGGCGCTGATTCTTGTGGGGCCGGCGTCGTACTTCTTGCTCTATTTCTGGGCCAAGGGGGACCCGGTTCACAACTGGGGCCGACCGTCGACGCTGCCGTTGCTGTGGAACCACGCAACCGCCGCCATCTATCAGTACAACCTGGCCGCTCCGGATCCGGAGCACCTCTCCAGGTCGCTGCCGATTGCGTGGAAGCTGTTGACGGACAATTTCCCTTACGGGATTGCGCTGGGCATCCCGATCGGCGCGGTGGTGCTCGGCCTCAAGCAACGAGCTGCCTTCTTCGGATTGCTCCTCGTGGTGCTGAGCATCGTCGGCTATAACCAGTGCTACCGCATCACCGACATCGCCGGTTACTACCTCATTCCCTGGGCGGTGTTCGCGGTGTTTCTGGCGGCCGGCCTGGATTTGATTCGGTTCCGGCTGCCGGAAAACTCGCGTCGCGCGGTCCTCGTCGGCCTCGCCTGTCTGCTGCCGGGCCTCTGTCTCAGTCGCAACTGGAACGCCTGCGACCTGAGCGGCGCGGTCTGGATGCGGGAGTTTGCCCGACAGAAGCTGGAGTGCACCGATAAAGACGGCATCCTGATCACGCAGTGGGACCCCGATACGTTTCCCATCTGGTACGTGCAGGAAGTGCTCGGCGTGCGCCCGGATGTGATTGTGGTGGACCGCTCCCTGGTGAGGGTCGCTTATTGGAACCACGACCGGGACCCGAGCGAGTGGTACCTCACCATGCTGAAGCGGCGAGGAATGTTCGTTCCGGAACCCGCCTCGCGAGGACTCGCTACTCGGATTCAACTCGGCAACGACGGCCTGCTGCTGAAGTGGGTGAAGGAAACCATGCGAGACCGGGCATGGTGCAGCACCTTCGGGGTGAATCCGACCGTGCCTGAAAACAAAGATCAGCAGGTGCTGCAGCGCTGGTTTCAACGCTACCGGCTCACTGCCAGCCAGGGCATGGTGCTCCGATTCCACCTGCAAACGCGCCAGCCGAGATTTCAGGATGTGCTTGCCCTCAACAACCGACTGTGGGACCACATCGAGCTGCCCGAGCTCGGAGCCATCCGACTGGATCAGGATCTCGCCCCCGAATACGTGATGGAGCACTACGCGGCGATGCTGGGAAACTACGCCGAGCTTCAACTGCAGGCGGGCAAGCCGGAAGTCGCTCGGCGATTGTACGAAGAGGTGGTGCGCTGGGCCCCGCAAAGCGGTGGCGCGCGAACCGCCCGCACCGTGTTGCAGCGGATCGGCGCATCGCAATCCCCGACTGTTCCCCGCTGACGACGACCGGCATGCCGACCAAAACCGTACAATAGCGTGTCCCCTGACCGTGCCTTCCCGGAGACTCGATCCCCATGTCCAGCCGATCCATCACCCTTTCCGACGAACTGCGAGACTACGTGTTGGAGACCTCCCTCCGGGAATCCGAGGTTCTCAGGCGGCTTCGAGCCGAGACCTCCGGTATCCCGATGGGAATGATGCAGATCTCGCCGGAACAGGGACAGTTCATGGCGCTTCTGGTGCAGGCCATCGGTGCCCGAAAGTGCCTGGAGGTGGGAGTCTTCACCGGTTACAGCAGCCTGGTGGTCGCGCAGGCGCTTCCCGCAGATGGGAAGGTCTATGCCTGCGACGTCAGCGAGGAGTGGACTTCGATGGCGCGACGCTACTGGGCGGAGGCCAGCCTGGCGCACAAGATCGAGCTTCGCCTGGCGCCGGCGGCCGATACCCTGAGGAAGCTGCTGGACGAGGGCCACGCGGGCACCTTCGACTTCGCCTTCATCGATGCGGACAAGAGCGGCTACGATACCTACTTCGAGCTCTCCCTGCAGCTCCTTCGACAGGGCGGTCTCGTCGGCATCGACAATGCCTTCCGGGGAGGGCGCGTAGCGCGACCGGCAGATCGGGATCCCGACACGGCTGCCATCCACGCGCTGAATGAAAAGCTTCACCACGACGAGCGGATCTCCCTCAGCCTGCTGCCCATCGGCGATGGCCTTGCGCTGGCGCTAAAGCGGTGAAGTTCTTCGCTCAGAACCGTTCCCGCAAATCCGCCCCCCGGCGAGGACGCTGCGCCGGTGGCTCCCTCCTCGCGCTGGCGGCGCTGGCCCTCCTTCGACCGGCCGCCACGGCGCCGGAGCGTCCCGCAAATCACCTGAAGGGCGAGACCAGCCCGTACCTGCTGCAGCACGCCCACAACCCCGTCGACTGGTATCCATGGGGCGAAGCAGCCTTTCAGAAGGCCCGCAAGGAAGGGAAGCCGATCTTCCTTTCCATCGGGTACGCCGCCTGTCACTGGTGCCACGTGATGGAGCGGGAGAGCTTCGAGGACGAGGGGATCGCTCAGCAGCTCAACGAGCGCTTCGTTTGCATCAAGGTCGACCGGGAAGAACGACCGGACATCGACGATCTCTACATGACCTCGGTGCAGCTTCTGGAAGGACGGGGCGGCTGGCCGCTCTCGGTGTTTCTTCGTCCCGACGGACGGCCGTTTCACGGGGGTACGTACTACCCCCGCGAACCCTTCTCCAACCTACTGCGGGAAATCCACGAGGCCTGGCGCGACACCGAGAAGCGCAAGCAAATCGACGCTCTTGCGGATCGGCTCACGAAGCTGGTCGGCGACACCGGAGCGCGCCTGCCCCAGGCCGGCGCCGTCTCTCCGTCCATCATCCCCGGCACAGTCCCCGAGTTACTCTCCGAGCACGATGCCACCCACGGCGGATTCGGCGGCGCGCCCAAGTTCCCGATGCCGAGCCGCCTGGCGGCGCTGCTCTCAGCCCATCGACGGAAGTCGAATCCCGCCGCCTTGAAAGCGGTGACGCTCACCCTCCGGCGGATGGCGCGCGGCGGTGTTTACGATCAGGTGGGCGGCGGATTCCACCGCTACAGTGTCGACGCCCGATGGCTGGTGCCGCACTTCGAGA
>SXGS01327079.1_pt1 | contig 22932 bp, 27 predicted proteins | sample 3174681 | NCBI WGS metagenome assembly SXGS01 (sample SAMN11356861, study PRJNA531348) | freshwater metagenome | isolation source: freshwater sample F1-80 | place: China: Fuxian Lake, Yuxi | collected 2017-12-25
ATATTTGATAGACTCATCAGGCTCAATGAGTCCCCCAGGAGCGAGAGATGGACGAACTTTAGAAGCCTTCCCCATTTCCCTATCCAGAGCCTCTTGCATCTTGGTTCTTATTTCTTGAGGGATACCCGTATTGTCAAAAACGCTAGGTTTAGGAGTAAGGGACTTTCGCTCTTCCATAAAAAATCTTGTCTCATCATCAATAGGCACAAGCCCTGGTGTAAATTCAGTTTTCATCTTAGGGGGTTCTTCAATCAAAATTCCTTCAAAAACGGGAACATCCTCTTTGTCTTTTTTCGCTAATTTTTCAGACCGAGCTTTTATCAATTTGCCAGCGAAGCCAATCACACCCCCCGACACCCCGCCAAAACCAGCCCCCGCCATGATATACTCAGATGCTTTGGTAGGCTCTTCTAGGATCATTGATGAGACAGCTTGCCCGCCCCCATATAATGCCCCTTCCACAGCTCCACGGGTTGCCCCTTCTAAAATGGGAGCTTTGCCTGTTTTCACAAATTTCTTGATTGCCGTTTGAGCGACCTTTTTCCCGATTGCCTCACTAATCTCAGGAGCGGAGTAACGAGCCAGCGTTTGAGTGGTTTTGCCCATAACCACTTTGGAAAGCAAACTCGATCCACCCGTTATTTGTCCACCAGGAGCAAAAAAAGGAAGTACCGAGCCGAGCACATCCCCCGCCAAGGTAGCGTAGGGGTTCTCTTCTTTCATGTAGCGCAGTTCTGGTTTGCTGTAGAGGCCCGTCTTTGTCAAATAATAGTCCGACGACCCAAAGGTCAAAGTCCTCGCTCCTGCCACCAAAGCGGAGGAAATATCCTCATCCCGCACTCTCTGTCTTAACTTGTGCTCATTAACCTTTTCGGTAGTAGCGTAACGGTAGCCACTTGATAAGCCTAACGCTAGTTCACTCCCAGGAAGTGACCCTAGTTTCCCTTCTGGATTGAAAACAGGAACACGCTCTTCAGGATCAAACTGGAATTGCCCAGAAATAATAGCGTCTTCGACTTCGCTTTCTTTGAACTCCGCCATTTATTTACTCTTTTTTGTTTTATCGTCTTCTCTAAAATCTTTAGGGGTTTCTCTCGAAGGAACTGGGGTATTAACAACTCTCCCCGTGTTAAAATCTAGGACACGATACGCCGTTTTTATCGCCTCTAACCGTCTAGCGATAATAGCCTTAGCTTCTGGGATAGCGTTCAAATCTCTTTGAGTTAATTTACCAAAAAGTTTTGGACTAGGGATCATCTCTTCTAAGTTCTGTCTTTCACCCGCTGTTAATGACGCACCTCCTAATTGAACGCCTTGATTAAATGAACTAATGAGTTCCGCTACTTTTGAGTTATAAGTCCTATAGTTTTCCGCAAAGGGAACAACAGCGCTTAATGTATCCCCAGATGTTTTCAAAAATTCCTCCAATGAGTCTAATGAAAGTATCATTTGTTGATAAACCGCTAATTTGCTATTTAATTCTCTCGCTTGAGCTACGTCCCCGACATATCCATTCAGCATAGGGACAGCCCTTGCCTCGATGTATTCTTTTTTTCTTGTCTCTTCTTTTTTAACTTCAGCGGCCTTTCGCTCCACCATAGATTCTTTCGTCCTTTCTTGCTGGGCTGTAAGTTGATTCTGAAGTAACACGTTCCTTTCTTGTTCTCTAGCGTCTTGTAGTCTTAGGTTTTTTTGGTTTAAAAACATTTTTATGGACTCTAGTTTATACAGAGTTTGTTTATCATAAGATTCTATTTCCTGAAGTTTAGCGTCCCTCGCCAAACCCATCTGCCGATTTTTACGGTCAATATCAGCGTTTATCTGATTTTGAGTTAAACCGATTAAGGCTTTTTTCCCTTCCGCCTTGGTTTCAAGCCCCTCCTTTTTCTCTCGTCGAGCGTTAATATCCCGTTCAATAGCCAAGTTAATAATTTTCAAGGCGTCATTCTGATTGCTTCCTGATAAAGCCCCGCCAACAGCCCCTAGAAAAATAGAAATGCCAGCGAGAGCTTTTTCCCAGCCTGACCTCTCAGACCACCAAGTAGAAGGATCTTTATTCATCGTCCCCATTTCTTTTAAGTCATCGTCCAACTCTTTTTTATATGTATTAAGCTCGGAGACAAGTTTCTCGTCGCTTTTGATTTCAATCGGCTCAAGAGTTGGTCTCTTGGCTTCCCTCTCTTTCCTATATGTCTCATATTCATTAACGTCAGGTTCCTTGGTATCTTGAGGCGGAGCACCCCCAGTTATTTTCTCTCGTTTTACTTTTGTAGTATCCTCATTCCCAATTATTTCCTCATTCCCAATTATTTCCTCATTCCCAATTATTTCCTCATTCCCAATTATTTCATTTTCCTTAGCTATGGCAGGTTGTAGAGTTACCTTATTTTCCACATCCACAGGGGGGTAATTACTTGGCAGAGTGGCAGGAGTAACTACTTTCACTGGAGTCATTCGTTTATCTATCTGCCCAAATATATGCTGTTCCACGTCTTGAGGAGATAAGAGAGCTGGCCCTTTACCAGACCGTGTGACAGGAGGGGCCTCTTGATCCGCTAAGGTCAAATCCGGTTGGGGAGAACCAATAACAGACAAAGGAACTGTTTGAACATCATCCCCTTTTTTGTAAATAGCGGAATTATTAGCGGTATCGAGACCTTGAAACGTATACCCATTTCTCGCTCCGAACGCTTGAATTTGTTGTGTTGTTGGCATAAGTCCTTTTTTATATTTTCAAATTAGGGTTAAATAACTCCCGTTCAGGAGACCCCCAGAATGTCCCCAATTGTAGATCCCAGTTTATTCCCAATGGTCGCTCCAAGGGTCGCCCCTTGATACCCGCCTGCTCCCCCCCCCGCATTAAACCCAAGATACGCTCCGCCCACTGTCCCAATAGCACTTGTAATACCCCCAAGAAGCTGTTTAGCCCCAGAATTTTTAGCGGCTTTCGCTTCCATCTTAGCGATTTTAATCCGTGTCTGACTATCCAAGATTCCAAGATCCATTCGATTTTTAAGTTCTTCTCTGGAGATTCCGAGCCGACCCGCCTCAATGGTCATTTGTTGGTCAAGTTCCGCTTGCGCCATGATCTTTGCGGTTGCCTGTTGTTGCGCCGCAATCCCCGCTTGTTGCGCAAATTGCGCTTCTTCAGTGGCACGGTCTGTTTCTATGCTTCTTTCATTTAATCCAGCTTGTTGTTCGAGTCGAGCTTGCTCAAGCGCAGATTGTGCCGCCGTCGATTGATTAGCGATAGAAATCGCTCTATCTATATCGCCTTGCGCTAGGGCTTGTCGAGATTTCGCCTCAGCGTTTTGAATAGCGGCTTCTTGGGTGAGTCGAGCTTGAGCTCCAGCAACGTCTATATCCTGTTCTCTAGCACCCCCAATTATTTGGGCCGTCAAAGCTTGTTGAGATTGCCGTTGTTGAGCACCAAGGATTGCGCTTTGCTCCGCCTCTGATTGTTGGATATTGGCGATATTCCCAGCGGCTGTTCTTAAAGAAGCGGGTAAAGCCCCGCCCCGCATTTGAGCCGCCGCTAGTTGACTAGCCATCGCTTTCTCAGAGCTTCTTTCAAGTTGGAGTTGTTCAGGTGTCTTTTCCGTACTTTGAAGAGCCTCGATTAAATCGAGTTGTTTTTGTCTAAACTGCGCTTGTTGCTCTTGTTGAATTTCCGCCGCCGTAGCGATTCCCATAGTACCGACAGTGACAGGGTCGGCGTCATCTATAGCCGAAATCTTCGCCCCCCCGTAAGTTCCTGGGAATCTCTCAATGGTAGCCCCTTTGTATGCGTCAGGGAGTTCCCCGATTTGAGTCGCCTTTGGCGTAGGAGCCACAGGAGGAGCCACAGGAGCCACAGGAGGAGCCACAGGAGGAGCATTCTTTGGAGGAGCATTCTTATCTACAATATCTTTGACCATTGGATTAGGATTTACCCCCATCTCAGGCACCCCAACATTTTTAATATTCGCTTTAGTCGCCGCCTCAAAAGGGGTTTCCCAATTAGGAGCGACTTGAGAGATGGCATGTCCAAAAAGGTCTAATGGGGCTTTAGTTTGATTGATTGTCCCTTGAATCGCTGTACTTGGGGAAAAGTCTCCCTTAGTTAGTGCTACAGTTGGGTTTACGACTACATCTTCAACAAAGGATTTCCCATATTTACCTACAGAGCTTCCGAATTTTCCTACGTCCCCCATGACACCGCCAGGAGATTTGGCTGAACCACCTAGGGATCTAGGGACATTCTTTGAAAATGGATTTGCCATAGTACCCTACAAAGAAAGTTGTGATTTCATTTTGAAAATACCTTGTTTCATGCCCATGAGAAGAGTCATCGCAGAGAGAGAGAAACTTTGGTTTGTTGTCCCTTTTTGAGAGTCCTCAAATGAAAAACGGATAGACTCGCATTTTTGTTGAGCTAGATGAATCCTGAATTGATACACCCCGTCTGAGTCACCACCAAATAGACCATTACCAAATGGGGAAGCGTCTCCGTAATTCTGAACATTATTAGCGACCAGAAAATCAAAGCTATACTCATCATTGAAAAATGGTTGATAATCATAGGCCACCTTTATTTTTAGCTTATGGTCAGACAAAAACTCTCCCAAAATATTCGCTCGATAAGCTCGTTGAAAGCCCTGTACATTGGTTAGTTTGATCCAAGATGTTACAATACGAAGCACAATGAAAGCGTTGTCATCCAGATAAACCCCAGCGTTTTCCTTAAAGACTTTCCCGCCCGTGCTTCTGAGATAACTATAAACTCCATTCCAGTTCACAGAGGATAGTCCCCCCGCATTGGTGAAGACGCCCCATTTGTTATAGTAGTAGTCAAAGACAAGTGTGACATCCCCAGAAGTAAGGAATCGGATTTGATTCTGATCTTGAATGAGTTGCGCCCCTGTTATGACTTCCTTCAATGTGTAATCTTCCACTGAAGCCCCGATATAAGAAGGTTCTAGTCCCCTTGAAATCAAATAAATTCCCTTTGGACTTGAGAACATGATCCCAAGAGGCGAGAGCACCAAGGAAGAGGAACCTGAGCAACCCGTGTCAGATGTTAGCAACCCAATAGCGGAAAACGTGTCTTGCTCCCCCGTGTTCAATGGGCCTTCTCCTGACAAAGTAAACACTCGATTCCGCTCAAAGATTAAAAGCTTATCATCCATCTCCATCGCCCCCGTAATGGTTTTAATCTGGTCAAAGGATTTGGTGAGTGTGTCGTTAAACTCAAGAGGGAGTCCTGGTGACAAATGCTTGCTGAAGTTCAAAACGCTTTGGTTCTCCAATGGGACGACAAAGAGCCGATCCTGATAAGTCGCCAGCACTCGGCTTCCAGGAGAGACGATATTTTCTAAGATTCCCCCCGTTGTGTAGAGAATAGCGTTACTTAGGATGGAAGCGTCAGAAAAGGTATCTTGGAAAGAAACCGTATCCGTTGTCGTGTCATTGGCCACCGTTCCCACTTTATAAAGAATTGTGCTTAGATTGACTTGAGCACGATAGACTTCAATTGTCACCGCTCCCTTGCTCGTTAGTCGTAAAGTAGGAATAGTGAGTGTGATTTTTCCATTCCCTCCACTCCCTGAAACCGTGGTTGAGAGTCCCACACTTGGAGCGGAAAAATGGACATTCCCTTTATAGTCCATGAAGGAATAAACTATTTTGTGTTGGTAGGCCCCATCAGTGAGAGACCCACCAGAAGTAGCGGCGACAGATGACACATTTTCTGGGTACAAATGGAACCCGTGCTCTATTACAGCAGAGCCATTGTACATGGACAGCACCCCTCCCGCTAGATAAAGGATACCGCCAAAACTCGCCGATTCCCCAGAAAAAGAGGACGTATCAAAATCTAAAATAGATAGTCCTTCTTTTGTAAAAACGTCCCCATTAGAACTTTCCAACGCTGTTTTAATTCCCACAGGGATAAAAAAGTGATTTGTCGTAGGACTCACTACCCCAGCGATCATGTTTTTGGGAGAGACACCAGAAGCTACCCCTTGAAACGCTTTCGAGTAAATCAGTCCTGAGTCATTCAAGAGAAAGTAAGTGCTTTGTAGATTTGATTCATGCACCCCTAGAATATAGGCTATATTCTGGGTTCTAAACGATCTTGACGCTAACCCTAGCCCTCTTCTCAAAACACTCGCTGTCCCAATGGTAGCTGGTTGCGTTAAGGTGTTCTTCTTGAGGAAACGGTTGTAGGTAGCGGCGGCGTTTACCTCATAAAAGAAATCTATACCAAGCGTGCTTGTGTTCTCGCTCATGCTTATCCCATTGATAACCGTCAAGGTTGAGTCTACCGTAGCTGGGGCAAGGTCCACACTCAGATTTAGATTATATCGAGAAACCCGCACACCATTTGTCCCGTTATGCCATGCCACATATATTTTGTCTGACGCCGAGTTGACAATCAAATCAAGGCAGTTGTCAGCGTCTTCGGCTAGTATAACAGGAGCGACAAAACCACTAATCAAAGATCCTAAAATCCCTAGCTTCGTGATATAGCCTATTGTGATTTGATTAGCGTTGGTAGAGTAGGCGAATATGACGTGATCCCCACGGCTAACGAGAGCTTGATATGGGGTGGTGTTTAAGTCCGTGGCTAATGTCCCCTCAGCCTCAAACCCCGTATAGGTACTATTGAGCTTCCTTTGCTTCCACGAGCTACCATCAGCGAAGAAGACGAAAAGCCCTGTGTCGATTTTAATCGCCCTCGGATAACTAGCGGTTGCGCTAATCAAAGCGTTTTCGACAAGATAAAGATTTGACTGAGTATCGAGCACTGAGGCCCTAACCCCTCCCCCGTCATCCTCGTACACGATCAGAGCTAGATTGTTATAATAGGCAATATCAGGAAGGCTTTGTTGCGCCGTATTACGGATCAGTGCGTGTGTATTAAAAAACAAAGTAGCGAAGGAGCCTTTAGAAACCCATGTGTTTTGATTTTCAACATATCCATAAATCGTCTTATTGGAGACTAGTAAAAGCTCTTCGTCTATCGAGTAAATCTTTTCCGCTGTTGTAATAGAGCCACCCCCTAAAATAGACGTTGATAAAGACGAGTATCCATTTCGTTTGGTGATAGTTGATCCTTTCGTAAACACCCCATTTTCCAACAAGGTTAAGGATGTTGGGATAACCAGTTTTTCATCTGTTTTTGTGTCAACCCCTCCTGACAAATCAATGGAGAGAATTTGTTTTTCTAAAGGCATAAAATCTTTCTAAACGATCAAATACATGGCTATGAGTTCATAGGCGGCATTGGAGACCTGAACTTGTCCGTTTTGATCTAAGTACAAAACACTACCAGACCCTGTAATTGAAAAATGAGTGGTAGCGTCCGTACTTCCCATCGCTGTTCCAGACGCTTGCCCCGCTGACGCAAAACTTGAGGCGACAGGAAGGCTTACAGTACAAGCCGCATTCGCTAGGGTTGTTGTAACATCTACACTAATACGGCCTGAGACCAAAACAATAGTGCCAACTCTCATATAGTTAAGTGTCGCTGGTGTCGTAACGGTACAATTACCTAGTGCCGTTATGGTAGCGGAGTAAGTTCCTGAAGTAATGGAACCCGTTGGATTTCCAGTAAACGCTGGGGCTGTTAGCGTGGCTGTCCCCGTGAAGGAGGATGTATTTGAAAAAGTGGCTGGCCCCGTGAAGGTGGCTGTACTTGAAGAAGATGTCGCTCCCGTGAAGGTGGCTGTATTTGAAAAAGTGGTCGCTCCCGTGAAGGTTTGGGCGGCATTGCCTAAATGAGCGAGGGCCGCTGTAAATTCTGGAAGAGTTAGTGTTTTCGCCGTGGTTCCCAAATATTGCAAAATAACAGCTTGTGTACTGGTTCCAGCCGCAAAAACACTGACTGATTCTGCCGCTAGTTTAGCTGCTACGTTCGTGTTTTGCGTTAAAGTGAATGTTTTGCTTATGTCGGAATAAGTCGCCGCCGCCGTTGTACCACCCATCCCTGTAATGCCGCCAAAGGTTCCAGCGTCCAGAGTAGCCCCGTCTGTAACACGAACCGAAGCACCAGCGGCATTCCTATAGTAGAAATCCCCATTGAAGGAAAAAAGACACCGTAAATCAGCGGCGTCAGCCAATAATGCCGCCTGGGATTGAAACCGTAAACTTCTAACCTCAGTAGCGTCATTGTCGTTAAACTCTAAATCAGCGTTGATATTCATCCCCGATGGAGTGATTTTAACCCCTTTACTCGTGGAATGGTCGTGAACATCTAGCAAATCAGCGTTAGCGTTTACTTCTGTCGCCCAGGTAGGCCCTGTTGTTTGTGAGACATCCGGCTTATTAAGACTCATATTTGTTGTAGTTGTGCTCATAAATCCTTGTCAGAAAACCCAAATATCCACCGTTACCGTAGCCGATGTATTCAGTTTGATAAATTCTTCTCTGGTTGAGTTGGTTAAATTCTCCCAAACATTAGCGTTGGAGCTTTTAGAAATAATGATCCACCCCCGAAACTTCCGACTCAAACCGTGAGCGACAAAATTATCCGCCCCCGTGGTTAGGATGATGCCTGTTTTTAAGATTCCATCCAACAAAGGGATTTGCGCCAACTCTCCAAAAATACGGGAAAGTTGTGACTGAGCCCGATTGAATATCTCATTATTTGTTAGGTGCTTAGTAAAGGTAAAAATGCTCATAAACAGAGATGTCCTTGACTGTCATAGGTTCCCCAGCGTCTAAGTTTTGAGACATAGCCTCAATTCGTTTAATGAGGTATCCTTTTTGAGACATGAGTAACGAAGCGTCACTTTCTTCTTTCTGTAAGAGCTTAATCGCCACATCCACTATAACGTACTCATCCCACCCTGAAAAAGCGTCAAAAGTGCTTTCGAGTTTCCCGAAACTTGTGACAGGCCCTAGCGTAGAGCTGTTCAAATCTGTCGTAACAGTGGTAGTTGTTTTAGCGGTAATCTTTTGTTGCGTGTTGTATCCTGTTGGGATGAAATCAACATTGTTAAGGACATCCCCAACGACAAAGGAAAGAGGAGGCACAGTATAAACCGTGCTTGCTCCAGAAACGACCGAGGTAGCGGTAGATTTTTGAAGCTTTCTAGGGGTTGGAATATACCAAAGAATTGCCGTATAATTGGCGGTAGGAGAAGGAGTTAGATAAACTTTATAGGCTTGCAGCCTATACTTAAACTCACGAGCGAAACGGTAGAAATTCGTGTTTCGGGTTCGCTCACTAAAGTTGTAGGATTGAAGAGGAACAGAGAGGCTTGAGTTAATCTGAAGATCAAGCCCACGCCCTTTATAGAAATCAGTTGGAAGATCGTAGTTATCAGTCCCAGACACAATTGAGATAGACTGACTTTTTAGGAAATAATCATTACCATAATTAGAGATCAGAAGGTCATAGAGTTCTTTGTAGGAGTCATTCAAATACCCATCTACTTCGTCATCAGTAACAAACTTAGAACCCTCCATATCGGCACGCCGTCTTGCTTTAGCCCTAAGATCAGAAAGGTTGACAAGATCAGACATAAACCCCTAAATAATGATTTTTTAGCTTTCATAATGTTGAGCGCAAAGCGTCAATCCTATAACCGCCTCAGATACCCGCACGGGATCTTCATCTTTCAAACCTTCTATCAACTCTTGGCCGAGGGCTTCTTTTTCTTGCTCATACTCTTTCTCTGAGTCATCCCTATAACTTTTTTTATGCCCCTCGTTCTCTTCTCGCATACGTGGCCCGATAAGAATGGCTGCGATGTCATGGGGATCTTTCTTAGAGTTTCTCTTCATGTCAGAATACATAGAGATTCCTTACAAAATAAAGGAGATTAAGATAAAAACACAGGACATGCTTAAATAAAGAGCGGCCCCTAGAAAGTAGAAAAGGGGAACTGGGAGAACCTTCTTTCTAGGAGACCGCATAGTTTAAGCGGTTACGTTGCTATTGCTCAAAACAAGCGTAAAATGAATCCGATTAGCGGCGTTTGAGGCGATGTCAGCGGCGACACCAGCCGTTAATACATTCAAAACGAGAGTGCCCGCCGAGGAAACATCTATTGCCCCAAATTGCAAAGCCGTATCAGCTACAGCACTAAGAGCTAGACCAGTAGTAGCCGAGAGACAAGAGACATATTTATCATTGAGTGTTATAGTAAAAATCCCTACACCACTCCGAGCGACAGTATATCCTTGACCCGTGTTTAGGGTATTATCGACAGCACTGGTTCCATTAGGCCGAAAGGAGCCAATGATAACAACGCTTTTTAAATTCAACGCTTGAATATCTCTGAAGATTCGTGAGGCCATAAAAATCTCCTTTATGGGAAAGGAGGCCGAAGCCTCCTTAAAGTTAGGTGGATAAAGTCACATTACAGTTCCATCCAGGAGCACGGCAACCCGCTTGAGCGTAATACATAGCACGAACCTCAATCCCATCATCCGTCGCTTGTCGTAACATGGAAAGCCCGTCAGTCTGGAATATTCTAGGGGAACGCCCTAGAGAATACAGTTTCCAAGTGTCCATTTGCACCAAGAACGCCCTTCCTAGTGGGCAATCCTTATCAGGAACAACTTTAATAACGCCATGATCGGCGAACAGTTCGACACCAGAGAAAGAGAACCGTCCAACTTTAGCGACATCTCTTTGAACTTGAGAGCCAAGGACTTTCATGAGTTTAGCGAAATCCCCATAGGACGTGAAGCAATAATCAGGCGATCCGCCTTCACGAGCCACCAAAGAAGCAGCGTCAATTAACGCCTCATCATGAGTTTGAGCGGAGCCATCATAACGCATACCACCCAGGCGAGTTGGATCAACGGAACGATCTAAAGAGAAGAAACTATCGCCGCTTGTTGGTGCCGTGGTTGGTAGCCAGGAGAGAAGTCCGTTAATTTTTGAGTCATAATCTCCTTGAACGAAGACGAAATCGTTTTGAGCGATAGCGGAAATTCCCGTAGAAAGAGCTACAGAAGTTGTTATTTGATTGCTTGTCGCTGTTCGATTCACAGCCGTTACCGTTAAAGTCCCACTCCTAACGGAGCCACCGCCATCAGCGGAGGAAACAACTAGTTTCATTCCAATCTCAAAATTGAGGGCGTCATTATCCGTTACTAAGTCGATAGCTGTTCCTGTAAACACGGAGTTATTCACTTTTCCGATAGATCCCGTTTTACCACGGAATAGAGAATAGGAAAGAGAGTCACCCAAAGAACGGATAATGCCGTTAATCTCTGTCATTTCAGCGGAGATGAAAGCGTACTCGTTGCCTTCAGAAGCTTCTACCGTCTCATTGGAAATAGTTACAACTCCATAGTCAGCTACACGAGTTAAAAGGAACTCTGAGACTTTGGTAGCCGTGGCGTTACTTTGAGCGGTGGAAAATGTAGCGGAACGGCCTTGAGGATTGCCATAGATAACAGGCAACGGCATATTTTTGCCTTTGAATTTTTCATCTTTTGGAATGAGAGCTAAGAAAGGATGTTTGGGGTAGGTCAGATTTTCAATCATCTGATTGGTATAATATTGTTTAAGAGCGTCATCAAACGCCGCCATCGTGGTCGCTGAAGCCATAAAACCGCCTATAGAAAAAAGTGAAAATGTTAAATAGAGATTTAACCGTTTCCCTTTCTCTTTTTAGCGGAGAGATTTCAGCGTTTTAGGTTTTGCGCTTTAATATATACGTCCCTTTTACTCATTTTACAATTAGTTTCTTAGTCCTTGTTGAAAGGCTTGAAACGCCCGATCTAGTTGTGATTCCTCCGTAATATCCCCGTTATCCTCTTCTTTGACCGCTACACGATTTTGATATTTATTAGATAATGTTTTGCTTGATGTTATTTTCTTTTCCTCTTTTTTTGGAAGAAATTTACTTTGAAACTTGCGAGCCTTTAAGAACCGCTCCGCTTGAGCCTCAAAGTGCTTTTCAAGATACCCTAGAGCTTCTTCTATTGGCAAAACACTGGCCTCTCCTGTTTTCGCTAAAGAGTCTCTAGCGTATTGTTGCTGCATCGAAAGATAAATGTCCTTAGCTTCTATCCAATTGGATTGTATCAGCTCAAAAGGGCTATCCTCTTTTTCAACTACGGCGGAAACCTCATCAAGATGCGTTCTAATCGTAATCTCTCTTTTAGATTCTTGCGCCTCTTGTTGAGCTTGGAGAGCGTCTTTTTTTGTTAGATCATGATAGTCTTGAATCGTTTTCAGTTGAGCCTCTAATTGAGCTATTTTTATTTGTTCTGTAGTTTCTGGTCGATTCAAAATATGGTTTGTCGCCGCCTCATAACTAGAACCTAATGCCGTTAGAGCCTCTACAGGATTATCTTTCGCTAGTTGTTGCACTTTTTCAAACTTCGTCAACATTTCCTCATTTCGTTTTATCTTAACCTCCCGTTCACGGATAGCGTTTTCTCTTCGCAAAAGTTCTGAAAAAGCAGCCGAATCTTGAGAAGGTTTGGCATGTCGATGAGCGGGAGCGGTAGCGGGAGCGGTAGCGGGAGCGGTAGCGGGAGCGGTAGCGGGAGCGGTAGCGGGAGCCGTGGCTTTAGGCTTATTCATTAAACCCCGCAAAACCGTTTCTGGGTTTGTCTCTATAGATTCCACCGCTTGAGTTCCCCCTATTGCCGACGCTGGTGACGCTGGAGACTCTGGTGACTCTGGTGACTCTACTACTTCCATAATATCCTTTTAAGCGTTAGGTTGTTGCTGTTGAGGTGCTAGCTCTTGCTCCCCCGCTAGAGATTGTTGTGACTGTGACGACTTTTCTTGTTCTTCCGCTTGCGCCTTGGCGATCATGGCCTTAGCGGTTTCTATCCAGATACGAATCTTATCTAATCGGTCAAGGCTCACATTTTGAGTCATTCCGTAAAGATAAGCTTGCTGCATCTTTCCAATACCTAGAGCCAAATCTTGGTAGGGCTCTGGCTGTAAGTCTTTCCCATTCTCCAAAATTTCAGAAATGACCCACTCAATATTTTCGTTTTTCGCTGTCGCCTCATTTTGAACACTATTCAAATCAGGATAATCGAGGAGAGATAGAATATCTTCTTTCCCCTGAATGATACCAATATTAATCAGTTCCTGAATGGTCTGCAATTTCCCCGCTGGGGTAGAAGGCAATAACGAAATAGGGAAAATCTGCATTTTGTATTGATCTTCCTCAAGGTCAATATCGTCCCAATCAATTATTTCTATGTATTTGGATTTCCCAACCTTAACAGTTAATCTGTTGTCTTGAGAGATTTCCTCAGCGAGGTGTAGAACTTGTCTAGCCGAGTCTAAACAGGCTCTTTCAAACATTTGACCCACTACAACGTGCCTTTCTGTCTCTATGTCATGATACGTTCTTAAGGCCACCCCAGAATTAAGCCCCGCCGGTTTTTGGCCTTGAGAGGATAGGGCGTTAATCCCTGAAATACGGTAAGCCAACTCAAAGAGTCTATCAAAGTGATTGAAAATCTCTGGGTTTGTTGTGGCGAATGTCACAACGTTCGGCGCGCTGCCTCCTTCGTAATAAATGAAAGTCCCAGGGACATTTTGAATGTGAGATGGGATGATCTTTGACCCATAAGGGATCATGATCCAAGGAACTCCGAGCAAATGAAAGTTTAGTTGAATTTTACGAGCTAACACATTTATCTCTTCTTGGACACTGCTTAACTGTTCAGCCAGGCTTTGCCCATAGAAACCTACAACCCCGCTATTCCAACGCAGAAATACAAAAGGAAATTCTTTTTTGTTCCATTCTTCTGAGAAAAGACACCCATTGTCTACACAAATCACATGGCGTCCCCCTTTATCTTCTTCATCCTCATTGTCTTGGAACTCATTTGGAAGATGCCACGCCTCATAGACTTGAATCATTTCCTCTTGATCCCCTTGAGATGAGTCTGTCCCTCCCAACGCTAGAATGTCCTCATGTTCTGGAAATTGCTCAATGAGCCTTGAGCGATGCAAAAATTTAACTTGATAGAGATCCCGTGGAGTCTCATGAAGACTTTCTTCCTCATCCACTAGGATTTCATTTGGGAAGATTCTCTCAAAACGAATATTATTTCCTTGCCGAAGGATTTTAAGAACCCCGAAGTCGAAGATAGTGCAGTCTAAGAAGACTTCAGAGAGTCTTTCATAGAATCCGTTATTGAGGAAAATCCCTTCTATGAAATCCCCTCGTTTCTTGGCTTTTTGTCGCATGAGGAAATCCCCGCCTTTAGTTAAAAACAAAGGCCGAGGCCGATTCTTGGTAATCTTGGCGGTGATCGTATCACAAATGCTTTGAATGATGTTGATACGAATCTTTTCCTTGCCTTTATAATCTCGCTTTAAGGCTTGTGTGGTACGCCTTGCCCCATCTAACTGAGACAAGGTCATGTTGTACTTCCTAGCGCTGTACATCCTCAAAAAATCTAAGTTGTTTTGGAATCGAGCTTGTTGGTTAGATCGTATTTGACTCACCTGAGCGATTAAAGCGTCTTGGGGTTCTTCCTGGGTGTACCAAGCTTCCATAATATCCTTTTAATTTTAACGAGTAAAATGTACCCAATAAAGGGCGTAATTAAACAATAGGCGATCAGAGAACCCTTCCAACCAGGAGGATTGTTCTCAGCGTTTAACTTTTCAAATTCCATGTTTTCTCTCTTTTTTTGAGAACCCTCTTTTTTTGATCTCCTCATGCAACGCCTCCCTCACATTCCTTTTTAAGGATTCCTCATCGATAACACTTTTTAAGTATTGTTTCGGCACATAGTTATCATGGGCGCAATATCGTTCTACCCCTTTTATAATACCATCTAGGATCTTCTTGTTTTTTTTAAGCGTCACCGCCAACACAGGGCTTGATAGAGCGACCAGGGCCAAAAACAATTCAATAAAAAGTTCTTTATTCTCAAAAATAAGATCGACGATCATAGGAACACCTCTGGTTGATCGAGGAGCCAAGCCTTACCCCCGATATATTATGTCTCATTATTCATGATAAAACCGCATATCTTCTTGTGTTTCCGCCTGTTTCATTAACTTTTCTAAGGGGAGTGGAATGATCTCGTTTTCTTTATGAAACTTCACCAGTACCTCTTTGTACTCAAATTCTGATACCCCTTGCTCTTTCATGAAGGGAGTTAGCTCTAATATCTCTCCAAGGAGTCCGCCTTTATTTAATTTTTGTTCCTCTTTCTCATTGTCTCTGGAGCTAGCGACCACAAACTCAGAAAGTTCTGTCCCAATTTCTTGAGCGTATTTTTTGACGAAGCCCGTGATAAAGGAAAGTTTAGGCTCAGAGCGTCCTTTGAGATAGTTCCGAATCGTAGCCTCAGCGACACCCACCTCTTGAGAGATTTCACGAATAGTTCTCACTCGGCCCTGTTCTAAAATCTTTTGAACCGCTTCTCTAAATTTTAGCACAATATCTGACTCTTTCATTTGACGCCTTTTCAAGTTGTTAAAATAAATATGTTTTATTTCCCAAGGATTAATCCCTTATCTCAAAATGCGTGAGATCGTTAAACTCATTTTTCTTAAAATCATGGAGACCTTTCCAGTCTCCACCCCAACGAAGTTTAACCCCAATCTGTTTGGCGCAGCTAATGACCGCTCCAGCGAAGTAATAAAAAAGCGTTACCTCTTCCCAGGGGATGATTAAGTTTCTTACTGGGGCCATATCAATCGCCAAAGATGGCATTACGTTATGCTTGCTTTTAGGCCATTCTAATCTCGATTTCCCAGACTTAAAATATTCATCTTGCTCCTTTTTCTCTCGATGGCCGTCAATGACTACCAAATCCATAAAATCTAGGGTTAGATTGACCACTTTTTGAAGTCGTATATCACAGCTAGCTAGCTGTTCTTTGCTTCTATTTGATAGATTTTTACCCTCTATCTTTTTCAAAGACACTTTGTTAATCTCAGTTGTAATAGTCATATCCATCTCCTTGTTCTTGTCGCTCAAACTGTTTAAGGATCTCCGCTTCCATCCAAGAAGCCCCCCTTTCTTTTTTGACAGGGACTACCTCTTCCTCATAACGGTAATGCCTACATTCCCTCCAAGCGTAAAGAGCGGAGTCAGCGCAATGATTCTCTCGTTCCCTATGCTCGATAAAACGTCCCTTGGCTAGATTATTACTATCCCATTCCAGAAGGGCTATCTCTTCTAAATACGTTTTGGTTCCTTCTCCATCAAGAACCCGAATACGACCCGCCTGGAACTCGCCATTCATAAGTTGGATATAGCTTAACTTCGCTGTCTTTTCCGCCTTGTAGATGTTGAGCGAGTATCGTTTGTTTAGTTCCTCCACAATCATCAAACCGAGTCCCCCACAGTCCGCCACAATTCTTTGAAACTTCCCGTGCTCTCTCTCAAGGCCTTTGATGTGATTGGCCACGTCATCGGCTATGTAACCTCTAAATTTCTTGCTATAGACTAGGTAAATCTCCTTACAGTCCTCCGAATACCACCAAACCGAAAAAGCGGTAGCGTCCTTAAACCCTAAGTCCACCCCAAGCACATAATGCCCCTGATACAGAGGCAACCCAGATGAGAATTGAACATGAGACGTACTATAAACTAAGCTATTCTCATCACGACACCATTGCCCCTTGTATTGACGAACATAAACTGGCGTTTGCTCTGTCCACTGATTCTCTCTCATCCTATTGAGAAGCCATTCCCCAGCGTGAGGTAGGAACACATTATCTAGTAATGTCCAATAAAACCGCTCCCACGAACCAGAGGGTTCTTGGTCCTTCTCAAAAAAATATCCTGTCGCTATGGCGTTGGGGGTTCCAAACAGACAAAGCGTCCCATCTTTATCTAACATCGCTGGCTCTAACACCTCATTGATGAGTTTCCTCAACACACTCTCTCGTATACTCTGAGCCTCATCTATAATCACCAAAGGAAAATTTAACCCCAAATATTTCTCAATCTCCTCCTCATCTTGCGCCCCTCCTAAAATCAAAGTTGAGCCGTTGCTTATCTCTATCTGCAACTCAACTTTGTTATACTCCATCTCTAGGCCCCAGGAACTATACTGCTTATGTAATCTTCTTAATGTCTTCCACAAAAGCCTTTTAGCGTTCTTCATCGTCAACGTGATATACAACACGTTACACCCTGGATCTTCCAACGCCGCTATCAACATCATGCTCGCCGCTAACCATGTCTTGCCAGCCCGTCTGGAACATCTCGCTAATTTCTTCTTACTTGGTGAGTCTAAGTACCGCTTTTGATCCTCAAAAAGCCTTTCTCTTAACTCCTCTATTAAATCTTTCTCCTTTTTTCCGCTTTCCTCCTCTGGTTCCCTCATCCAGCGTGGAGATCGCTCCATCGCTTCCTCCTTCTTCTTTTGAAGTAATCGTGGAATCGTCTCTCGTGGGAAGAGCAGTTCTCTCATTTTTTACTCTCTTAAAAAGGGTGCATAAAACGGTACTCATTTGAATCTGTAAAATGGACTCCCCATTATCAAATATCAATACCCCTTCCTTTATCCCTAATTTTAAGCCTGGAAACTTATTTAACTTTATCGTGTCCAGATAATCCCCAAAAAAAGGAATCGCCTTGTTTAACCTCATTTCCACTAATACCACCTCTTCCCCTTTTTTATCTTCCTCCATCCACACCTCTTTCTCCTTAAATTTCTCGATTAAAAAACATCAACCACTTATTTGTCTCACACCCTCTCCTCTTAATTCCTCTTCGCTCATAGCCTCCCCTATCTCTAAATCCAGCTTCCTCAAATCTACGTAAAACGAACTCATCAATTTTAACGTCTGTAACGCCAACGCCCCCAAATTCTCGCTGCGCCCCGATCCCCCCTTGAAACCCTCATATAAATCCTTGTACTCCCTCACCAACCAATGAGGTAAATATCGCAACCCTAATCCCTCCTCTAATTTCTCTATCACCACTCTATGAAATACAGTGCTACTCATTAACTCCCTTACCTCCTCCTCCCTCAATCCTAATCTCTTCTGCGTCTCCTTTGACCACCTCAAGGAGTCTTCCACATACCCTCTCGCCGCCTCTTCTATCTCCTTTTTCCTCATCCCTTATCCCAGTAAAATGGGTTATATTCCCACTCATACCCCTTTATCCTCCTTATACTACTTATCCAATGACTACACTCATTCCTCCCAGCTTTTATCCCAGACGCCTCTATCAAATACCTCCCAACTCCTATCCCCCTAAATGGCTTCTTTACATATAAATAATGTAATACCCCCTCTCCTACACACACCCACCCTACGATCTGATCTTCCCTCTCACGATTTACCCCTAATAGTACCCTCCCTTCCCTTATACACCGCTTTGTCCTCTCCCTTTGCCTCTCATAATACAACCCTACCTTACACGACGCCATCACTGGGCTTACCTTATAACTGTTTAGCCAACTACTCATAATGAAGGCTATGTCCTCCTCTCTCGGCCCCCTTGTCTCAAGGACACTCCCCATCTTTACCATCTTATCCTCTCTCTTCTCTCCTACCTCTGTTGTTATCCCCCACTCCTTCCCCACCTCATATTCCTCCCTTTCTAAAATCTCCCCCTCTATCTGTCTCATAACTACCCCTTTTCTTATAAGATCGAGACCACTAAATTTGAACGATAACCCTGAAAAAAATAATACCCAACACTGTTCCCACTGTCAACCCCTTTCCCCCTACCTCCTCCCCCCTAAATCTACATCCGCTCCCACCCAAAAAATTAGTCTGTGTGTTTATACCCGCTAAACTTTTTCCATCACGATGACGAGTAGGGTCGAAGAACATTCTGGCGAAGGACAACCACCCTGAAACTCGATTTTCATTCCACGCAAAAATTGTTCGGAAACTTCCAATTATTCCCGTTTGATTTGATGCAATAATTTAATGGGATTCTGGGATATTTAGGGGATATTTAGGAGGGGATAATTTATAGGGCCGCCCCATTGTTTACCCCTTAATCTGTTCACCTCTGTTCACCTCTGTTCACCTCGTTGGGAACACCGCTAGGCTTAGAGCCAGTAGGGATAGAAGGATTCTGTTCACCTGTTCACCTTTTTTAGGGGGTAAAGCTTCAAACCCAAACCAAGAGATGAGTCTATATGTTCGATAATGTACGTTATGGCACATATGAGCGGTTGATCTGCCAGGCCTAGCCTGTCTAGCCTGTCTAGGGTTGTGATCTAGCCAGTTGAGATCGCTTGATTACCGAACACCTGGCCAATTTGGAGTAAAAACGGCTTTCCCTTTAATCGTTTGCGTGAGCTTCTGTCATTTCAGGCCTAACCCCCATTAAGAGTAGTAGTTGATAATTGGGCGGTTTCTATTGGTTAGTTGATGGTCGTCAGGGAGAGGGGATGAGTCGAGAGCGGAGGCGATAAGAAGATGGAGAAGATGGAGGAGTTAGCGTTTGTAAGGAAATGGTGTAAGGAAACAGGATCAATAAAACACCACGCCATCAACTTTTAGAGTCAGTCAATACCTGAATATAGGCCCCCCTATTTCGTTTGTTTCACGGGCATTATATTCTGTTTCACGGGCAAATGGCGGGATAAACGGTGGTTCAAAGTTTCTTTTTGATTTTTCAGTGCCAGGTTTTTCATTTTTCAGGATTAGCAGCAATTTTTGGAGATCAAGGGGATCAAGAGGTGTAAGGACATCCCTCCCTAGAGCGTCTTTCCAGAGGCGGCATGGGACTCCGCTTATCTCAAGCAAATATTCAGTCGCTGACACCCCACCCCCTATTATCCCCCTCCCCTAGTAGGTAATTGGGAGTCTTAACTTTTTTATCCTCAAGTGTTTTGAGCATGTCGTTCCACCTCTTTCGGATGGCGACCCTAGAGATTGGCGTATTTTTTTGATTTATCTCCGTAGGGGATTGGGGTTTATTTTGTTCTATGAGTTTTGTAGTTTGGTGGGAGCTCTCAATTTGTCGGGTAATGGCGACAGGTTCTGGTTCTTGGAGGCAAAAGGCGACGTACTCTTTTTTTAGCCACGTCAGGCCCTGGTAGTTTTTTAGGCACATCTCATTCCATCCTCCGTGTCTTTTCACGAAGAGTTTTATCATGCCAGTGAGTTCTGGTGTTTGATACGATCCGTATTGGCTGATAAGGGAGACGAGTTTATCGAATTCTTGGGCGGCGATTTCCTCAAATTTTGGTTCTCTTTTACCTGGGATGAGGGCGAGATAATCGCAAGGGGCTGGGAAAAACTTAAAAGTTTTGAGGACTTCTTTTAATGGGATGATGGCGTCTTGATCTGAGACTTCCTCAAGGGCTAACATCCAGCCTGTGAGTATGCTAGCGTCCTTGTTTCCAGGCAAACAGGAGAGGACTTCTAGGATTTTCGCCACGGTTTGTTTAGTTGCCATAGAATTCATCATAGTTAGGGTTGATTATTTTGAGTTCTGGGGTCTCTTCCATCTCTTTTAGCATCTGAGTGAAGGGGTTTTTAGAGGGTTGAGTGAAGGGGTTTTTGTTTTGGGTACGGCGAGCGTTGATGAGGATATTACTTAGCCGCTTCCTGAATTTATCAGCGCATTGGATGATGAAGAGGCTTTCAGGTTTTTTGAGATAAGCCAAGGCCTCATAAACTTCTTCAAGAGTTCGTTTGTCCTCTCTAAAAATCAGATTTATTTTATCAGCCCATTTTTGCATAGCCTGGAGAGCTTGCCCGTTATTGAGGCCTTTGCCTGGGTAGTTGGCGTTTTTATCTTTAGCGAGGGTAATTCGTAGGATTTCCCTACAGATTTCGATCTCTGGGGAATCTCTGTCGTAGAGGGTGGGCTTTTTAGATTTGGGTTTGGCCTTTTTGGTTTTATCCTTGGCTGAGATAGGGTTTAGTTCCCCAAACGAGTCAGAAACGGTTTCCGTTTTTGACAAAAGGGGTTCCACGGTTTCTGGTGTTAGTCCCGAATCAGGACTAATGGGAACAGGGGTAGTGGGTTCTTTGTTCTCCTTCCCCTCCCCCTCCCTATTCTCTTCATTTTTGTCATTCTCCTCATTCTTTTCTTTCTCTTCATTCTTAAAATTCTTACTTTCTTCTACTGTGCTACTTGCTTGTTCCTTGCTTGCTACTTGCTTGCTACTTGCTTGCCACTTGCTTGCTACTTGTTCGCTACTTGTTAGTTCCTTGCTTGCTACTTTGTCTGTATCACTATCTAACTTTTCATTGTAATTACAGATAGTTACGATAGTAAAATGCTTGCTACTTTTTAAGGAAATTAGTTTTAGTTTTTCTAACCTTAAAATTATTTTATAGAAACTGCTTTCTGGCATGTTGAGGCTACTACTCGCCACATGTCTTCCTAAGATAAATTCCCCTTTCTTTAGCTCAATAACTGTAGAGCCACGACCTGTTTTTGAGCTATCCCAAACGCTTTCCTTGAAATTAGCCCGCAAGAGGCAATACAGATACACTTGCAGCCAGTTAGGGTTCTTAAAAACAGGAGAATCTAATATTTCCCTATCTACTTTAATCCAGCCCTGGTTCATAAAGTCTTCCCCCCAATAAGATGTTGAGCGGGAAGTTTAGCGAACTCTTCTTTGAAGTATTCCATACTCGCCTCTTTCATCAAAGAGGATATGGAACGTCTTTTTTTAGAAGCTAGCGATCTCAACGCTTCCTTAAGGTCTGAATCAATAATCATATCTACTCTTTCCGTTTGCATAATATCTCCTATAAAAGGGGGTTGACATTTATTCCATACTAAAATATTGGAAGCTTACAGTAATGATACTTAAAGGTTCCTCAATGGGAAATCAACAATTCTTTTAAGTAGAGAGTAATGAGTGAGGTGATTGATAATAACAGGTTTATGATTAGAGGAGTTGAATGTAGGCTAATCGTGAGGAATGGCCTGGATGTTGTCATTCCTGTAAACTACGGGGACAAGGAGCGTCTTCTAGCTATCCCAAAAAGTGATAAGCAAAAAGAAGAAGCGGAGTTTCAGGAGTTCAAACGCTGGAAAAGCAGAAAAAGTGGGTTTTCTGACAAAACCAGCGATTACTAAATTCAATCAAAAATCACAATAGATTCCCCAGAGGCTCATAGGCCGATAGGTCCTCATAAAACCTACTCGTATCCTGGACATCGTGCGTAATGACCTTTTTGACAGATCCCCCTTTTTTCAGATACCTCTGGATTTCCGTATTGGTTCTCATTTGTTCCAGGCTATCAACAGGACGAAAAGTACACTCATATTTATGTTGTATTCGATAATGGGGTTGATAGGTGTTCCCAGCAAAATTACCTCTTTTCTGTTTTTTGCCAGAAGCCATCATAATGTAACATTCACGGGAACAAAAAACTCTTTTTGTATTGCTAGATAGCCGCTTAAACACAAAACGTTTTTCGCACATCTTACAAACACCCTTCTCAAGCATAAGACCTCCTATTTCGAGAGCTTAACAGGATTGGTGCTAAGAAAGTCAATCCCGCCCCCTTTAGCTGTCCAAAATTTCCTGGCGTAGATCGTATGGATATGACTATCGGACTCATACAAACAATCCATGACAGCCTTGACCAGGTTATCTAAATCAGGCTTAGAAAGATGAGGTCTCCCCTCAAACTTTAATTTCTTTTTTCTCGACCAGGAAGAAGGCATAGGAAGGTGGAACTCCACCGATAGCACCCCACACTCCACACTATCCCTCTTTTTCCCAGACAACGCTAAATCAACCTTCATACGGAATTCATCTTTGAACGCCCAATACGCCATAACGACAGGTCGTTTTTTCCAGGCGTCCGAGATGGTCATACGTGGTTTAGGTATTGGCGTTATATTGATCATCATTTCCTATCCTCAATTCCCAATTTTTCGAGAAATTCAGAGAGTTTTATAACCCACTTTTCCCCATCATTAAGAGGAACAGCCCCATCATAAAACCCTTTTATGATGAGAGTCTCTCTTTTTGGATTAAACGAAATTTCAACACATTCCACACGTCTATTTCTAAAAAATATCTTTTTCATTTCTCTTC